>Ga0315274_10009436_pt1 | contig 14102 bp, 13 predicted proteins | sample YL17G02_20_MG_FD_203700 | JGI IMG/M metagenome (GOLD analysis project Ga0315274, IMG submission 203700) | Sediment microbial communities from Yellowstone Lake, YNP, Wyoming, USA - YL17G02_20 | ecosystem: Environmental > Aquatic > Freshwater > Lake > Sediment | place: USA: Wyoming | collected...
GGAATCCGTTTCCATCGACGACGCCTATGTCGATGTTTCCGGTTCGCAGCGCCTCTTTGGCGGAGATGACGCCATTGCCCATTACATCAAATCCCGTATCCGGGAAAAGACCCAGCTTCCCTGCACAATAGCCGTCGCCTCGAACAAGCTCGTGGCCAAGATTGCTACGGATGAAGCCAAACCCGACGGCTATCTTCGGGTTCCCACGGGCGGAGAGCGAGCGTTTCTGCATCCATTGCCGGTGGGCAAGTTGCCGGGAGTCGGCCCTCGCACCCAGGAAATGCTCGAATCGCTCGGCGTGATGACCATCGGCCGCCTCGCGGACCTCCCGTTGCAGACGTTGATGAATGTTTTCGGCCAATCCGGCTATGCGTTGCAGCGCGCGGCCCAAGGCGTTTGCACCACCGAAGTCGAGCCGGAATCGCTCCCAAAATCCGTGGGCCGGGAGACCACCTTCGAACGGGATCTCCTCGATTGGGCCGAGATCGAGCGCATCCTCGCGTATCTGACCGAGCGGGCCGCGTACGCCTTGCGCGAGAAGGGAATGGAAACCCGCTGCGTCACCTTGAAGGTCCGCTACGGCGACTTCAAGACGAACACCTTCGCTAAGACCTTGCCCGAACCGGCCTGCGTGGACGCCGAGATCATCCGCACCCTTCACGAGCTTGTGTCAAAAGCGCGCGAACGCCGGGCCCGCGTCCGTTTGATAGGCGTATCTCTTTCTTCATTGACCTACAACCAGCATCAGATGTCCCTATTTGAAAGAAAAGGAAAGGAGCGTTGGGAGCGCGCCATGGAAAGCGTCGATCAAGTCCGGGATCGGTACGGGTTCGAGTTTCTACGGTTCGCCCGCTCCATGTCCCTAGGCCGGAAAGTCCGCCTGGCCACCCCCGCCCTCTCGAGATGATTCAGATGATTTTGGATTTTGGCTTTTGGATTCCAGTTTCGGCGCCCCGGCACTTCATACTTCACACTTCACACTTCATCCTTCACACTTCGCACTGCCATGACTCATCTCCACGTTCATAGCAATCACTCCCTCTTAGAAGGCGTTGCCACTCCGCGCCAATTAGTCGCGCGTGCCGTCGAATGTGGGATGAAATCTTTAGCATTGACGGATACCGCTGGACTCTACGCGGCGATCCCGTTTTATCAGGCGGCCCGTGAAGCGGGGATCAAACCGATCCTCGGCGCAGAGATCGAAGGGGCCGTCCTCCTAGCTCGCGACCGCGAAGGCTATACCGAACTCTGCCGAATTCTCACAACCTATCATTGCGAGGATGAAGTTTCCATCCGTCCGATCGGTCCGATCCGTCTGACCGATCAAATCTCCGATGACAACCTCTTCATCTTGACCTCCAATCTCCCCCTCATTGAATCCCTTGTCCAACGCGGACAGAAACCTCTAGTCGCGATAACGCACCACGGAGATCGCCCTTCAAAAGCCCGCGCCGAACGCCTCCGGGCGTTCGCCCATCAAATGGGGCTGCGCCCCGTAGCCGTCAATCCGATCTATTTCCTCGATCCCGATCAAATCCGCATCCATCGGGTCCTTTCCGCCATTCGTCGCAACACCACCGTTGACGGCCTTGGCGCGGACGAAATCGCCTCTCCAGAGTCCTGGTTCCGATCCCAGGAACAAATGGCGAAGCTTTATGCTGACTGGCCCGATACCATCGAGAACACCGAGTGGGTGGCCGAACAGTGTAACGTCGAACTGCCATTGGGCAAGCCCTTGTTTCCGCAGATCGAATTGGCGCCGGGGGAGACGCCTTTTTCTCTTCTATGGAAACAGGCATCCGAGGGGCTTAAAGAGCATTACCAACCCCTCACCCCGAAGGTCGTCCAGCGCTTTCAGTACGAACTCGACATCATCCATCAACTGGGATTCGCAGCGTATTTCCTTATTATATGGGACATCGTCTGCTACGCCCGCGCTCAAGGGATTCCCATCGTCGGACGCGGTTCGGCCGCGAACAGCCTTGTCGCGTATGTCCTCGGCATCACCCGCGTCGACCCTTTCAAATACGATCTTTATTTCGAGCGTTTCCTGAACCCGTCGCGCACCGATTGTCCCGATATCGACCTCGATATCTGCTGGCGACGCCGCGATGACGTTATCGATTACGTCTATAAGAAGTACGGCGCCGAACGCGTGGCCATGATTTGCACCTTCAACACCTTTCAGGCGCGATCCGCCATGCGCGAAACGGCCAAGACCTTCGGGTTGACGGACGAGGAAGCGGGCGAAGTCGTGCGGCAACTCCCGCATTACCGCGCGAACGACATCCGGACCGTCGTCAAATTCCTGCCCGAATGCCGCCACCTGAAGATCGACGAGGAGCCGCTCAAATCCATTCTCGAGATCAGCGAAGCCATTGACGGTTTTCCGCGCCATCTCTCGATCCATTCCGGCGGCGTAGTGATTGCGCCGGAACCTTTGACCCGTTTCGTGCCCCTCCAGCGCGCGACGAAAGGCATCCTCATCACCCAATACGACATGCACCCCATCGAAGACCTCGGACTCATCAAAATGGACCTCCTCGGCCACCGTTCGCTGACGGTCATTCAGGAAACCGTAGAGTTGATTCAGCGGAACAAGGGCCTCTCCATTGACGTCGAGCGCCTGCCCGACCCTGACAAGCTTACCGCTGACCTCATCCGCAACGCGCGGACTATCGGCTGTTTTCAGATCGAGTCGCCGGCCATGCGCGCGCTCCTCAAAAGCGTCCGCGCGGACAACACCGACATGCTGATCAAGACGCTGTCGCTGATCCGTCCCGGACCTTCCGGCAGCGGCATGAAAAAACACTTCATCGATCGCCATCTCGGAAAAGAGGAGGTCGTGTACCTGCATCCCGCCCTCGAGAAGGTCTTGGCCGACACCTACGGCGTCATGCTCTACCAGGAAGACATCCTCAAAGTGGCTAGCGTCATTGCCGGGATGAATCTCAGCGAGGCCGATGCCCTGCGCCGCGCCATGACCAAGAAGCGCACCGCGAAGGAAATGGCCAAGAGCATGAAGCTCTTCATGGAAAAAGCGAAGGCCAACGGAGTGGGGGAGAAGGAGGCCGAAACCATCTGGGGACTCATCGCCAACTTCGCGGAGTACTCCTACTGCAAGGCCCACGCCAGCACCTACGGCGAGATCGCCTATCAGTGCACCTACCTGAAGGCCCATTTCCCGGCGGAGTTTCTCGCAAGCGTATTGTCGAACCGCGGCGGCTTCTACTATCCCGCAGTGTATCTCGAAGAGGCGCGCCGTTCCGGAATCGGCATCTATCCGGCCGACGTGAACAGAAGCGAGTTCAATTACAGCGTCGAGGGCGATGCGATCCGCGTCGGCTTCCTCGAGATCCGAAACCTCACCCAAAATGCCGTCCGATCCATACTGAACGCCCGGAAGACCGAGCCTTTCCAGGGAATCGCCGAACTACGCCACCGCGCGAACCTCACCTATGCCGACGCCGAAGTCCTCATCCAAGCCGGCGCCTGCGATGGCCTCGGCTCTTCCCGCCCAGAGATGCTGTGGGAGTTGAAGACCATATTCCAAAGCGCCGGACGGAAAGCCGCTCTCGACGAACGATTGCTTTTCCCTTATGATCGGAACGATGCAGTCTTGCCCCATCTGCCGGATTACTCGCGCAAGAAACGCACCGACCTCGAATGGAACAACTACGGACTCCTGATTTCAAAACACCCGATTGAATACTACGTACCGGCGATGTTGGATCGCCCGCGCGTCTTGAGCGAAGACATGCCCGCCTATGCCGGCGATACCGTTACCATGGTAGGCTGGCTGATTGCCGAACGCCGCGTTGGACTCAAAGGCCGAGGCGTAATGAAATTCCTAACCTTCGAAGACCCCGTCGGCGTATTCGAAGCCGTCCTTTTCCCGAAAGTCTACCAACAATACGGCCACCTCCTGACCTCACACGGCCCCTACTTCATCACGGGCGAAGTCCAAGACGAAGACGGCTACAATTCCCTAATCGCCGACCACGTCGAACGCGTAGGCCACAACAAGAAATCCCCCCATCATTCCGAAATCACCCCGCCCCTCCACTGGCTCTTCCCCTACCTCCGCGAAGACAACCTAACCCACGCCGACTAACTCCCTCGTGCTCGTCATCGTACTCGGAATCGACACAGTGAAACCCAGTCATCTCAAAGTGAGCCAATGCGATGGTTTATATCAAGCCACATGTTGCGTCTCAACCCTGGAAGCCGCATAATCGTCTTTGTAGACGAAAGGGAGCCACACCCATGACAACCTATCATTTCGCCGCAGTGATCGAAAAAGATCAAGACGGCTATTACGCCTTCTGCCCCGAACTGCAAGGCTGCTACACCAGCGGAGACACATTCGAAGAGGCTCGAGAAAATCTCGCCGACGCGATCCGGTTGCACGTTGAAGACCGCTTGGCGGCAGGCGAAGAGATTCATCTCGCGGAGAGCGTCAATCTGACCACGGTCGAGGTTGCGCTATGAGCGAACGGCTCCCGCGGCTCACCGCCCGCGAGATCGTACGCGTGTTGGAACACCGGGGTTTCACTCTATCTCGGTCCAGTGGCAGTCATCATATATACAAGGACTCAACCGGAAGGCGTGTCACCGTATCCGTTCATCCAGGCAAGATTCTTCACCCCAAGCTCCTCCAAAGTATTCTTGAAGACATGGATATCACGCCCGACGAACTGAAGAATGAACTGGGAAGATAACCTGGCGGTGCGGCAACGCGACACTATGTGCATCGGAGTAAGGGTGAGCTCCAATTGACAGGGGCGGGTAACGGAATGAGTAAACAACGCTTCATCTACTGGCAAGACGACGATATGTGGCTCGGCTACCTCGATGAATTTCCCGACTACATGACACAAGGCGAGAGCTTCGAGGAACTCAAAGAAGACCTCAAGGACCTCTACGAAGAACTGACAAGCGGACGAATTCTCGGCGTCCGCCGAGTGGCCGAATTCGAGGTCGGATGAAGCGCGTCGACCTCATCCGAGAAATCGAGACTCACGGTTGTGTGCTGATTCGACACGGCCCACCTCAGGACTTGTAGCAGAACCGGGGGTATGCCAACCCGTTCCAAGACACCGCGAAATCAAGGAGTATCTCGCCCGCCACATACCCCAAGAACTGACAAGAGACAACTGAGTACGCGAACATGTCCATGCCCCACACCGCCAAATGCGCTATTACGGAACCTGACTCCGCAACCGCCGTTTCAGTTACGGTTCAGCCCCCAGGAGACATCCTGTTGGACGGCATGGCGGGCATAGTCCAGATCCTCAACCGCATCTTCCCCGAGTTCCTGCACGGCGCGGCCTCGGTCAATCTCCCCCGCCAGGTAGGCCTCCTCGACCCGCTTGGCATAGAGGGCTGTAAGGCCGGTCTCGATTGCCTCGGCAAGGATTTCCGCTTCAGGCCGTCCCGTGGAACGCACAAGGTAGTCTATCTGATCTGCAATCGTTTGGGAAACAGACATAACCACCTCTCACGCTGGAAGCGGCAACGTATAATCTCACTACACGTATTCTAGCACAACCCTGCGCTGGAAACCTCTCGGTGCAAGGGCGGACCGGGGTAGTCTAGGGGCCGTTGCATGTTTTCTCTGCGAGGAAAAGGGGCAGAACGCGAACCGGAAGCGTGTGCACATTTCGGCCCAGTGGGTAGGATTCTGTCGTCGGACAAATCACGTAGGCTTCCGTGCAGCCCAGATCGGCGATGCCTGACCAGAACCCGCGCTCGGGTTTAGGATCGGATGAGAACTTGATCTCGAATGCGAGTGGCGGGCGATTTCCGGGCGGGCTCAGTACGAGATCAATCTCCGCGCCCGCCGATGTTCGGTAGAACGAGGCTTTCCACTGTGATGGAGTCATCGACAGGATTTGCTCGATCACCCAACCTTCCCAGGACGATCCCACGGATGGATGGCCCATGAGGTCATCGATGCTCTGTAGGCCGAGAAGTGCGTGGAGAAGTCCGCTATCGCGTAGGTACACCTTTGGGGCCTTGACGAGCCGCTTCTTGAGGTTGGCATGAAATGGCAGGAGTTGCCGCACGAGGAACGTCTCCTGAAGGATGTCCAGGTAGTGCCGTACTGCATGCCCCTTGACTCCAAGCCCTGAGGCGATCTTGCTCGCGTTCCAAAGCTGGCCGTGCGAGTGCGCAACCATTTGCCAGAAACGGCCGAGGACCGTTGACGGTATCCGAAGGCCGAGACTAGGAATATCGCGCTCGAGGTAGGTTCGTATGAACGCTTCACGCCACATAAACGAGTCTTTGTCTGATGGCGCCAGATAGCTCATTGGGAATCCGCCCCGGCTCCACAATCGTCTGATGTCATCATCCGCGTTGCCAACCTCTTGCAGCGCGAATGGAGCCAGCTCGTGATAGATGATGCGCCCGGCCAGGCTCTCCGAAGATTGGCGGATCATTTCCAACGAAGCACTGCCTAATACCAGGAACCGCCCATTTCGGCGGTCGGCATCCACCAAGGCGCGCAGGACCGGGAACAGATCAGGCTTTCGATGCACCTCATCGAGTATCACGAGTTCCCCGGCGTGCATCTCCAGATACAACTCCGCCTCATTCAACTTTGCCAGGTCCGACGGACGCTCCAGGTCCAGATAGACGGAGCCACCCGCCAAGTGCGTCACCAAGTCGCGCGCCAACGTGGTTTTCCCGACTTGTCGCGCCCCCATCAAGCCGACAACAGGGAACCGGGAAAGGGAATCAAGGAGTGTATTGGCAAGCGATCTCTCAATCATGCTTGTATTTTGGATCATTAAGATCAGAAATGCAAGCTAATTCGTCGCCTTTACATCCATTTGTACTGTTGCTCGATGGTGTCGTGCGGTTTGTATGTGCGGATGTGCCGGCGGTAGTCCTCGCCAAGGATCTCGATCTGGTCGAGGTCAGTATGGCCCATGCCCGCCTGGTTGCAGAAGGTCATATAGCCGATCTTGCGCCAATCGAACCCCATCAGTTCAGCGCCCAGGCGGTCCGCGGCAAGCCAGTCCGTGCTGGCCACTGCAACACGGTGGTCAACCGGCGTTCCATCGTTCGGGCCGTTGTGTTCCATTCCCTCGAACCCATCAAGCACGCTCAGGTGCGGATGCGCGCGTTTGGCCAGCGAGAAGATGTTGAAATGGATTCCCTGGTTTTCCGGACCGCCGTGAATGAGCGGCTTGTCCGTGACGCCTTTGCTTTCGGGTCCCCAGCGAACACCGGGATCTTTCAGCAACGCCCCTGCTGCAATGTTCTTCAGACCCAGCGTAACCACGGCGCGGTCGTGCGTCTTGAACGGGGCCGTTGAGATCAAGAACACGTCCGGGTCAACGATCAGCTTCGAGAACCGAACCGGCTTGACATGATACCGCTCGTCCACCAAGTGCTCCGTGACAAACGGTTCCGTATCGAGATTCATGAAGCGCACGCGGTATTTGTCCTTGAGCCGCGTGTAACCGTAATTGTCGTACCCTTCCTCGGCCGGCCCATTCGCCGAAGACTCCGCTACCAGTATCTCGCCCTTCACAAGGGGACGGAGAAACTCGAGAATCCCCTCCATGCAGTCCACGTGCGTCGAGGTCAGTTGCCGATTCATCATGACCATGTTTGGCTTGATCACGACCGTCTGCTTTCTCGCGAGCCCTTTCCGCACATCCTTCTCGATACGCTTCAACGCCTCATACACGTTTTCGGCTCTCGATTCCCCATGCGACAGCGCAACGCGCGTCGACGGCGTGGCGCCTCTTGCGGCGCCTCCCAGCAGTACGCCCGCGGCAAGTCCTTGTACCGTTCGATTCAGGAAACCCCGTCGAGTAAGTCCGTGCTTGTGGTCCATACTCCTGCCCTCGTTCAGCGTGAAACCCGCTGGCGCCTTCGATGATAGCTCATGCGCATTCATGATAACATTACGCTTCCTCATTTGCCTACGCGCTGAGGTGTAAGGCAGTAAACCGTACGGAAAGGAAACCGGATGTCCATTCAGACGCCGTATCGCCCTGAACACGCTCGAATGGCGCGTGAGCTTGTCCGCGAAACCCATGCAGGCGGGCTTGCACCCGTCGATCTGGAGCGTTTCTGGGCCGATCAGGAGGCCGCCCGCGCGAATCCGTTCGGAGCCGCGATTCCTCAAGTCCCCTTGGGCGCCGTACTCACCTCCGAGTGCGTCTATGCGGAACTCGGGATCGAAGAGGATCTCTGGCGCTACAGTCATGACGACGCGTGGCGGCTTTCCCTCAACAAGGCCTTTAACGATATCGCCGAGAGGATCGTGGGCCGGCGTATCCTCTCGGAAGAGCCGAACGACCCGGCGCGCCAGTATCCCGCGGTCAAAGGCCTTCATGACGTCTTTGAGGCCGAGAACATCTGGGTCGACCAATCGTGGTGGCTGCAGAAATCCGCAAACGGGACCAGTGAACTCGAGGCGCTGCTTGACCGCGTCGAGACACGTGACATCCGAAGCTTCATCCTGCCTGAGAACTGGGATGAGGCCAAGGAACGGCTCATGCCCTTGGGCATCCGTCCCAACCTGTACCGCGGCCAGCGCGGCCCCGTGACTTTTGCCGCGTCCATCTACGGCCCCGAGGACCTGATCTTTCTCCTCATCGAGAAACCGGATCTAGCCGCGCGGTTCAGCCGCCTCATTCTGAAAACGATGCTCGAGATCGCACGCGTGTTGGACGAGGAGGCCGGGTACAGCCCCGAAAGCGCCCCGCACGATTTCTCATTCTGCGACGACAACTGCTGTCTTCTGACGCCCGGCATGTATGAGCTGTTCGGATATCCCGTCCTTAAGGGGATCTTTGACCGCTACAGCCCCAATCCCGAAGACCGGCGCTACCAGCATTCGGATTCCCCCATGGCGCACCTCTTGCCGATTCTCGGTAGACTCAACATGACGGGCGTGAACTTCGGGCCCACCGTGATGGTTTCCGAGATACGCGCCCACCTCCCCATCGCAGTTATTGAGGGCCAATTGGCCCCCTTCGCTTACAGCCGCAATGAGGAAGAGAACATCGTCCTCGAGTTCCTGCGCGATTTCGAAATGGCCCGAGAACATCGCGGCCTACTGTTCAGCACGGCCGGCTCGATAAACAACGGCACGCGCCTCACGAGCATGCGCCTGGCCATGGCGGCCATACAACGATACGGGCGGTATTGAGGATTGGGGCGACTCTTCCCCATGCTAGCGGCGTAATCTTGGGCCTTTCGTCCTGGGATCGCGCTCCAAGGCTTGGGCAATCTTGTCGAGTTCAACGAAGAACTCCTTTGAAGCTTCGGCGGTTGATTCAGCGAGTTGCGCGCGTTCCTCCCCAACGGCGCGCTTGCTCAGCTCCAGTTCCGCGGCAAACGACATGGCCGCCAGCAACGCGAACTCGAGGCTGTCCATGCGATCGCTGCGCCTCTCGATCTCCTCGATCCGCGCATCGACTTGCTCAGCGACGCGCAACGTCGTGGCTTCATCCACAATGACCGGCGTCTTCATTCGCATTCGGCCCACTGTCACCTCAACAAGGTGTGGTTTCATCTCTCAAACTCCGATTCGAGCGTCTCAGTATAGGCCAGGATGCGCCGCAGCCGCTCTTCGAACTCAGAGACTTTCGCCAGTAAACGCGCGTTCTGCTCTTTCAGTTCCGTAACCTCCTCGATGCGTTCCTTGAAAACGGCGATCTCCTTCGCCTCGGCCCAGTTCTTCTTTTGCAGTTCGTTCCGGCTTTCCGTGAGATTCTTCACCTGCTCTTGGGTTTCGAGCAGTTCAGCCTTCAGATCCTCAATCCCCTTGACGATCTGCTTGACGCGTTGCGCGATCAATGGGTTCATTGAACATAGTCCACAGTCGAGGGCGGCTGTTCCACACTCTCACCACTGGCTGCTAACGCAGTTCCGCCTGAAACGTCGCTTTCAGCTTGGCCAAAATCCGATCCCACGCCTTCTGCGTGTCCGCGTCCGTCAACGTCCGTTCCTCGGACTGGAAGACGAGGCTGAGCGCGACGCTTTTCTTGCCTTCAAGCACCTGTTTGCCGGTGTAGACGTCGAAAATGTCCACCGTCTTCAGCAGCTTCCCGCCGGACTGCGCCGCAACCTCTCGTATCGCTCCCGCCGGCACGGACGCATCCACCATCACCGCCATGTCGCGCCGCGACGGCGGGAACATGGGAATCGACTGGAACTGCGCCGCGCCTCGTTGATGCCCCAGCACATACTCGAGGTCCAATTCCATTAGATAAACGGGCTGCTCGATATCGTAGCTTCTGAGTATCCCGTCACGCACCTGTCCCAGGTAGCCGAGAATGGTCTCGCCCATTAGAACCTTCCCGCACTGGCCGTTTTGGAACGGGCCGAACTCTGTCGGCTCAAACGAGTATGACACGCCGAAGAAATCCAGGATCGCTTCGCAATAGCCCTTCAGGTCATGAAAATCGACCGCGCGTCGCGGCTGGCTCCAGTGTTTCTCGCCGCAGAACCCCGACAGCACAACGCCGGCGCGCATCACCTCGTTCGGGAGCTTCTCGCCGGGCTCTGGAATGTACACAGGCCCCAACTCAAACGCGAGAATGTTGAGGTTCCCATGGCGCACGTTCCTGGATACCGTCGCGAGCAATCCCGGTATCAGCGACGAACGCATCGTCGCCTGCTTCTCCGAGAGCGGGTTTTCCAACGTCACCATGTCCAGATACGCCCCGTCCAAGCCGCTGCTCTTCACATCCTCCGGACAACTGAACGTCCAGTTGAAAAACTCGTTCAGGCCCTGCCCAACCAGATGCCTGCGCAACGCGCGAATCGGCTCGTCGTTCGGCGCAAGGGTCACTTCCATCTGCCGCACTTTCGGAAGCGTCGTGTCGATCTTGTCATACCCATGGAGCCGCGCGACTTCCTCGATCAGGTCCGCTTCCTGAGAAGCATCGTGCCGCCACGCCGGGCTCGTCACCGTGCACGATTCCTCCGAGCTTTCCTTCACGGCAAAACCGAGGTTCTCGAGTATCTCCCGCTGTCTTTCCGGCGGGACCTTAACGCCGAGTAGGAGATCCGCCCGTTTGTACCGCAAGGTTATCTCTTTCGGGACGCGCCGCCGCGGATACTCGTCGAGCAATCCCGGAGCCACACGAGCTCCGGCCAGTTCCTGCATCAACATCGCCGCGCGGTTGATCGCATACAACGCCATCTCCGGGTCCGCACCCCGTTGGAATCGCGTCGAGGCTTCCGTCTGCATTCCCAGCGCCCGCACCGTCCGCCGGATCGACGAAGGTTTGAAATAGGCGCTCTCCAGGAACACCCGAGTCGTCCCGTCTCCCACTTCGCTCTCGCGGCCGCCCATGATCCCAGCGACGGCCACCGGGTGCTCAGCATCCGCGATGATCAGCATGTCCTGGGCAAGCTCCCTCACCTCGCCGTCAATGGATGTAATCGTCTCGCCAGCTCGCGGCGTGCGCACGACAATGCGATTGCCCTTCAGGAGGTCATAATCGAAGGCGTGCAACGGGTGTCCGGTCTCAAAGAGGACATAGTTCGTGATATCGACCACGTTGCTGATGGGACGCTGCCCCGCCGCAAGGAGCTTGCGACACATCCATTCCGGCGAGGGGCCGATCTTCACGTCCGAAAGCACCCGGCCAATGTACCGCGGGCAGAGATCATCGTCCTCGATCCGCACCGAGGACAATTCCGATGCGCTCGGACCACTCTCGGCGATCCGGATCTCCGGCATACGGACCCTTCCGCCGAAGACAGCCGCCAGTTCCCGCGCCACCCCAATCAAACTCGCCCAGTCGCCCCGGTTCGGCGTGATCTCGAGGTCGAAAACCACATCGTCAAGGCCCAGTATCGGTATGGCGTCTTGTCCGATAGGCGTATCGGACGGAAGGATCAGAAGACCGGTATGATCGTCCCCCATGCCAAGCTCGCGAGCGGAACACATCATCCCTTGAGACTCGATACCACGCATCTTACGGCGGCATATCTCGAACTTACCCGCCAAGGTAGCCCCCACAATGGCCGTAGGTACAATATCACCGACCCTCATGTTCGTGGCGCCACATACTATCTGAAGCGGTTCCCCTTGGCCGATATCCGTCCGGCAGACCACAAGCTTATCAGCGTCCGGATGCCGGTCGATGCTGAGGATCTTGCCCGTAAACACCTTGCTGATATCCGCGCCGGGCCGCTCGATGGCCTCGATCTCCAGGCCGGCCATCGTCAGCGTGTGCGCCAGTTCGTCCACGCCGACGGGAATGTCAACGTACTCTTTCAGCCAGTTCAATGAAACGCGCATGTCAGAATTGCTCCACGAACCGCAAGTCGTTTTCGTAAAGGTAACTGATGCTGTCAAGGGCGTGTTTCAGCATCGCGATTCGGTCCACGCCGAATCCGAAGGCATACCCGGTATATTTCTCAGAGTCATAATTGGCGTATCGGAAGACTTCCGGGTGGACCATCCCGCATCCCAGGATCTCGAGCCACCCGCTGTTCTTGCAGACCCGGCACCCGGTTCCCTTACAAACGGTACACGAAATGTCCATCTCCGCAGAGGGCTCCGTGAAGGGGAAGAAATGCGGACGGAACCGCAGTCGCGTGTCCGGCCCGAAGAACCGATGGACGAACAGCATCAATGTCCCCTTCAGATCGGCGAAACTGACCCCTTCATCCACCAGAAGCCCTTCGATCTGGAAGAACATCGGGCTGTGACTCGCGTCGTAGTCCACGCGGTACACGCGTCCGGGCGCCACAATCGCCACGGGCGGCTGAAACCTCTCCATTACACGCATCTGCACGGGGCTCGTGTGCGTGCGCAGGACCACGCCTGGGCTGACAAAGAACGTGTCGTGCGTATCCCGCGCCGGATGGTCCGAAGGGGTGTTGAGACTGTCGAAGTTGTAATACTCCGTCTCGACGTCGGGTCCCGAAGCCACCTGGAAGCCCATCTGAAAGAAGATGCTCAGGATCTCCTCCGTCACCTGCGGTATCAGGTGCATGTGGCCAATGCGGGGTTTCCGTCCGGGCAACGAGAGATCGATGCGGTTGCGCTCCGCGCGTTTCCCGGCCTCCTGCGCCTCCAATGCCGTCTTGCGCTCATCGAGGACTTGGCTGATCGCCGCTTTCACCTCGTTCGCGGCCTGCCCCAACGCAGGACGTTCCGCCTCCGGCGTCTGGCCCAAACCGCGCAGCACGTCCGTCAGCGCGCCCTTGCGCCCGAGGTACTTCACGCGCAGGGCCTCGATCGTTTGCAGCGAATCCGCCGCCGCTACCGCCTCCAGCGCCTCAGCCCGAATCGCGTCAAGCTTCTCTTTCATGAACGTCACCTTTCTCTATTCAAACAGGGCCGTGCCGATGCGCACCTGTGTTGCCCCTTCCTCGATTGCCACTTCAAAGTCGTTCGACATGCCCATCGACAACTCCTTCAGCCCCATCTGCTCCGCAAGCTTCCGCAGTTCCGCGAACACCGGACGGACTTCATTCGGGTCATCCACGAGCGGCGCCATCGTCATCAGGCCTTCCGCGAGCAAGTGCGGCAGCGCGCGAACCCGATCCAGCGCGGACGGCAGATCCGCCGGGATGAAGCCGTGCTTGCTGGCCTCGCCGGAAACGTTGACCTCGAGCAAGACCGGCATCACTTTGCCGCGCTCGGCGCATTTCCGTTCAAGCGCCTCCGCAAGCTCGAGGCGGTCCACCGAATCGACATACGCGAACAGATCAACGACCTCGCCCGCCTTACGCCGCTGCACGGTTCCGATCATGTGCCACTGCGCCGTTGGACCAACCGCTTCAACTTTCGAGCGGGCTTCCTCGACCCGGTTCTCGCCCAATTCCGTGACGCCTGACTCGAGCAGGATCCGGGCCTGTTCGACGCTCACAGTCTTCGTGACCGCTACAAGCCGGACCGAACCGCAAGGCCGGCCTGACCGCGTGGCCGCCTCATCCATCCGCGCACGAACGCGCTCGAGATTCCGCTCGATATCGTCCCGTGCACCCAAAGTGCATCCCTCCTTTGTGCCGATTCGCGGTCAAACACGCGCATTCGGGGAGGGCGAGGCGCCAGCCGAGCCGAGGCAACGGGTTAAGGCCCCGCTCGGCGGGAGCCACGCCCACCCAAA
>Ga0315274_10009438_pt1 | contig 14096 bp, 10 predicted proteins | sample YL17G02_20_MG_FD_203700 | JGI IMG/M metagenome (GOLD analysis project Ga0315274, IMG submission 203700) | Sediment microbial communities from Yellowstone Lake, YNP, Wyoming, USA - YL17G02_20 | ecosystem: Environmental > Aquatic > Freshwater > Lake > Sediment | place: USA: Wyoming | collected...
ACCTCGCGCCCGCGCTCGCGCACTGGGCGCTCGAGCTGGCGGGCGGGCGGTCGCCCACCGCGGCCGCCCTGGCCGCCTCGTGCGCGCGCGACCGAGCGTGCGCGGCGACCGGGGCGCCGGTGCGGGTGCTGCCGGCGGCCGCGTTTGCGCGCGGCGACGTCTTTTTCTCGCCCGGCTTCACCGACGCCGACCGGGACGCCGTCCTCCTGCTGGCCCTGGACGGCCTCGTCCCCGCCCAGGCCGAGTACCGGCTGCGACACGCGCGCGCGTGGGCGGGGCCGCCGCCGCCGCGGTGCGCCAACCACACGGCCCTGCCCCCGCACGCGCTGGCGCCGGGCGACGCGGCCGGCGCTGTGCGCGCGGTGGCCGCCTTTTTCGAGGCCTCGCGCGAGGCGGCAGTCGAGTGCTGCGTCGTGCCCGGCTTCACGGTCGGCGGCGGCGCCGGCGCGACGCCGACCCTGCTCCCCTTTGACGCGGTCGCCGCCTGGCCCGCGCCCGGCGGCGGCTGCCGCCACATCCTGCCGTTTGCGGGGCGGGACGCGGGCGCGCTGGGCGACGCGGTCGCGTTTGGCGGCGCGCGCGCGGCGGCGACCGCGCGCACGGCGGTGCCGCGCGCGCTGATCGCGCCCGCCCTGGCGCGCCACCTGGAGGGCGACGCGGCTGACGTGCCGGACGACGCGCTGGTCGAGGCGGCGGCGCGCTGGCTGGCGCCGGGGGGGGGCGGCGGCGCCGCGCGCGGCGCTGGCCCGGCCGCCCGGGGCGCGCCCGGCCGCGGCCGGCCCTCATCGGCGCGCCTGGCGCTCAAGACGGGCGTCCGCAGGCGGCGATGATGGCTGATGGACGGCGGAAGGGCACGGGCGCGCGCGCGGGCGGCACGTCGGAAGCGGGCGGGCGGGGCGCGGCAAAATTCGCCGTTTTCTAACACAAACCACCCCCCTCCTCTACCACGCGCCCGCTCGCCGCCGCGTGCCGCCGCCGACCGCGCCGGCCGCCGCGCCGGCCGCGCGCCGGCCGCCGGCCGCCGCGCCCGCGCCCGTGACGTACCCCTTTTGCGCTTCCGCCACGCTCAGCTCCCAGTCCCAGTCGCGGGCGAGGCCTGGGGGGGCATTGATGCCGTCAGTAGGCGCCCGCGCGTCGGTGGCCAGCGCGCCCGGCGGCAGGTCGGCCGCCCACACGCCAAAGGCGGCCTCCGGGCACACCGCCAGCACTGCCGCCTTGGCCCCATCGCGCACGTCCACGCAGCGGTGCACGCCAAAGGGGGTGGCGGCCGGCGCGTCCTCGTCTTCAAACGCAAACCGCGACGCCATGGCCACTGGCGCGAGGGACACCCCCATGCCCTCGCGCTCCATGCGCTGCACCGCCCGCGCAAAGTACATGTCCTCCACGTAGCCCTCTTTGAAGGGCACGTTGGCGATGACCCAGCGCATGACGCGCACGGTGCGCAGTGACAGGCCGCCGTTGCCGACCGCGATGTCGGCCGGGATGCCGCGGACCCAGGGCGCGCCCACGTAGTCGTACTGCAGAAAGTGGTCGACGCGCCAGGGGGACAGGGAGCAGAGGACGGAATCCGTCTGAAAGGTCAGCACTTTATCGGCAGCGACCGCCGCCCAAAACGCGTCCGACGTCATCATGCGCGTGTACGCGATGGTGTCGCCGGCGTCGCCCAGGTCGCGCGCGCCGACGGCGGCCGCGGGCAGGGCGTGCAGGTGGCCGCGCCGGGCGAGGCGCGCGGCCGCGGTCGACGCGCGCAGGCTCGCCGTCGCGGTCGGCGCGTGCACGACCAGGATGGGCCACTCGGGCCCCAAATTGCCGGCCACGTTGGTCAGCGTGTAGGAGAGGTGGGGGACGGGGGCGTGGAGCACGGTGACGGCGCGAAAGCGGGACCAGGGCGGGCGCCGCTCGCCGGCGGCGGCCGCGGCGGCCGCCAGCAGCAGGCAGCACAGGGCGGGGGCGAGCCGCATGGTCGGCGGCCGGGGTGTGGGCGCGCGCTTTTTTTGCGCGGGCGCCCACACTCGCCGGTCTCCCCCGCCGCCGCCGCCCGGCCCGCGCCCGCGCCGGCGCCGCCCCGGCCGCCGCCGGCCGCCGCCGCGCGGGCGCCGGGGTCATGGCGCCCCCGCGCGCGCGGGCGCCCGCAGCCGCCCTCGTCCTGCTCCTGCCCGCCCTCGCCGCCGCTGCGGGCGTCGCCTCGGGCGGCGCGCGCGCCACGTCCCTGTACGTGGCCGCCAACTTTCGGGACAACGCGGCCACGGTGCCCGCGTTTGCCGCGGCGCTCGTCCGCCTCGCGGCCGACCTGGGCCCGTCCAACCTGCACGTCGCCGTGTACGAGTCCGGGTCGGCCGACGCCACGCCGCGCCTGCTGGCCGAGGCGCGGCGCGCGCTCGAGGCGGCGGGCGTGGCGACCAGCATCACCGCGTGCGGCGCGCTCGTCCGCGGCCGCCGCCCGCGCATCGACTTTCTGGCCGACGTCCGCAACGAGCTGCTCAAGCCGCTGCGCGCCATGGCGGGCGAGCGCCGGTTTGATCGGATTCTGTTTGTCAACGACGTCCTCCTCGAGGCCGCCGACGTGCACCGCCTCCTGGCCGTCGGCGCCGACGTCGCGTGCGGCACCGACTTCATCCCCATCGGCGACGCCCACAAAATCTACCGGCCGGCGGTCGACCCGGCCTACCCCATCTTCTACGACGCGTGGGTCGCGCGCACCCTGGACGGCCTGCCCCTGCGCGCCATGCCGCCCTACGCGGCGCCCGCGGCGGCCGCCCCCCTGCTGCGCAAAGTGGCGCGGGCAGGGCTGTCGTTCCCCGACTACACGCGCGCGGTCAACGCGATCGAGCTCGCGGTCGTCGAGCCTCAGCCCGAGGTCGTGCAGCTGCAGTGCTGCTGGAATGGGGTGGTGGTGGTCAAGGCTGAGCCTTTCTACGCTGGTCTCGTCTTTCGGTCCAACCTGCCCGGCGAGTGCGGCGCGTCCGAGTGCTCGCACTTTTGTCGCGACATGGCCGGCCTCAATTATTCTATCGCAGACAATGCGCGCGCGCTGGCGGCAGAATTTACGTACGAGGCCGAGGTGGCGCGCGTGGGGCGGGAGCTGGACGCGGCGTGGGGGGCCGTGGGCCGCGCCGGCGCGGCGCCCTGACGCATAGCGCTGTGGCGCGCCGTGCTTGCACGCCGCGACATCGATGGTTGCCGCCACCCCGCGCGGAGCGCGCATGGTCGACGCCGCGCCGCACCCCAGCTGTGTTTATTTGTGTGAATTTTGCAAACCGAGACAAAAGCATGCCTGCCCCGCGCGCTCATCACATCACGCGCCATGTCTGCCGTTTCGCGGGCGTGCCTGCTTCTGGCGGCGCTGGCTCCCTCGCTGTCGGCCCGCTCTCACGGGCACCGCCCCCAGCGCCCCCGCGTTCAGAGACCCTCGCCCGCGGCAGCCCACGCCGCCGACGCGCCGTGCTCCGCCAACCCCGTGCGCATGCTGGGCCGGTTTCCGCTGCCGCCGTCGAGCTACCAGCTGCGCGCCCGGGACGGCTCCTGCATCATGGGCACGCTGTGCGACGACATGGACGCCTACTTTGCCGCCCGCAAGCCGTATGACGTCGACCCGCACGTGGTCGACATCATCACGTCGGCGCTGTACGCATGCCCCTTTGAGGACGGCGGGTGCCGCGCCGTCGACATCGGGGCCAACATGGGCACCATGACCATGGCCATGCTGCAGATGAAGAGCACCGTCATCGCGGTGGAGCCGCAGGCCGACCTGTGCGCGTCCACGCGAGCGACCGTGGCGTGCAGCGGGCTGGCGGCGCGCGCCACGGTGCACTGCGCCGCCATCGCGTCCTCGGCCGACAAGGCAAGCGGCAAGGCCGAGATCGTGCTCGATACATCCCAGCTGTTTCGGTTTGGGCAGCCCGTCGCGCGCAGGCAGACCACGGTGCCGCTGCTGCGGCTCGAGGAGGTCGTCCCGCCCGGCGCCTACCGCGTCATCAAGGTCGACACCGACGCCATCGACTGCGACATCCTGGCCCAGCTGGCGCGCATGATTCAGGCCGGGTCGCACGACGTGTCGTCCATGGTGTTTGAGAGCAACTCTTGCTCGCTGCAGGCGGGCGACGTCCTGCACGAGTTGCAGGGCATGGGCTACACCGTGTACCGGACCCTGCTGTGGGAGCGCACGTTTGACGGGACGGGGGGGCAGGCGTCGCCGCTGGGCATCGACCGCGTGCCGGCGTACGCGGTCGAGCGGTTTGACCTGCGCTACAACCGGTACCTGTGGGAGCTGAAGCCGATGTCGCGCGCCGAGTGGCGGACGCTTGCGGGCTCCAAGGTGTGGCAGTACCTGGTGACCAGGGACAGCATGGTCAGCTCGCCCCTCGCGGTGGTAGAAAAAACGTGACGCGTGTAAAAGTGGGTCGGCATACGGTCGCTTCAGCCGCGGTGGCGCTGGATCGTCGGCCTTCCGGTCGGACGCACCCCCGGGCGGCGGCAGATGGCAAATTTTGGCGCCGTGCACAAATCGACCCCAGGCGTCGACCCCAGGCCAGTCACTCTCGCGCCTCGATGGGGGTCGACCAGCAGCGCCCCCAATTCTACCCGGCGCTCGACATACTGCGATGCTTTGCCGCCGTCACCGTCGTCGTGTACCACGTCATCGAGCACACGCGGTGGGCGTCCTTTCCCGCGCGGTGGCCGCTCGCCTGGTTTCGCTACGGCTGGATGGGGGTCGACATTTTCTTTGTGCTCAGCGGGTTTGTCATCGCGCTGGCGGCGATGCGGGGGTACAGAGCGTCGACCGGTAGGGCCGCCTTCAGCAAAAAGTTCATGCTGGCCCGGGCCGCGCGCATCGTGCCCCTGCACTATGCGACGTGTGCGGCGTACGCCATGCTGTACAACCCAGAGCAGTGGCGCGACGCGCGCGTGGCGGCCGCCCACTTTTCGTCGCACGCCCTGTTTCTGCACAACCTGTCGCCCGCAACGCTCGGCTCCATCAACGGCGTCAACTGGTCGCTGGCGGTAGAGATGCAGATGTACGTCATCATCATGTTGTGCGCGGGCTGGCTGGCCCGGGCCAGGCCGCGCGCCGTACTCGCGTGCAGCATCCCCGTCGCCTGGGGCGCGCGCGCGCTCGCCTTTCGGTGGGGCCACGGGCGGCCGCTGGCGCCGGTCATCATGACGTGGTCCTACACGACCAACGTGTTTGCCAATATGGACCTGTTTGGCGTCGGCGCGGCGCTTGCGGTGGCCGCCACCTCCAAATCCGACTCGACGCTGGCCCGCCTGTGGCGCCGCCCGCTGCGCTGCCTGGCGCTGGGCGCGGGCACGCTCGTGGGGGCGTGCACCATTGTGTCGCGCGCGCTGGGCCCTGTCGCCCTGGGCATGGACGCCAGATTTTGGGAGGCGTGGCCCATGGTCGTCTTTTTCAGGACGGCGTCCGCGCTGGGCTGGGGCCTGGTGGTGGCCGCTTTCTGCGGCATCCGCAAACCGCCCGCCCTCGTCACGCCGTTGATGTATGGCGGCCGCATCAGCTACGGGGTCTACCTGCTGCACATGATGGTCATGCTGGAGCTCCAAAAGCGGGGCCTGTGGGACCGGCCCGCGCTGTGCGCCGCCCTGGCGCTGGCGCTGACTGCGGCCGCGGCCTCGCTGAGCTGGCACTGTTTTGAAGAGCCGTGCGTCAGGCTCGCCCGCGGGCCTGCGGCGGCGCCGGGCGACAAAGCCGACCAGGCGGGCGGGTTGCCGATTGTGGCGGCCACCGACGCGGCCGCCATCAAGGCACGCCGCGCGGCGTGAGACGCCTGAGAGTAATTTTTTTGTTACCATGTTAAGCTGGTTGTTTGGCCGGTTGTTTGTCAAGGTCGTCGCCCTTTACACTAACCGGCATCACACATTACGTCATTGCGCATTTTTTTCGTATCGATGATGCTTTGAGGCTCGCGGGCTAGTGCGGGCGCGCTTTGATTTTGCGTCGCTGCTTGTAAAGTGCAGTTGCAACGCGTCGGCGCTCACCAAGCCGCCCATCGCGTTGGCGCCGGGCCGCAGCATGGCCACGGCAGACAGGCGCGCGCCCTCGCCCGGGTCGACCACGACCTCGGTGGCCGGGTCCCAGTAGCCGCACCGCGGCGACCCGTGCGCCGTCACAAACCTGAGGCCCACGACGTGGCCGTCGCTGTTGATGCACACGCCGACCGCGGTCGCCGGCGACTCGAGGCGCACGTTGGCCAGCACGTCGCCGGCGCGCCGGGCGACGGTCGCCGGCGCCAGGTGGACCGACTCCAGGGTCAAGCCTGCCGAGTCGAGAAAGCACGAGACGACGCCCACAAAGGGCGCCTCGGTGCTGCTCAAGACGGCCGCCGGCAGGTCGTGGGCGGGCGCGTGCTGGGCCGCCGTGGCGGCCTGCGCCGGGAGCGCTCGCCACAGCGCGACCAGGGAGGCAACGCCTGCAACGATGCTGAATCGCGGCATTGCTGCACAGCACTGCGCTTGGCAATCACAATGCTGTGCGAGCGATAAAAGCGCAAGGTTTTAATGCCTGGTGCTGCGGGAAAAAAAAAACAGGTGACGCCCCACGTTCTTGCCGCGACCCCGCACAACAAGTTTCGTTCGGCGGCCGCACCTCAAAAGGTGTCTGTCGCCCGGCCGTGGGCGGCGCTCATGGCGCGTCCAGTGATCGCGGCCGTCGCAATCCTGCGCCTCGTCGCTGCTGCCGCCGCGGCCCCCGGGGATGGATGCACGTCCGAGCTGACGACCCTGTGCGTGCTGCGCAACGTGTGCATTGAGCAGACGGCGCCCGGCGCCACCACTTGGACGCAGTATGGCGTCGGCGACGACGCCGCGCACAGCCATGTGCAAGCGACGACATTCCAGCGCTACCGCAACGTCACCGTGGCCGCGTCGGCCACGGCGTTTGACGCGGCGGCCGCCGACGCGCGCGCCCTGTTTCGCGGCACGAGCTTATTCATGTACATGTATCAGATGCACTTGCCCCACTTTATGGAGGAAGCGCTGGCGACGCTGCCCTTTTTTGCGCGGCCGGAAAGCTTTGGGCTGGCCGCCCCGCCCGCAAGGCAATTGTTTTTTTTGGGGCACGTCAGCCCTCCCGGCTACTACAAATACGACTACCACAAAGCGCTGCAGTCGCTGTACACAAACGTGTCGTCCGAGTGGGATAGCGGCATCCTGGCGGCCGACGCGTTCAACGCTGGCTCGTGGGACGCCTTTTGGTCCAAGGCCGCGCTGCTCGGCGACGTCGTCCGGCCCGCGGGCGCCAAGATGTGTTTCGAGGCGGTCGCGCTCAACGACGACGGAATGTGGCACCACTCTGTGCGGGACGCCCGCTTTTTGCGGCAGCAGGCGGCCCGCCAGTGGGGCCTGGACTACAGCCGCTCCGACATGTGCGTGCTGCAAAGAAAAGGCACCCGCGCCATCGCCAATCTGGACGAGCTGGTGGCCATGCTCAAAGCGCGCACCGGCAAATGCGTGCGCGTGTTTGAGATGGAGCGGCGCCCTCCCCACGCGCAAGCCGCGCTGATGGCGTCGTGCGGCGTCCTGGTGACGCCGCACGGGGCCAACGAAGCCAACATGGTGTTCATGCCCGAGGACGCGACGCTGGTTGAGCTGATGCCGGTGGCGTATGACGGCGCGGTCGACTACTTTAAAAAGTTGGCCGCCAGCTGCGGCATTCGCGGCCACCACGCCGTCATTCCGTACGAGCGTCTGCACAGCGGCGACGGCTGCCTGGCCAATTTTGGCAGCGTTGCGTACCTTGACTGCCTCAAGGAGCTGGGAAAGTGCGTGTGGTGCTACAAGCAGAGCAACATGACCGTAGCCGTCGAGGACTTGGCGGGCATCGCGTTTTGAGGAGCGACGCTCCTTAAAACGCCCGATTTGCGCGGGCGTGCGTTTTGGGGGTTTGAAACACCGGCGGCCCCAGCGGGACGGCCCCATCGGCGGCTGCAGTGGGGCCAGCTCAACGTGACCGTCGCCCAGGGCATGGGCTTGTTCATGCACAACCGGCTGGATCGCGATCCCGACGTCGACCGCGACCGCCCGCCGGGAGGGTCGGGACTGGGTCGGAATTATGCCAGCGCAGTGTAAAGGGCCGTCTCTGCGCAGCGACAGCCACACAATGACGGCGGTATACCAAGTGCTGGCGCTGCTGTACCTGCACGGCGGCGCGGTGCGGGCGGCCGACGCGGCGGCCGCCCCCCATTTTGCGGGGCCGCTGTCGGACGACCCCGCGCCTCGCCACGCTCGCGCGGGAGCCGGCAGGGCGCGCGCCGTCGCCCGCCACGTTGTCCAGCCTGGCGACCTGTGGGCGCGCCGGCCCGTCGTGCACGTCGTGTCGGAGGTCAAGTCGGGGGGCGCCAAAAAGTATGTCGACGACCTGGTCAAGCACTACAGTACCCTCGGCATCAAGTTTCGCCCGTTTGTCAACCAGACGGACGCGACGGGAGCCCGGTTTGAGGCGGGCGACATCCTGCTGTTTCAGTACTTGTTCGCCACCGACCTGACGTTTGACTTTGTGCGCGCCCTGGTCGTCCGGCACGGCCTGCGCCTGGTCATTGCGAGCCACGACCAATACTTTTTAAACGACGACCCGGCATGGGACCACGCGTACAACGCGTCCATTCACCACATGGCCCCTCGCCCGCGGCTGGCGCCGGCCAAGCGGCAGCTGTTTGAGCTGGCAGAGTACATTGTGTTTCCTTCCGACTTTGCGCGCAGCGTGTTCAAGCCGCACATCGACCTGGGCTCGATGGTGGTGGTCCCCTACATCGACCACCAGGAGGTGCCCCACACCTACGTGCCCCCGCTGACCGAGTGCTACAACGTAGGCGTCATCACCGAGCTTTCGCAGTACAAGGGCCTGGACAAGCTGCTGTGGCTGTTTGACGACACGCGGCGCCCCGACCGCCACTCGCGCTGCGTCGAGTTTTCGGTGTACAGCGACCTGCTGCAGAGCCGGTGGCCCCATGTCTCCGTCAAGGGCGGGTACGCCGAGGACGAAATATTCGACCGGCTGGACGCCGACGGCGTGCACGCGCTCCTGTTTCTCAACAACTTTCCGGAGACCTACTCGTACGCGTTGACGAAGGGCATCAACAGCGGGCGCCCCATCCTGTACACCGACATTGGCGCGGTGGGGGAGCGCATGCGCGCGGCGGGCGACGGCAAGCACGTGGCCACCGACCACGCCGACCTGGGCGCCGATTTCGACAGGCTGCTGGCCGTCGTGGACGCACACGCGGGCAAGACCGACCGGCCCCACCTGGCCACGCACAACACCGCGCTGCGCCCATTCTACGACCGCCTGCTGTTCGAGTCCGAGGCGAGCGTCATGGCCGCCGTTGACCGGCTGGCCGCGTCGCGCCGGCCGACCCTGGCCCGCATCCACCAGCGCATCGAGCCGTACGCCATCTATTTTCCCCAGTTTCACGCGGTCCCCGAAAACGACGCGAACTTTTACTCCGGCTTTCACGACAACGCCAACCTGGTCGCCGCCAAGGCGGCCCACCCGCGGCTGCTGACCCCCCTCAAAAACGTGCTGGGCTACTACGACCTCAAGCGCGACGCGCGCGTGGTCGACAACCAGGTGCGCCTCGCGCAGGCGTACGGGTTTCGCGGGTTTGCCATCTACTACTACTGGTTTAGCACAAACACGGTCACCAACGCGACCACCGTGTTTGAGGACGTGGTCGACCGCTTTTTTGAAAAAGAGCTGCCCGACTTTACCGTATTTTTCGTCCACTGCAACGAGGCCTGGACCCGGAACAAGGCGTTTTCCTCGCGGGGCGGCCAGTACGCCATCGAAAACTCGTACGATGAAGCGTCGGTGACGGCTATGCTGCGCCACCTGGTGCCCTACTTTCGGCACGCCAACTACCGCAAGGTCGACAACCGGCCCCTGTTTTTCGTGCACCATCCCTACGAAATGACGGATGCCGACCTGGCCCGCGTGCAGCGCATCGGGGACGCCGTCACCCGGCGCCACGGGTTTGACGGCCTGCAGCTGGTGGTCGACCGGCGGGACCGGGACCGCCCCGGCTACGCCGGCTACTACACGCACGCCAACTACAAGGCGCCCCGCGACAACACGTTTGCCACCGCGTCGCCCGCAGGGCGCCAGCTCGACTATGGGCGGTACGTCCTGGATTTCCTGCCCGACGAGGCGGCGCGCGACGGGCGCGACGTCGTCCACTCGGTGTTTACAAATTTCGACAACAGCGTCCGCTTCTTTGGGCACGACAACCCGGCCGCCTACGTGACGGTCACGGTCAACAACAGCGTCGCCCTGTTCAAGCGATTTTTGAAAGCCCAGTTTGCCAAGTACCGGGCGCCCAACGCCGGGGTGGCCCGCATATTCCTGGTCAACGCGTGGAACGAGTGGGGGGAGCAGATGGTCATGGAGCCCTCCAACGAGCTCGGGTTTAGGTACCTGGCCGCATTTTACGGCAGGCTAAAATTGCATTTCGGTCAGTGATTGCGCTGCTTCGGTCGCCCAACAAATCTGCCGCGTGCGCGGCGTCATCCAGCTGTCGCTGCCGTCCCGCTTTCGCCAGGGTCGGACGGCAAGTCTGGCGCCCGCGCCCCGCCTGGCTGAGCCGTCAAAACGCCGCCGAATCCATCCTTCCATGGCGACGCTGTAACCGGTCAGCCCCTCCAAGGTCCACGCAGTGTTTGAAGGGTCGGACGACGACGCGTTTTCGTCGTTCATGGGCCCGCTCGTGAGCCTGCCTGAACTGTATGGCCCCTCCCCCTGTGGTCCCCGCCATTCTCCACCGCGCAGCCGCGTGATAGAAGGAGGCGCACGTTTGCGCGCGATGTCAGGGTTGAACGTTGCGGTGCACGCGTGGCGCGACGCTGTCGACGTCGACCCGCGTCCGCTTCAGCAGCGGCAACCCCCTCGCGCTCGATCTCTCGCCGTTTTCCAGCTTGACGCCCCCCCGCGCCAGCAGGCTGCCAAACACGAGCGCCGCGCCCGCCGTCTCGCGCGGCGTCAGCGGCCGCCCGTAGGTCGCGGACGACACCAGCACCGAAGCCAGCTGCCGCGCCGTCATGGTCAGCGACAGCACCAGGGCGCCATAGTGCTTGACTGTGGTGGTGATGAGCAGGGACGACAGGGTGGCGGTGCCGGCGAGGGCCGCGATCCACAGCGCGGCGCTCGGGTGCGACCTGGCAAACGCGAGCGCGGCGCCCGCCTTGCCGCCGCGCGCCAAGCCGACCAGGGAGGCCACGCTGGAAAACATGGCGACGTACAGCATCTGGTTGGTCGCCGCCACGGCCGCCCGGTCAAACATGCGCTCCTGCAGGGTCGACGCCAGACCGTCGGCCGCCAGGTAGCCCGCCAGCAGCACCGCGCCCGTCGCCCCTGTGGCCGCGGTCGCGCCCGCGGCCGCCACGCGGGCGGACCGGGCGCCGCCAGCCATGAAGAGGTAGCACCCGGCCACGACCGCGCCCGTCACGCCGACGTCGACCCGCCGGTAGGACCGGCGCATGGCCAGCGCGCCTTAGGGTGCTTGGGCAGTGCTTGAGCGACTCGTACTGGCACGTGGTGGAGACGATGTTGGCCAGCGACACGGCCGCGTACGAGGTTAAAGGAGCGGTCGGCGCGACCGCGCGCAGGCCGCCTCGGGCGACGAGCGCGGTCGCCGCCAACGCGATGGTGGCCACCCGGTTGCACAGCACCAAATACAGCGAGTGATCGAAATACGCGCGGTCGGGCGGGAACGCGTGCGTCATGATGCGTTCCTGGGGTGGGAGGGGGGCGAGGGGTGAGCGGCGGCGGCGACGGGGTGCGCCTCCCAGCCCAGCGGCTTCTCACCTGGCACGCCGTACACGACGAGCACGGCCGCCGTGGTGGTCGTGCACGCGAGAAAGTGCGCACGGGACGCCATCGGCCCTCGCGGGAAGGGGCCGACTGTGGGCGCAGCCTTGCTGTCTGAAAAGCCTGCATTTTTGCCGTTTCGGGGCCTGCCGGCGTCACGCACGCCCAACCCTCGCGCCGCCGCCGCTGCCACGCGGTGCTGCTGGTCGCCCGTGGCGCGCGCCGACGGGGGGGCGCTCGACGCCGAGTACCGGGCCTGGCTGCTGCAGCGGCGCCAGGCGGCGGCGGCTGACGCGTCCAGCGGCGTGTTTGGCGCGCCGCGCGCGTTTTACGTGCAGGACGGTCATGACAAGGACCGCCGCATCGAGTCGGCCGCGTTCCACACGGCTTGTGGTCCGCTTATGTATGTTTTTGGTGGCTGGCCGCTCAAAAATCTGTAGGCCAAGCTTTGCTCCTTGTATAGACACAAGAGAGAGTGCAGCATCCCGCTTGCCCGACTCCGCGCTCGCGGGCCGTTCAAAGCGCGCTGCTACAAAACCAGGCCGCTCCACAAGCATTAGAGCGGCTTGCGCAGAACGTGGATGATCGCTTCGCGCGCTTCAGAGCCGTCGCGATAACTGTGCACGTGTTCGTATCCCGCAAACATCTGGGCCAGCCGGTGCGGGCCGTAAAACCTATGCGCGTTCCAGACGAGGACGTCGACTGACGACTCGGCGTCGGCCGAGGGCACCCCCAGAAAAAACAAGCCGCCCGGCTTGAGCGCGCACCAGGTTTCGGCGACCGCCTCCAGGTCGCCGTACGGGTTGAGTGCGTCGCCGTAGCGGCCCAGGCCCGAGTGCTCCAGGGACGAGTAGGTAAACGCAAAGTCAAACTCGCGGTCGTGCCGCAGCATGAACGCGCCAAACTGGGGCGGCGTGGTCGCGCGGATCGTGGGGTGGCTGGACGCGACGCGGCCGTACTCGACCGTCACCGTCATGGCCGCCCCCCGGCGCGCCAGCAGCACCTCGGCCCACGGCCGCTCCGACCCCCACACGATGCCGACGCCGCCGGTGATGACGTCGGTGTGGTTGGCCAGCACGGCGTCGACGTAACCCGGCGTCTTTTGCGTGTATGAGTTAATGCCGGTGACCGCGTCTTCGGGCGTGGCAGCCGCAATCCTGGCGGGCAATCCGTGCGAATCCCAGTCACTGAAGGCCGCTTTGCCACCGCTGTAGCGCTGTTCCAAGTACCACGCATCGGTGCGCGCTTTGCCGTGCATCGTGTAAGCGTCGGCCATGTCGGCCGGGACCTCCTTGGGGGGCGGCCAGTCTTGCGCGGGGCACGCGCTCACGAGGCGCAGCCACAGCTTGGGGCAGGCAAACGACCGGTCCACGCGGGGGTAGCCCTCGGGCGAGCGCGATTGGTAAGGGCGCTCCTCGCCGTAGGCGCACAGGTCGCACGACAGCGCGGTTTCCATGGCGCGCACGTCGCCGCCGGAATACAGGGGCGACGCGCGGGGCTCGCTGGGCCGAGGCCGCGCGTGGCGCGGGCCGCCGTGCGCAGCAGCGTGGGCGCCGCCCAGCAGCGCCAGCGTCGCGGCCATTGCCACGCGCATTGTTCAGAGCGGGGGCGCGCCAGACGCCTTGCGAGCGGGTTGTGTGGCAAATTGGTGCCGTGCTGCTCTCAATAAACCCGATGCAATTACGCATTTTGGCAAAACAACTGCTTGTGCGCGACAACAAGGGCCCGGCCTCAATAAAAGCCGACGGCTCGCCGCGGCGAGCCGACAGCTCGTGTTCCTCGTCCCAGTGCACGACCGCGGCCCAGTGCGGCGGCGCGACGCCGGTGTGCGTCGGCGGGACGTGCATCCCGTGCGCGCCGGCCCAGACGCCGGCCGTCCAGGGCTCGTGCCAGGTCGCCAGCTTTTGCGTGGCCGGCGGCGCTTGCCAGGGCACCCAGTGCACGTCCAGCGTGCAGTGCGCCGGCACGCTGCCCGTGTGCGTCGGCGGCGCGTGCGCGGCGTGCAGCCCGGTGCCTCACCTGTCGTACACGCTCACCAATGTGGCGGGCAACCTGGGGGCAGACTGGCCGATCCTGGTGGTGCACGCGCCGGCGGCGACCCCCTCCCTGCACACCTCAACCGCCGTCGCCCGCCTCTCCCGCCGAAACCAGCTGCACGCCCTGCCCGCGGCCGCCATAGGCGCCGCCGATCTGGGCGCCGCGGGCAATACGATCGCGTACACGCGCATGATGACGTCCGACGCGTTTTGGCGCGCGGTCGCCGCGGACAAAGTGCTCACCTTTC
>Ga0315274_10009439_pt1 | contig 14095 bp, 18 predicted proteins | sample YL17G02_20_MG_FD_203700 | JGI IMG/M metagenome (GOLD analysis project Ga0315274, IMG submission 203700) | Sediment microbial communities from Yellowstone Lake, YNP, Wyoming, USA - YL17G02_20 | ecosystem: Environmental > Aquatic > Freshwater > Lake > Sediment | place: USA: Wyoming | collected...
GGCAAGCGCCTCATCTCTCCTTGGGTGAGAAAAAACCGGACAGGTATTGGTGCGAACAGCCGGGGCCGCGAATCGGGGTGATCTAGCAATTCCATGAGGTTAGGGAACCCACGTCAGGAGGTCTGGAGTCACGCTGGTCCTCCTGCGCTCCCCGTGGATCGTGCGTTGCTCGGCAGTGGTCCTTCACGAACTCCGGCGCGGCGCACGTAATGGGGTCAGGCTTTGATATTTTGCTTATTTCTTTCAGCATGTTGGGAGGGACGCAATGAGGGACGGTCATGAATTTATGCAATTCTCTGAGCTGGGAGGCGAATCTCCACTCGTTGACGGCCAGGCGCGGCGGACGAGGCGCGCCCCGGTCCGCACGATCCGGAAAAGGCGCTGCGCCGCTGTAGGGCAAGGGCAGATGATCGTGGTGCAGTATCCCGAGGGTTTCAAGGCGAGCAGCACGGCGCGTGGCGGCTCCTGTACACCCCGGTGAAGGAGGAGAAGAATTTCATATTTTCATGACCGTCCCCCAATACAAGTAGATCAGGATCGAGAGGATCTGGGTGTCCAGCAGTCTGAGCAGGAAAGCCAAGACGAAAAGGGCGATGACGAGGATGATGGTGGGAAGCAAGCGGGCCAGGAGGATGCTCGACGGCCCCCCCTGCGCCCCCCACATGCACCTTCTGTTTCATCTCAGCATCATCCAGATCTTGATTTCCATTTCTCCTTGGCGGCGACTCCCATACGCGACCCGGCTACCCCTCCACCGTCTCTGACCGGAGTTCCATCAGCGACTCGCCAACCCTCGTGAGCTGGTTACCCGTCCGGAACCACACGAGGGGAGCGACGATCTGGCACGAGCGGGCGCCTCAACCGCCCAGCCGTGCTGTGAATCCGTAGCCAGGGGCGAGCCTCGTCTCGGCCATAAGACCGCCGCATGGCTGGGGCGCATCGGCTCCTCTGAGGATAGCGGCACTCCTGTGGACTGAGTCTCGCCTTCAAGGCGCCCCAGCATGCGGACACCTTTGGATGCCCCTGATGATGCCTCACTAAACAGACTCGCGAGTCGGCGTACCTCTCAACGCATGGCCTGCTCGACCTTGGCTTGGGCCCTGTCCATTCCCGTCTTGGCATCAACCTGCCCGAGGAGGATCGCGTCCCGGGTCTCGATAAGAATCTGCTCGATCTGCAAGCCCTTCTTCGGCCAGTTCTCTTCGGGAACTACGTACTGAACCTGGGCATAGGGCGGTCGCATGTTGGGCAGCTCGACAAAGAGGTTGCCCAGGTAGCGGGAATCCTTCTCAAGATCCTTCAGTGAGGAGATATACCCCGTACCTTTTACCCATTCCGTGATTCCCTGGGGCGAGACCAGATGTTTGATGAGCGCCCAGGCGCCTGCCTTCTCCTGCGGATCCTTCGCGAACATCATGAGGATGTTGCCTCCGGCTGCGATCTTTCGTGGTTGGCCCGCGAAGCCGGGTAGCTCCCCCACCTTCACTGGGAACTTCGAGCCCGACTCGAAGAGATCCCGTCGTGCGATCGTGGTAAAGACCATCCCAATATTGCCCGCCTGGAACGAGGGGAATCCCTCGTCGTTCTTCGCCATGGGATGAAGGCCATCCTTAACCAGACTGGCCCAGAATTCCATCCCTTTGATCGCCTTGGGAGTGTTGACCTGGGCCCGTTCTCCATCCTCGGACAGCCATTGCCCGCCGAGACCGTAGAGGAACCACGTCATTGGCCAGGTGTCGTCCATCTGGATGTACAGCCCGAACTTCCCAGTCTTGTCTTTGATGGTGCGGGCGGCTTGGACCACATCCTCCCAGGTCCTGGGAGGGGCGTTCGGGTCTAACCCCGCTGTCTTGAACAGTTCTGGGTTCAAATACATCACCGCACTGCTCAACGCGTACGGCATGCCCCACTGCACGCCCTTCAACTGGCCCAACTTCAGCACGCTGGGGTGGTACGTGTCCGCGACGGCTTGAAACTCCCCCCCGGCGACGCGATCGATGGGCGTAGGCCCGAAAGTCTCGGCAGCATACCGCAGAAGTCGGTAGGAGATTTGAGCGACAGCCGGCGGCCTCCCCGCTGCTGCGGCTACCTGAAGCGCAGTAGTCAGCCCTCCGTAGGCCCCGGCCTGGAACTTCTCCGATGCGACATAGGCTTTCTGCTTCTCGTTGAAGTCCTTAACGAGCTTGGCAACTGTTGGACCTCCAAATGTTGCCGTGTTGATGTGATAGTACTCAATCTTCGTCTGGGCCATTACTGCCCCTGCACAGAAGGTCCCCACGCAGACTCCGAGAATCACGAATGCCCATTTCTTCCCGATGCGCATCTGAAGCCTCCCGGCTCGCGAGGAGCCAATTAATCGCACACCGCGTCCGACAACGCCCCTACATCTGCCCACCTTCCATCGTGTCATCCATTACAGGCAGAAGAAAGACTAACTCCGGCAGGCGCACGCAGGGCGGCCTAGTTTCTCTAGGAGGAGCCCGAGGACAAGGCCATGTCGGTCGCCAGGAATCCGGAATCCTGGGGACTGGCGGGCTAGCCTCCGTGCTTAGAGAAATCCCTTTGCTCACCATCTGGTTGCGATACGAACTCTCCGTCGTCGCTCCCACCCGAGGGCAAGCCTGCTCCGATTCCGGAACGGCAGAACCGCCCATCTGTTGCCCCGTCTCACGGGAAAACACGAGACCGGGCCTGGTCCTTACCTTCCTCCAGATGAGACCTTGCGGCGTGACATCAGCCCTTCAGACCCGAGGTGACAAAGCTACTCATGATGTGTCGCTGCGCGACCAAGTATACGACCAACGCAGGCACAGAGGCCGCTGTGGCGACAGCCATCAGGGGCCCCCAGGATGTCCCCGCTTCTGTGCTCGCGAACCTTTGCAACCCCAATGGGATGGTTTGGACCTCCGGCTTGGTGAGAACCAATAATGGCCAGAAGTACTGGTTCCAAGCATTCAGGAAGAAAAGTATGGCGAGAGCGGAGATAGCCGGCCGGATGATAGGAACAACGATCTGCCACAGGGCCCGCCAACTGCCGGCCCCATCAATGGCGGCGGCGTCGAACAGTTCCTTGGGAAGCGTCAACAGATGTTGGCGAAGCATGAACACTCCGAAGGCACTGCTGAGCTGCGGCACGATCAGCGCGGCCAGAGTATCGATCCACCCCAGCCGCGAAACCAAGATATAGTTCGGGATCATCACAACGTGAATGGGGACGATCATCGTGCCCAGAAACAGAGCGAAGAGAACTTCCCGCCCAGGAAACCGATGACGGGCAAAGCCGTACGCGGCAAGCAGACTGGTCAAGGTCTGACTGGCCATTATGACTAGCGCCGCCACAGTGCTGTTCCACATGTATTTACCGAGCGGGGTGAGCTCCCACGCCTTCTGGTAGTTCCCCAGCGTCGGGCGCGGCGGAAGGAGCGTGATACCCGGAGTAAAGATGTCGTCGGGCGCCTTGAGCGATGTCGAAACCATCCACAGCAGTGGAAAGATGGTCGCCAGGCAACTCGCCACCATGATGGCGTGGACAAATACCTTAGACCTCATAATGGACGAACCTCTCCAGCAACCTCTGTTGGAGCACCGTGATCCCCGTGAACAGGAGGAACACCAATGTAGCCAGCGCCGAGGCCAGACCAGTTTCGAAGAACTGGAAGCCGTACTGAAAGATCAGATACACCAGGTTTGTGCTGGCCTTGTTGGGGCCGCCTTGGGTCAGGATCTGAATGGGGATGAGCGTTTGCTGGTCAGCGTAGATCACGGTGGTGACGAGAACGAAGAACGTCGTCGGCGTGAGGAGGGGCCACGAGATCCGCCAGAACTGCTGGAACGCCGACGCGCCGTCCACCTTCGCGGCATCGTAGTACTCGTTGGGGATGCCTGCGAGTCCAGCAGCGAAGATGACGAAATTGTACCCGATCAATTTCCAGGAGCAGATGATGAGGATTGTAGGAATGACCCAGCGGGGATTGTTCAGCCATGAGGGTCCTGCGATCCCGAGCTCGAGCAACAACCGGTTCAGGAGGCCATCGATCGGGTTGAAGATCCACAGCCAGGTGATGGCCGCCACGGCAAACGAGATGACGGCAGGCGAGAACAGGATTGCCTTGTACAGGGTCTGGAGCCCTCCAGCAATCCGCGTCAAGAGCACCGCCAACGTCAGCGGGATGACAATCGAGAAGATCAACATTCCGACGACATATAGGACAGTGTTCCAGCAGGCCATCCAGAACTCCTCGCCAGTCAGCAAGGCCTGATAATTCGCGGCGCCGGCAAAGCGCCACTGCGGGCTGACCATGTTCCAATCGTAGAGGCTGAGCTGGAATGTCCGCCCGAGGGGGAAGTAGACGAAGGCGACGAGGGGCAGGAAGGCGGGCAAGATGTACAAGTAGGGTGCGGCATGGCGAAGCCAGCCGGAAAGACGATTAGATGTAACTACATGGCTCGGCAAGACAACTCGCTTAGCGGAAGCTCCCATTATGGCTCACCGCACTATTGAACGGACCCAGCCAGTGAACGGACCCAGCCAGACGTAAGTCGGCCGCCGGGATTTCTGCCCTTTGAAGTTAGTTCCCTCTTCTGCCGTTGCGTCTTGGCCTTCCACCACGAAGTGGGGAGAAACAACAGTAAACACGGGCACAAGGGACGGCTTTCTTTCGGTGGACACGCCACGCCTCCCCGAGTGTCTCGGCTAGCTCCCTGTGCCGGTGAATCCGGACAGCCTAGGGAAGGGGAATCTTAAGCCTCGGGTGGGGCTCACCCTGCCGCGCCACGTCCACGAGCTAATCGTCCTGCCAGGTCCCCCAAAGTGCCACCCGGTGCCCGTTGTCGGTCGCCGGGATGGTGAGTATACCCCCCATGAAACCCAGCGGTCAAGATCATGAAGCGTGCCACGCTATTCCTCCATGGCCAGCGCGTGCAGCCCCTCGAAGTGCTCTTGCAGATCCTCGAAGAGACGGGCGTACACGCGGAAGAGGTCTTCGTATTTGCGGTGAGCCGCGGGATCGGGGTCGTGCCTGATCGTTCCCTGCCGCCACACTCGGGAAGCCTCCGCCGAATCCAGTACCCCGGCCGCTAGCCCCGCCAGGATCGCCGCCCCTCCTGGCGCCCCCCCGTTGTTCGGCGCGTATAAGAGCGGTACGCCCAGGATGTCGGAAAGCACTTGTCGCAACAAGGGACTCCTAGCCCCGCCGTTCACGGCCACCACTTCGGTGAGACGGAGCCCTTGCTCCTCCACGACGAGCAGGCAGTGGCGGAGGCTGAACCCGACGCCCTCCAAGGCGGCCCGGTAGAGGTGACCTCTCCCGTGCTGCAGACCAAGCCCGAATAGGACACCACGGGCCCTTGCGCTCCAGGTCGGCGTCCGCGTTCCTTGGAGGTGTGGCAAGAAGATGACGCCCTCCGCCCCGGACGGCACCACCAGTGCTTCGGCCTCCAGGCGATCAAGGGTGGTCCCTTGTGATCCGAGTGTCGTCCGACACCACTCGAGAACGCCGCCCGACAGCACTCCCCCCAAAGTCAGGAACCGATCGCAACCCACGTGATGGCTGTTGATCATTCTGGAGTCAAAGCGCGGCTTCCGGAGCGGCATCTGAAGGTTTCCGGCCGTCCCCAGCATCAGACATGCCTCGCCCGCCTCCAGGATGCCGGCGCCAAGGGTCGAACATGCGAAGTCGCCGCCTCCTACGGCGACCGGCGTCCCAGCACAGAGTCCGGTCACCTCGGCCGCCGCCTGGGTGACCGTACCGGCCAGGGTGTGTGCCGGTCGAATGGGGGGCAGAAGGTCCGTTGCGATCCCCAGAGCCTCACACGTCGCGACCGACCACGACCGGGACCGGGCGTCGTACAGCGGGGCGCAGAGCGCTGCGGTGGATAGATCTGTGACCGCCTCGCCGGTGAGCTTCCACACTGGATAGCTGTGCGATTGGAAGATCTTCCAGGTCCGATCGAACACCTCCTGGTGATGGCGCATCAGCCATCGCAGCTTGGGTCCCAGGAAATAGGGATGGACACGGTTGCCTCCTACGCGCTCGCAGGCATCACGGCCTAGACGGTTGACAATCTCCTGTGCCTCGATCTCGCTCCGCGTGTCCAGCCACAAGATAGCAGGCCCGAGGGGACGACCCGCGGCAGCCACGGGGAGCAAGGTTGGCGCCTGGCCGGAGATGCCAATCCCCGCAATCCACTCCGGCCTGGCCCCAGCCTCAGCCAGGACGGCTCCAATCAACAGCACGTTGCATCCCACCAGATCTCGGCATCCATCTCGGCCCACCCGGGATGGGGCACCCTGTAGTGGTAGGGCACCTCTGCCGACGCCACCCTTTGCCCCGCCGTGCGGAAGAGGCCGGCCTTCGCCGAGGATGTCCCCAGGTCAATCCCCAGGAGGAGCCGGTCTGCCATCAGGAGCTCCTCTCACGTCTATCTGTCGCTTCAATCCCGCACGCCCTTTTTGAGTGGGGCCGGCTATCGCCACCCAAATCAAAAAGGATGGCCTGGACGCAAATAGAACTCAGAGTGTGTGAAAATATCGGTGATCCAGCGCCAAGCGCATTTTTCACCCACGGAAAATCAACCTGTCTGCCGTCGCCCGGCGACAGGCAGGCAGGTTACAGTCACGCCTGCCTGCCGGGGCGGCGCAGGCAGGCTCTCGGCCCAGCGACGATTTCTTCACACACTTTCACGCCCGCCTCCGCGAGCGACGCCCGAGGGTCGGTGTCGTCTCACAGCATGACGACAGTCTTGAGGATGTTGGCGTACCGCACCCGGTTCCCTGGACAAGACATAAGCATGCTTACGCCGCCTCGTGTCCAAGGATGTGGCCGCCCGAGACCTGCGGCTCACCGATCCGCCCGTGGGCGTAGTACTGCAGATCCGAGCCGCACAGGCCCACCGCCTTGATCCGGACCAGGACCTCGCCTGGGCCCGGGGAGGGAACCGGAGCGTCCTCCAGTCGAACCTGGCGCGGCGCGACGACATTGGCGATTCGCATGGATGGCTTCACTGCCCCCCTGCGGGATCCCCGAAGACCACCCGGCGCAGCTCCCGCTCCACATCCGCGTCCCGATAGACAATCCGATAGAGTGCCTCCAACAGGGGCAGGTTCTGGATCCGCCGGTGACGGACGAAGGCACGGCCCATCCGGATGGCGGCATAGCCTTCAGTCAGCTCGTCCCGGGCCTGTAACTCCGCCACGACCTCATCGGTCGCCATCCCGGATCCCCGCATCTCGCCGAAGGTGCGGTTGCGCCCGGCCACACCGGTGACGAAGAGGTCCCCTACGGCGGCAAGGCCGGTCAGCGTGGCAGCGTCGCCACGCACACTCCGCAGCAGGGTTCCGATCTCTCTGATCGCTTGGACGAACAGGGCGGCCTTCGTGTTATTGGTCGCCTCCCATCTCCCGGCCTTCACCAGCCCGTCGCACAATCCGACAGCGATGGCGTAGGCATTCTTGAAGGCTGCACAGATCTCCAGCCCCCGGACGTCCGCGATTTCCCCGATGGAGTAGTACGCTGTCTGGAACAGCTCGCGGGCGAGGCGGCGAGCCGAAGCGTCCTGGGAGGCGTAGAGCACTGCCGTTGGAACCCGTCTCGCCAACTCCATTGCCTTAGAGGGACCACCCACCACTACCAGGCGGAACTTGCCTCGCAGGGCCCTCGGCAGGTGTTCCAAGATGTTCACGGAGATCGTGTCCACCTTGCCATCCCGGCGACGCAGCAACCCTTTCGACACGCTCATCACCGGGGTGCCGGGGATCAAGCATGGAAAGGTCCGCCTGAGGACTGGCAGTGTCCCGTCGGAAGTGACCGCGTTAACTACCAAATCTGCGTCGCGCAGCGCCTCCGCAAGATCTGTGGAGTAGTATACCGCCACCGCAGGTGGAAGATGCAGGCGCAACTTGGGATGGGGGTCCCCCTTTTGCAGTGCCTCCACCATGTGGTCATCCAGCCAAGTCCCCCAGAGTGCTACGCAGTGACCGTTGTCAGTCGCCGGGATGGTCAGAGCACTCCCCATGAACCCGGCACCCAAGATCGTGATGTGTGCCACGCTATTCCCTCACGGTCAGCGGGCCCAGCCGCTCGGAATCCCTCCGAACGTCCTGCGAGAATCCTTCCCCTCGTCCTACCTGCCGGCCGGGGAGACGACCAGGGGGTGCATGACCCCATCCCCCCTCCGGTCATCCCACCTGACCATCGAGGTGTGCTCAGCACCCCGTCCCATCGCCCGGCCCACCCGAGAGTAGACCCTTCACGGATGCGTGAAGGTCATCGGCAGGGCCCCTCGCACCTCGACCTGGACGCGGCCGGTCTCTTCCACGATCACTTCGGTGAACGCGCCGGCCGGCTGGCCGTTCGTCATGCCGCAGCACACGAGGGACTCCACCGTGATGTAGGGGATCCCGTCGATGACCGCCGTGTGGTTCCAGTGCATATGCCCATGGAAGACGGCCTTTACCCTCCTAGATCGCGTGAGCAAGGTCCGAGCCCGCTCTCGGTTGACGGCCAACGCGAAATCTGGATGATCACGGAAGTACCAATGAGGGGTGACATCCTGCTCATTCAAGGGGTGATGGCAGAAGACCACCACCGGGCCCTCCCCGTTGCGCAGGTCCGCCTCCAGCCACTCGAGTTGCACGTCCGAGAGCGTGCCCCCCACGCCCCCGAACGTCGGGTCCTGCGAGTTCAGGAGGATGAGGTGCACCCCTCGGAAGTCCAGCGATTCGTAGTCGCCCCTCTTTCCCAGCAGACGCTGTTGCTCGGCCGGGCCGACATTGATCAGATCGTGATTGCCGTAGAGGAACAGGGCGGGCACCCCGATGGATTCCAGCCGGCTGCGCACCTTCCGGATCCGCTCCGTGTCTTCCCTCGCTTCCACATCGTTGATGCGATCCCCCAGGTCGACAACCAGATCGGGCTTGAACCCCCGGACCATCTCCTCCACGAACCGATCGAGGAGGGGGAATGCCGTGCTGCCCAACCGGGTATCCATGTCGGGCCCGCTGTGGATGTCGGTGACCAGTCCGATGCGCAAGCTCATCTCGCCTCCCTTTGGCTCCGTCCAGCTTTGATGGACCACCGACACCTCGCTGAACAGGGTGTTACCTCAGCTCGCTTGCCACCACAGACTCGTTTGCTTCAGGGAACCCCCTGTGGGTGGACGGCGTTCCAGCGCGTGCGGGCGTCTCCATCGCCTACCCGCGATCCAAATCCTGGCGCGCGGGCGCGCCTCGTCGCCGTCCCGGAGACCCCAGACACCCTGGGTCCACCGACCATCCTGAGGGACGCCGTAGTCCCCCCGACCGAGCCTTGCCTTTTGGACCTCTTTCGGCACTCGGGTGTTTTCGTGGTAGCCCGCCGATGGCGTCCCAGTCAAGGATCCGGGCTCCAGCGCGTCTCTCAACGCACCGCCTGTTCGACCTTGGCTTGGGCGCCGTCCATTCCGGCCTCGCATCAACCTGCTCGAGCAAGATCGCATCCCGAGTCTCATTGACGTTTGGACAACAACCATCTTGTGGGCCACCGCGAGTATGACTAACCTACCTGGCCGGGAAACACCGCCTGAGTATAGGCAGTACCATCATTCGCGGTCACTTCCGCTCGCACGTACAGCTCCCCGCCACGCAGAACATATTCGGCGCGGCGTCCGACGCAGCTTTCCACCCGCTCACCGTTGACGACAAACATCACCTTGGATTCCACAGGGCAGTCGATTGTGAAGCGGTCTCCTGTTAGCCTAGTCCCATCGATGTGAGCGCCTGTGGACACGTAGAATCGCCCCGTACGGATAGCCTCCATTAGGTCGGCGTACGTCGGCCGCGTCACAAGAATCTCGTTCCACGCCCGGCCGATAACCTGGTTATCAGTGAAGTTGTGTGCGTCATCGTTGCCGAAAGCTAGGGCCCGCTTCCCCCGCAAGAGGATCTCGTCGAAAATGTGGAGGGCAAACTCGTTCCCCTCACACTCGGCCATGTGCGTGTTCACGATCTCGATCCCGATATATCCCTGGAGTAGCATCAGTTGATCGGCCGTCCAGTGATTCCACCGCCAATTGGGGTGAGGGAGGATTGCCATTCCCCCCTGGCGGGCTATGGCATCGAGCTTCTCTTGGACCGTGAGACGTTCGTCAGGGAGCTCGTCGATCCCAATCGCCAGAATGTTTTCCGTCTGATACCCAATCTCCACGGATCGTCCAACCAGAAGCATGGATCCATCCGACTGGGCTGTAGTAAGGTCAGTGATCTGGTTGTGATCGGTGATGGCTAGGAGGCCGTACCCCCGGCGCGCGTACCACCGGCACAACTCCGGAACCGGGATCTCTCCATCGTGGCTGTTGGCGCTGTGACAATGCAGATTGCTTCTCACCCACATAGGGCTCGGCCCTCCCAGCACGCGCGAGGTAGTGTCCGTGGAGCAACAGGAGCCAGCGCTTCCCCCAGGCCAGGGCCCGTCGGAACCTCTTCCCCGGAAGAACTCGACCCGCCGGTTCTCATTTGGGGAGGCGTTGGCATGCTTGGGGACGCCGGATTTTCATACCTGATGCAGACGTAGGCTGCACCTCAGGAAAGAGCCCGGCCAGGGTCTCGCCCGTGCAGTCCCGGCCCGCCCGGACCGGCTGCCGCACCAGCAGGTTGTTAGCCACGCCTGAAGCCCTGTGCTTCTTCCCTGGCTAGAGTACATTCTATGCTCCCCAGGGTACCGAAGCAGCTCCCAGGGGCCTCGGCGGTGACAGCGCTGTCGGGTGACCCGATGAACTTGGACCGCTAACCAAAGCCGGACCACTCGCCTCGGGGAACATCTCCTTCCCGGCGTTAGACGGCCGGGCCACCGTACCGACCCGGGATTTCGCACCTGCCACGAGACTGCCACGGGAACTGTGCCTCCTGCGGATGGCCAGCACTGAGGCATTGGCGGGGATGTCCGAAGGCCTCTCGCTATACTGCGTAGTTGGACACACCGGGAATTTGTCCCGCATCCGGCTCGGATTCCGTTCCTCATCTCTCTTCCTGATACAACTCAGCAACCGATCGCAATTCTCATCCCTCACTCCTCCGACGACCGACTGCGCACTTCAGGGAAACACGTTTGACTATTCGTTCACAATGACAACCTTTCCTGCGTCGTCTTCGTATCGATCCAAGATTCTGAAAGCCTCGTGTCCCATCTCCAGCGGAAACGTGTGCGTGACGAGCGCACCTGGATTCACCGTACGGCGTTCGCTCAGCGCGATGAGTCGCGGATATATGTGTTTCATGCGTCTGGAAACCTTGATGGTGAGACCTTTCCTACGCGTAGGCGTCGCTCGGAATGGCATTCGGTCGTCAGCGCAAATCCCCACGACCACGACTGTTCCACATCCCTTGGATACCTCGGCCGCCTGCTCGGGAGTCTCCGCTGCGCCGGCCACCTCAAAAGCGACATCCACACCGCGGCCTTGGGTTGCCTCCAGTATCGTGCGGACAGGATCATCTCGAGTTGGATTGATGCCCAAGCTAGCACCGCACTTCTCCGCCATCTGGAGCCGATGGTTGAGGACGTCGGTTGCGAAGACGTCCTGGGCCCCTGCCAGGCGCGCCAGTTGCACAATGAACAGGCCGATGGGGCCGCAGCCCAGCACAGCCACCGTGTCCCCGATCCGGATCCGGCCGAGGTTCACGGCATGCAGGCCCACGCCCAGGGGTTCCAGCACGGCCCCCTGCACATAGCTCAGATTCTCCGGGAGCTTGAAGGCGAGGCGTGCCGGGTGGACCAGGAGTTCCTGCATCGCACCCGGCACGCCTGGGGAACCGACGAAGCGTCCGTTGGGGCAGATGTGCGGGTGGCCGTCCATGCAGGCCTCGCACGTCCGGCACGAGTTGGCTGGATCCAGGGCGACCCGGTCACCCGGTTGTAGTTCCGTGACGTGGGATCCTACTGCTTCCACAAGTCCCGCAAATTCATGACCCATTGTGAATGGGAAGGGGATGGTCAAATAGCCGGCTGGCTCACCTCGGTAGTAATGCAAGTCTGTGCCGCAGATGCCGATGGCCTTGACACGTATCAAGATCTCCTCGGGGCCCAATTCCTGTGGCTCGGTAACCTCAACAACTGTCATCTGCCGTGTGCCGATAAGCTGCAACGCTTTCATCAGACATGTACCTCCACGTACCTCTTTCGTGTCAACGCGAAATTCTCAGGTACAAACCGCTCAAGCGTGATCGGGAGTCCCGAAAGGAATGGAACACGATCCCACGCGTGCTTCCGGTGCTCAATGATGGGATCGTGCTCAGCGTCAGCTACGATCATCAGCGTATCCGCCGCTCCCCTTGTCTTGGCGGCGAGCGCAGTGTTAGCCCCAATCCGAAATTCTCAAGAATTCTCAACCGCCAAGGACACCCAGCGCTGGCGCTGGGTACCCGGAACGCCAAGACCGAAATGGCCTATTGGGGGGAAAGGAACGAAACTTCTGAAGGCCCCAGGAACCGGTTCTCGCGTTCTTCGATGGAAGGATCGGAACATCGCATCCTTGGCGACCTTGGCGTCATGGCCGTTCAAGGTTTTTCTCGGATTAGGGTTATCTGCTTGGTCGTTTGCTCCTCCCTATTGGCACGCTGGAGTACCCGGCGTGCCGTCTCGGTGTCCGTAATTAGGACGTGGACCAGTCGTCCCCGCAGGGCTCCCAGGACCGCCTCGGTCTTATCCGGCGGACCGCTCACCCCCGCGATGATCAGAGGGATCCGGGAAAGGTCCCTGAGTGACATCCCGACGACCCTCCGGTTCAGCTTGGGGAGCGGGCGGCCGCACCCGTCGAAGAACTGAAGCAACATCTCCCCACACGCCCCTAGGCGCTTGCAGTCCGCCATCGCGGCAGCCGTGAAATACCCCCGCTCCACGAGTGGCACGTGTGGCGAGACGGCACCTATCCCCACCACAGCAACATCCAGCCGGCGCAGGTACGCCATGGCTAGCCGTACTTGGGGCGTGGAGAGGATCCTTCGTCGGACCTCCGGATCCTCGACGAGTGCCGGGGCCAGGAACTGGACGGTCTTTCCACCCAGGGTGCGTCCGACCTCCTGCGCTAGCCCCGTGGTCTCTACGCTGTCCTCCAAGACGGCCAGCCCGCCCATCATCTGGACGATTGTCAGGTTTGCCAGGTGAGCCGGCTTCAGGGCCAGGGCCATCTCCCGAAGCGTCCTCCCCCAAGCGACGCCCAGGGTCATGCCGTCTCGCAGCCTCGCTTGCAGATACTCGGCCACCGCCCGGCCCACACGCTGGCGAGGATTGTCCTCTACCCCCCCCGACGCGTCTGCCAAGACCACTCCCCGCAGCCTGAACCGGCGGGCCAGCGCGTCCGCCAGCGACCGCGCATCCTGGGCCGGATCGAGGATGCGGATCTCCACGATGCCGGATCGCTTGGCGCGATCCAGGAGGCGTGAGATGGTGGGACGGGACAGGCGTGTGGTGCGGGCGATCTCCTGCTGGGTCAGCCCTTGTTCGTAGTACATCCGGCTGACGCGCACCAGCAGGACCAGAGTGGTTGCTTCGGTGTGGGGCATGAACATATGTGCAAGATAGTCTGATCAGATGTACATATCTCTACCACCAAGGGTTTGATGTTGTCAAGAGGTTCCTATTTGTCTGACGAGACAGATTTGGTCGCACGAATTGGCCGGGATATGGCGAGGAGACCTTGGTGCGCGATGGAACTAGGCGTGGATGAGTGGGCGTCCAAAGAACCGCAGGCGGCGGCACAGGTTCGGATGCCCAAGGGCACAATACCGGCACCTGCTCTGCAGGTGGCCGCCACAGGGGATGGCCGGGTCCACCACCACGGGTGTCCCGGGAGCAGGGCCATTTGTGCCCGGCCCGAGGCCCTCCACGACGCCGGCGACCTCGTGGCCCAGGATGTGGCCGGGAGCGAGGTGGTGGTCACCGATCCTTCCCTGGGCATAATATTGGAGATCCGAGCCGCACAAGCCTACGGCCTTGATCCGGACCAGGACCTCGCCAGGGCCCGGCGATGGGACCGGAGCCTCTTCCAGTCGAATCTCGCGCGGCGCGACGACTTTGGCAACTCGCATGGATGGCTTCATCCCCGCTGGCCGAGATGTCCGCGCACC
>Ga0315274_10009441_pt1 | contig 14094 bp, 22 predicted proteins | sample YL17G02_20_MG_FD_203700 | JGI IMG/M metagenome (GOLD analysis project Ga0315274, IMG submission 203700) | Sediment microbial communities from Yellowstone Lake, YNP, Wyoming, USA - YL17G02_20 | ecosystem: Environmental > Aquatic > Freshwater > Lake > Sediment | place: USA: Wyoming | collected...
CAAAGCTCGGCGCACCCATTTCTTTCGTAATAAGCCAACGCACCTTCAACTTTGATGCACCCTCATCCGCGTCCTTCGCTTCAACATTCGTATATGGAAATACTCGCATTCCGTTCACTCTTCTCAAACTAATGACAGCGAGCAACTATTCTCTGTTCTCTCTTAATAATTGTAGCTACCCTAACAGGCAATTCTTGCATATTCCCGAGTGCTGCAAAAGACGAGAAAACCTTCTCTCTCGAATTGAAAAACTAGTCTTTTATCGCTTCTAACAAGCCAAAATGGCGACTTCTCCCGCAAACCCCTCTTTTTCTATACGTCCTGCTGACACTGATTGGAGTTTCAATCCCAGTTTTCCTCACGTGATACACGGTCAGCGAGCATGTCTAGACCTGCAATTGCAGTTTCATTCTTGTTCCAATTGCCAATCATTTGATGCTCTTCATCCACGTATATGCATAGACGGTACATCTGTAACGGGTTTTTCCCTTCTTAGATGCCCCGGAAATCTGCATCCCTGTTTACGACATATCAGCGTGTCGGAGCTAGGCCTTGAGGAATATTCTTTTCCTATAGAGGATTGCGGCGGTCACCCAGCAGAATGCAAGGTTGGCAAGGGCATAAAGGAATGAACCGTGTAAAGGTCCAGCCCATGAGGCAAAAAGCCGTTCAAAAATTAGCGACTTGAGAGCGATGTTGCCACTCACAAGCGGAACAGTTGTGTAAATGAGAGCAAGATTTCCTATCTCAGACAGAACATAAACAGTGATTGCGTTCACACCGAGAACAGCAAATGGTTTTGTCCATCTGATCCTCATTCTAAAGTCGACAATATATAGGAGGACTGCAAGAGAAGCAACAGCCATTCCGCCGGTGACGGCCACGTAAGAGCTCGACCACAAATTCTTGTTGATAGGAAAAAGAAAGCTCCCTGCAAAACCTATGACGAGGCCAAGACCGCCGAAACATACCAAGTTCACAGCCAAACGCGCTTTTCCAGAAGGTTCTTGGCGCGACGTCAAATACTGTCCGGTCAAGATGCCGACCAGAGCCGTCGAAACAGCAGGAAGCGTGCTCAGAATACCCTCAGGATCCCACGTGCCCGCGTAGAGATGTCCGCCCAAGACCAATCTATCTAGATATGCGCCCAAGTTCCCCTCCTTGCTTAACACACCTGCACCATACCCTGGGACAGGAACGAGAACCATCAACACCCAGTAAATCAGCGGTAGCGCAGCGGTCAAAAAAAGCCGCCACCTTGGCTTCACGAAGAGGAAAATAATCGACGCAAAGAAATAACAGAATGCGATCCTTTGAAGAACACCCAGAACACGCAAGTTTGACAAACTGAAATATGGAAATCCATTGATAAAGAGGCCTAGCAAGAAAAGAACAGCCGTGCGGCGTACTATTCGAAGAAGCAGACTTCTAGTTCCGACTCTCTGATCTATTTTATTGACAAAAGAGTACGGTATTGCTACGCCCATGATGAAAATGAAAAAAGGAAAAACCAAATCGGCCAAAGTCAAACCGTTCCAGTCTGCATGTTGAAGAAGACCATAGTACTCGCTGCCTCCAGGATTATTTACGAGAATCATCAAGGCAATAGTTATTCCCCTGAAAACATCAAGCGAAACAAGTCTTCCCTTGAGAAGAGAAATCGGATTCTGAACACTTCCTCGAATAGCCACCACCATTGCGTCGCACAATACTCGGTCCTGGGCTTCGATACGCAACCTTCTTTTGAGCCGTTTCTGGATTTAGAAGCAAGATTGCGTGCTTGATCGCCTAGGAGCCTGATGCTATTGGTGTGTAGGTGTCGCCGTCATCTGGAGCGTTAACGAATCCATCCATGTTTGTGTCTTCCCACTTGACTATAACCCATTGACTGGTTGAAGAACTTAGGTTTGAGTATATTGAGTGAAAGTACTTGCCTGCTGCGTAGGTACCTTTCCAACCAAAGCCATAGCATAACATCACATTTCTTCCATCGCCATCCCTGTAGACTTCGACTACAAACATGTCTTCGTTATTGTTGATGACTGAGGCTGGCAAGTTGGCTCCAGGAATGCTTGACCCGTCTGAGTGTTGGAAGTAGAATGTGCCTGCTTCGTCATGAAACTTGATCGGCGCTCTGTCGCTTGTTGGCGTGGAGCCGTCTTCAGCACGCTTCACGATAGGGTTGACGAATGGCCCTCCAAAGCTGACGATTCCCGTTCCCGCGATACCCAACGCGTATCCTGATGTCTGATTCACAAAATTGCCGTCGGTGTCTAAGCCTTCAGTCAGGTTCAGCAGTTTGGTGCTTACGGCCATTGAGGCCAGCCAGTCGCTCACCCATGCAGCGCTGCATCCCAACGGCTTGCTGGATTCAGTTGAAGGGTAAACCATTCTCACACCGTTGTACCTGAACAAGGCATCGAAGCAACAAATCTTTGCGTTAGGATTCATGTTTGAGTAGAGAGTGTGCAACACATCAGCCAAGTAATTCATCGCAAGGTTGACGGATTCTCCTGCACGCGAAACGAAAACAGGATCTGACCAGTTATAGTGTGTATCCATCCAAACGCAGGTCAGATTCGGGCCATCGTCAAACGTTGTGTCGTAAGCGATTTGGACGGTGGCGTCGTAGGCACTCCGCGTTGACAGTACGCCGTCAAAGTTGAGGTATGTTGAGAAGTCATCAGTTGGGTACTCGTTTGTGCGGCTCTCCACGGAACCCTCATACTCGCTATGATGCGTTTCTGTTCCCCAGTCTGTGCTTGAACCCATAACGTGACCGAAAACTGCTACGTCCGCGATGTAGTGGCTCATGATGCCTGCGTGCAACGCAGCAAACGAGTAGTTGCCAGCATCTAGAAAGGTCAAGGCAGCGTTGTATTCTGCTTGAGCCCGATTGGCAGCCGACGCGTCCGTTAAGACTTGTGATGAAGAATAGTACACGTGATGCAGGGATGTATCACCAATCCCCCACGGGTGTCCAGCGTTGTCAGGCAGTTCTGTCCCCAGCAAGTAGTTGTTGACGTTGTTCTCAATCCACCACCGCTCCTCAGAAGGCAGGGACTCGGCAGCGTGCAGGGCAATCCAATCATGCGTACTGAACAATGGAGCATTCCCAGGGTCCGTGTAGCCGCCGTTACTCCAAGCCCAAACACGCGTCAAGGAAGATGAACAACATAAAACAAGTATGAAGAAAGACACGAAAAAAACCTTGACTTGATTCATTCTAATCCACCAAGCTAATCTTTGTGTATTTCTATATAACCTTGACTCCACAACCTCCGACCTGAAGCATGCTAGAGCATGGCAGAGTACAACATAGGAAGAACAGCATCCAGAATATGCGAGTCAAGGCAAAACGGGGCGGGGTTGCCCTATTTCCGCAACATGTGGAGACGTCTCCCGCAAACCCCCTTTTTCTTAAGCGCAACTAGCGTGCGCGTGTGGCTACTGCGCAGTGAAAAAGGCTTTTATTTCAGTGAATTGATGGTTTGTTCAAAGGAGTTGTCATTAACGCCAGGCAAATGGGAGTACAAAGAAACAAGAGGTTTCAGTGATAAGAGGAAGGATGCGCTAGTCATCAATTGCACGCGAGGAGAAGAGATTCTTGAAAAGCTTGGAATGAGACGGGACACCACTGTTGGTGCGTTGTACGACAAGTACAACGTCACTTCATGGACTAAGGTTCTCGAGAAGGTTCTTGGATAAACGCCGCGTGTGGGCACGTTCTATAGCGCGGGCCGCGGCTTGGTGTGTGCAAATTTCCTCTTTATGCGTTTTTCTGCAGTTATTTCCGCTTCAGCTAGAATTATCTTGGCTGCTTCAAGGTTTGCTTTGACCCTGTCGAAAGCCGCCTTGTAGAGTGTACAAAAGCTCATTTACTAGATCCGCAACCTCACGAATTGGTTAAACCATGACTGTTCCCGAGATGGTGAAAACGCGATTCACGTTGGTTGAAGTTCTGGAGAAGGCGCTAGCGATCGGCGCGTGTCTCGTGTTTCTGGGGTCCATTGCTTTTCCCTTCTATAAGTTCATGCCATCTGTCATGTATTTTCCTGGAAATGGTGACCACCCTATTGAATATCTGTGGGCATACAAGCTCCGTACGGAATACTTTTTAAGGACTCACCAGCCTGAGGAGTTCTGGTTTGACAGCTACTGGTCACGACAGACCACGACGCGGTACGATAATCTTCAACTGGTGCTTCCGTCGATGCTTGTGGCACAAATAGTGACTGTCGCAGCAGCCATAGCTTCGATCGTGTGGCGCAGAAGGATACTAACACTCATACCAGTAATCGGCTGCTCCATTGTCATAGCATTGATGATGTCCGCGAACATGACGCTTTCGACGGAAAATGCTCTTGTTGTTGACACGGTCCAAATAGGCTATTGGCTGGCTTACCCAGCACTCGGGCTGTTCATTCTGAGGTTCCTTCTCACTCTGAAACCCAGACAACCCTAGCGAGGCTCAACTCAACTCTTCAACCGCTTCATTCCACAGCGTTGGCGCTGCCCGTTCAGCTTCTTCTATAGCATACCGGACAAACGGCTGAGGCCTAGTGCCCGGATGCGAAACATACCCCGTGAACACCATTCTTCCACCGGCGAAGAAAGTCAAACAACTCACGTAAACGGGAAAGATCATGTGAGGTGCCGTGCCATACTCGACATACAAGGCGTAAGGAACAGTGGGACCGACAGATGCCTCGCCAACGCCTACGGATTTGCTGATGCTCCCCCGGAGAGCCCCAGAACGCACAGGCGCCAGCTCACGCATAGTGCTGTAGACTACGTCTGCCATGAGCTCGACAAACTTTTGTCTCACGGGACCAGCGAGTCTCTTAGACACCTGCTCCAGATCCAGCCCGCTTGTCCTAATCTCGACAGTAATCAAGCGTTAACCCACACCAAGCGACCTGCGAACGTAGGATCCGAGCATGGTTTGCAGCTCACGGGTGAGAATGTCGCTGCTCAGCAGCTTCAGGTTCAAGTCGTCCGCGCGGACAGTTGGGTTGATCTTTCTCTGAAGAATCACGTGCACGGCGTTGCAGCATAGTTGTATGGCCACCTGCTTGATCGCTGAAGGCACAGCAGAGTACCCAGCCGTATAGCTCACTCGGACACTGTTCTCAATTACGGAAGGCTGCTTGTTCACAAGCATAAGTAGGCCCTCACGTAGCTTGACAACGTAATCCGGCTCAGTGATCGTGACCCAGACAGCTGCTTGGCCATATCCGGCGCTGTTGTACTCAACCTTCGAAACCGACAAAACAGGAAAGTACAGCAGGCTAATCCAAGGATAGCAAAAGTCAAGCAACTCATTCGACAACGCAAGGCCACTCGCCTCGAAGAACCCAGCCGGAACACGGCAGTAATTATCGATTATGCCGTCTGCCAGGACGATCAGAGTGTCCAGGAACGTGTCGTACAGGGCGTCAGTCGCGTACCCCAGATCCGAATAGGAAATCTTGCTGTTGTCCTTAACATCCGTTTTCGAACAGTAAACCAATTTCTAAGCCTTCATGAATGGGAGAATGGAAAAGAACAAAATATAGAAGCTAGCTGAAACCCGACGCCAAGCACTAACTAGCTATGCTAGTGGAAATTGACATCGTAATCGCCTTCCTGAAGCTCCGCACGACATCAACGACAATCGCAAGCGTCGCCATCCACTCAGTCGGCATCGTAGGCACCGCACTAAGCGTGATGAACACAGTCTCATACACTCCCAAGTTCGCACCAAGCTGAACAAGGTCAAAATGCATGAACTTCTTCGCCTCGATCATCGTGTAAATGTAGCCGCCAGTGGTGCGAATCAACGCTATCAAGCCGGCAATCAACACCGGATTCTTCAGAATATCCAGCAAGAGAACATTCTCGTACACACAATCACCTCCCATGAGCGAAAGGAACTACTTGTTAGCAACACACTCGGCCATCGAGCACAACCGCTTCAGAACCCAAGCCCTCAGCCCCCGATGGCCACGGTTACTCATGATCGTGAGGAAATACGGCGTGCAATGCTCCACGGGCTCTATCTTGCCCTCTTTAAGCAGCCGCCACCCGCAGCACCTACACGTCAGGTGAGGCCTCTTCAACTCGTACCCGCAAAGATCAACGCACTCAGGGCTGAACCGGTGACGCCTGACGGGCTTCGACTCCGGCAGAGTCAACACTTTGAAACTGCAGCCCTTCTCGTCCACCCCGATAATCATGTGTTCGCTGAGTCTGATCATCGGCGTGAGACCATGAGCTATAAACAGCAAATCAGCACTAGACGCCTTGGTCAAATCAATCATAATGGAAGACCAGAAAGGGGAAACCCGCGTACTCACATTCGCGGTATAGAGAATAACTCTAGAACAGAATATCACATACCCTTAAGTATCGAATCGACTAGAAACGTATCAGCAGAGGGTTTGCAGTGAACAAGAAAGCATTTCTTTTGCCACTTGTGTTTTTGCTTGTCATAGCATCTTCTAACATCGTCAATTCTGTGAAAGGTCAAGTCGACAGTTTGGATTTCAGATTTCAAGCCATGGTTGAAGGTCAATGCCTCATAGCCTACGGGGGAATGGGCCCCGGCGTTCCTGATCCCATGATATGGTCAGGAATAGGCAAAGGACACGCAACGGTTAGTGGCCACGCGAAGGATGCCACAGCATTTCCAAGCAGTGTTGCAGGCTTGTACATTTCAGGGGACATCAGAGCAATGGGCACAGTTTCCGTGAGTTGGATGGAAGCAGATGGAAGCAAGCATCGCCTTGCTGCTGAATTGTATTCGAATGAAACCTCAGAAGGGCTATTCTACCCGAGCGGGAACAAATTCACATTACCAATCGGTGACTATTCGCCAGGGACCAAGTTTCTCAGGTTCGAAGGCGTTTATCTGAATGGTTCAAAGATTGGATTCGTCAGCGGCATAGCACTGTTCTCAGCAGGAATCTACGGAAATAGTCCAGGATCAGACGGCGTAATTGTCGTGCTCATTGACGAACAGTCTGGAACATTGTTCCTTGTTGGTTGGTCACCGATAGGCACCCCGACTCCATTTCCACCAGGCTATTTGCGAGCAGCCAAAGTCTACAAGTCTCTCGTGAAGGTCATTTGAGACACCCACGCGTTCCCCTGATTATTAGAAGTATCAGACTAAGCATAGCTTAGCCTTGATCATGCACCGTTATGTTCCCATTCCATACTCTTGGATGACGATATTACTTGAATCGAGTAGTTCTGATCAATCATTGCTATGACCGAAAAAAGGAGGAGTCTAAACAGGTTCTCACGAGATTCCTATGAAGCGTAGGTTACCGTCTCGATGCTGTTTGCTATGCCGCCTTGGGCACCGCCGTCCAAGTGCCGGCAAACAAAACAGTTACCCAAATATGAGTAGCTACACGTTTATAGAGTTAATGTGCCACGGATACTGTTAAGTTATTTGTGGTGAGTAGGGTTCTTTAGTTCTTCTTTTGCCTTGTTTTGAGATCGTTTGAGAATACCGTTTTGGATTATGTAACTATCTTGCACATAGTTAATCCCTCAAATGTCAATTGCCACGTTACGTTTCTCCCCGTTGGATGCTCGAAACAATAGCCCTTAGACCGAAGCTTACGCAAGCTCTTCTTGAGGTCTCCTCTAAGATGCCTTGGAAACTTGCAGGAGATAGCTTCCAATGGAACATGTGCCCCTAATGAGTAGTCGCAAGCATCAGCTAATGCCTTAAGCACGGCAAGCTCCATTGGAGGGAGTGTGACCATACTATACATCTTATGAATACACATATATATCAGTTTTCTTACTTACGTAGTGCTGAAAATAGAAAGGGAGAAGAATACAATGGCTCAAGTGGAATACGAGGCATACGCATGTAAGATTAGGGTCATACCTGACTCGGAATCTGTGCCATTCGTAAGCAAAATTCAGAAAGCCAAAACCCGAAAGAACAAGAACTACTTTGTCTTACGGACAACTCTGCCAAAAGAGATAGCTGGAAAGATAGGCGCAAAAGCAGGTGATTACTTATTCTTCAAAGCAAAGAAAGCTCAATGGTATCACATGTTGGATTGGAATGTAATGGAAAATACTTGGAAAATGCTACCTGACTACTTCAAGAACCGCATAATCATGGATGGGCTTCATATTCAGAGTCTCCCAAACTTGCAGTACTCGTCAGGAGCAACAAATGTGGCATCATCTTTGGACCAGACGCTGAATATGCAACGAAATCAGATTGGTGAGTCATCATGGAAGTAGCATTCGAACCTTACAAGAAAATCACATTTCAAAGCCATCTTTGCTACGAGACTGCTGAAGAATTTGTAAAAATCGTTTGCTTAGCAACCCCTCCAAACATGCCGTTCCAAGCAAGGTTTTTTTGGGCGAATAGGGTTATTTTTCGCTTCTTTAACCACATGCCTTCGGAAACCCTAGCCAAGGAATTTCTGAATGGGCATATTATCTTTGATCACGTTGAGTTTGCCCCCATGCCAATCTTCACAAGAGAGCTTAGAGTGCAAGAAAGACCGTTGGCAGTTGTCGATGTTCTCGATGTCTCAAAACATGTTGTCTTTGGTCCCTTAGCAACTTGGATAAACGAAAATCTGATCAAGAAATAGATCCACCTACAACCCCCTTTTTCAAGCATATGTATACTTATGCGATACGCGGTATTTTCTAGGGATACCAGATACTGTTAAGTCTTTTGACCTAACGAGTTTCAGCGATTTGTAACTAGCCCAGTTTCTATACGCAAAATCGCACCGCATAGTGAACATTTCATCAAACATCCCTAGCGATTCAGTGAGTATTGATTCTTTATAAGGTTTGATAAAGTGTCCAATTTAGAGAACAGGCCAGATCATCACAAATAACTTAACAGTATCTGTGCCACGTGCCTCTCCTTTATTCTCTCCTTGTTAATCGGCTTCGGCGTTTCCGAACTGGTTGTCTATCCCATTTATCTGCTGTCCGCAAAGTCAATCACTCCGTTGTAAGTAGTATTGTCTATCCCACTTATCAGTTGTCCGCAAAGTCAATCGCTCCGTCGTAATTTCAAGTAATTCTCTCGCCATTTCTCAAACTTCTTCAACGCAAAAACATTACGGTCAGCCATAATTCTAACAGCCGTCTCCTCATCAACACCATAGCTATTCATGACTTCCTTAATAATCTCTCGAGTTTCTATATCCCCCTCATATCCACCACTCATTGTTCCGTCTCCTTTGTTCCAAACCCTCTTCTTACTGGCTTATCCCTATTTCTAAGGTCTTCGACATACTTTGTCCAACGCTCACAATTACTTGGCTGCATCCCCAGAAAGTCCAAATGCCTTTCTTCGCACTTAGTTTTAGGGCAAGCATCACATGGACATTGTATCTCTTTTGTCATTCTAAATATTCTCCTTTGCCAGAGGCTTCACCCAAAACCTCTCTCAGCTTCTCAAGTAATCTAAGAGCGACATCTACGGCACTTTCTCCTTCCCTTCTATTGCTCTTTCCGATTTCTGATTGGAAATTAACCATAAGATATTCTGCTAATCTATCTATCTCTGTTGAGGCTTGACTTTTTTGTCCTCTCCTCATCTTTTCTCACCTCCCTTCATTCGCTGACTTCTCAAAAAGGTAATCAACAAGATTGAATATGTCGACACATTCTTCTCTCATAGTTGGAACGTCGTTGTTACTGTAAGCGTCCATAGTTCGTTCAATTCGTCTTCAACACGGCTAATGAGAAAGTTGACTGATTGTTTCTCGTCGTTATAAGGTTGGCGTGGATAGCCCTCCTCAATATGCGCAATGAAGTTCTTCTCCATTTTGAGCATGGCGAGAGTTCGGATGTTTGGGAGTCTGTGTTTCAAGTGCTTGAATTTGTCTTCTTCCGCAAGACTCTTAGGCTTGTTTTCCTCTATGAGATTCTGAATCTGAGTCAGCACTTCTTGTGTCGACTGCTGTTTTTTCGCGGGTCTCAAAACTTCGTTCTCACTTTTGTGAAGGCACTCAGCAGATCTATCAGCTGTTCAGTTTTGGCGAAGGTGGGTTCGGTGAGTTTGTTGTTATAGTTGTCATATCCTACATAGACTATTGATGGTTTGATGTCTTTGATCCATTGAACGAATGTTTCCAGATCAAAGTCCATTATCGGCTCTATGCAAACAAGTTTGTAGTCCAAAGGCAGGTCTGCCATACTTCTGCATCTCTCAAACGGTGAAGGGGCCTTTGACACTGAATACTCCCTGTTGGATTCCAGTGTAGCACCAAAAACTATGTTCTTGGGATACAAACCAAGAAATTCTCTGTATCTTCTGGGGTTTTTGGTTAGAAATAGGAATGTGCTGTCAGGGCTTTGCTTGACAGCGCCTATTACCTCGATTATCCATTCTGAAGGGACCCACTCTCCAAAAAGGTCACCCATATCAGAGACAAAAACAAACTGGTTGTGGAACCTCCTTCTCAGTTCCTTCTCAACAAGCTTGGGTTTGAAACCGTCTTTGTATTTCTCAGAATTCTTTAGTCGGGTATTCACCAATCTTCTTGCCCAGCAGTAAGAACACGAATGCAGACACCCAACAACTGGATTCCACGTTTTGGGTATTACTTCAAACATTCTGTGAGTATTCTGCGGGGTCACCAGAGATCCATCTTTATTGGAAAAGTGGAACTGCGTCCCTATCGCCGCCTTTGCAATTCCTAGTAGCCAATGATCAAGATTCCTTTTAGGGGTAATTTGAGTCTCCCACTAGCATAGAGCGTGTCAAAATGAGTGATTACTTTTTCAAAGTCAGCCTTCTCTCTATAGGTCTTGCGAACGCCTATGACCAAATAGGTCACATCATGCATCATACAGGCTTCAAACAGGTCCTTGAGGAACTGATAGTTGGTCACAGCCCTTCCTGCTTCAACTTCAAGGACGGTGCCTGTTTCTTCCTGAAAGGCATCCACTTGAAATGACTTCTCGAGTCGACCATCTCGCCCAAACAGGACAGGGACTTTGATCTTATCTTCAACCTTATTCCCTTTTTCCACCTTGAAGCCCATGTTTAGCAGACTCTTGTTCAAAACCAGAAGCACTTCGTTGCTGGTCAATTTGTGTTTTGATGAGTCTATTGTCTCATCATATTGCTTGAAAATGCTGACTACCCTGAGCAAGTGTTCAGGTATAGCATCCGACTTTGGATAATACTGCCAGCTTGTCATTATACCTACTCACTATCAAGTTTACATTATAAAAGATAGCGCGCATGCGTGTTCCTAAAATGGTTAAAAATGGTTTTAATTCCGCTCTCGTGTTCGGGGAAAGGGCTGATTGCTATGGAAGGCATGGAGACGCTCGAAACTTGAGACTGTCCCTGAACTCGAGAAGAAGAATAAAAACCATTTCTAGCCAATTTAGGAACAAACATGCGCGCTTCCTGTTTCTTTGAGCAGCAGAAGGAATGTTGAGGGTTTGGGTGTGGTGCCCGCTAGTCCTTTACGACTAGAACATTGCAGTGGGCGTTGGCAACAATTTGTTTTGAAACGCTTCCCAATAGCATTGACAGTGTGTTTCCTAAGCCTCTACTTCCCACAACAATAAGGGCGAAGTTTTCTTGTTTGGCAATGATCAGTAGAGCTTTAGCCGGATTGGAGCCAAGTACCAATGATACATCATATTCTACTTCGGCTTTTTTCAGCTTTTCCTTTACCTCGATGACCGCCGTTTCAGCTTTTCCTTCCATGCCCTCCCCGTAGACATAGACTACTTTTGTGAACCCGGAAAAACACCTAGCAATAGTTATTGCTTCCTTGACTGCATTTTTTGATTGCGGCGATTCGTCATAACCAACTAGTATTCTGATTTTATCAAACATACTTTTCAAACCCATGTTGAATATGACTGCAGGAAAATAATACCTTTTCGATTGGTTTCTTCCGAGTTCGGAAATCGACTGTTCGACTCCGGTATGGACAGCACCCACCAATCAGAATGACGAAGAAAACTCGCACTCTATCCTTTCTTCCTCAGCCTACCCTTTTGCCAAGTCAGGTTTTTTTGAGCGAACTGGACTGCAGCAACCACACAAACGTAGCGCGCATGCGTGTTCCTAAAATGGTTAAAAATGGTGTTACAGCTACAACTAGACGCAAAAAGTGAATCAGTTTAATCATGTCATGTCGAAAATTTAAGTCATTGCTTAATTAGGCTTGTTTACTTGAAATTCACAAAAAAAGGGAAGAAAAGAGGGAACTAACTCCTACCATTCCTTTGAAGAGTCTATGGAACAACGTATTGCGCTTGGAAGTAATAATCGCCGTTGCCTGTGATTGTATAGTTTGTGCTGGTCTCCTACAGAGTGCATGTTGCCTTGAAGTAGTAGTAATATGCTTCCGCACCAGTCCACAAGAAGTCTGAATTGCCACTTCCATCTGAAGGCGCGCCAGTTCCTATAGGGCTGTAAGTCGAGCCCATCTGTAGAAGCGTAAAAGTCAGCCTTAATTCCTGCAACTGCGTTAGTGCTTCCGTCAGCAATGTGCGCCCTTAGACTCATCCCTTGACCAACCACATATTGTGCAACAGTTATAGTGACGGTGTAGCGTAAATCTACTTGAACAACTGGACTCCAGATGGTTATCAAAGCGTATGCGGTTCCAGCACACTATTTTGACATTGACTTCAATCGGTTCCATAGTTGCTCTATAGTTTTCCAGCCCTTTCTTCGCGGTATTCCACCAATAAGCGCTCCCTTTGAAAAACTTTGCTCACTCACACCATACACGCCAATCCAACCTTCCGTATGAACCAAAATGCCCTTTTCATTTGGCCTAAAAGACACCACAAAGTATTTCGGAGCAGTTAGCCCTAACCCACCTGGAATTCCCATGCGACCTCTTGACAGAAGAGTCGAAAAACTTGGCCGAAGTGGAGACCCGACAAGAAACGGCCCAGCGGGAGGCCACAACGCAAACAACGGGCATCAATGGAAAAATCGTGGAGTACCTTTGGCATTCAAAAAAGAACGGACTCAAAAACGAAACTCTGAAAACCTATGGCTCCATGCTGAGAAAGCTGGCGGCTAACACAGATTTAGCGCCCGAGAATGTAAAGGAGTATCTTGCGAAAACCAACGGATGGAGCGACAGCTCAAAGAGCCTCTGTGTCGTCATCTACACGACTTTCTTGAAATTCATGAACCTCTCGTGGCAGGCACCAAAGTACAAGCCTGCAGAAAAGATGCCTTTCGTGCCTACAGAGGCTGATATTGACCAGCTCATTGCAGGAAGTGGCAGAATACTCTCAACATTCCTCCAATTCCTCAAAGAAACAGGCGCAAGATGCGGAGAAGCTGCATGGGTGAAGTGGAGCGACGTGGACTTTGAGCGAAAAATAGTGCGCATAACACCTGAAAAGGGCAGCAAGCCCCGAATATTACCCATAAGTCGCAAGCTAATAGACATGATAAACAATCATCCGAGAAAAACAGACAAGGTTTGGGCGACCCTACACAGCTTAAAATCCAACTTCTACAAAATACGAAAAAGCCTGGCATTCAAACTCCAAAATCCAAGGCTGAAGCAGATAAGCTTGCATACGTTTCGGCATTGGAAAGCAACCATGGAATACCACAAGACAAGGGACATACTACACGTTCAGCTGCTACTTGGCCACCGAGACTTGAGGAACACTCTAATCTACATCAACCTAGAACAAGCCCTATTCCAAAACACAGACGATGAATTCCACGTGAAAGTTGCTCAAAACTTAGATGATGCCTGCAAGCTGCTCGAAGTTGGCTTTGAATACGTAACAGACATGGACGGAGCAAAGCTTTTCAGAAAACGCAAATGAAGGCAAAAGTAGTCTCTTATGCTCCCAGCTAGTCTTTTATTGCTTCTATGACGCTCATAACGTTCCACAGTTTCACTCTAGTGTACTGCGGCATGTTAGGATCCTGCAAAATCTCATCCAGAAGAGATATCGCGTTTGAAGCATTAACCGCAGGAGTGTATTCAGTACCCTGTAAAGCACCAATGGAGTCTTTTGCAGCTCTCCTAATGTTTCTCGGCGTTGTATTGTCCTCAGAAACCTGAGAAAGAACAGAAAACGCCTGCTTTATCC
>Ga0315274_10009442_pt1 | contig 14094 bp, 11 predicted proteins | sample YL17G02_20_MG_FD_203700 | JGI IMG/M metagenome (GOLD analysis project Ga0315274, IMG submission 203700) | Sediment microbial communities from Yellowstone Lake, YNP, Wyoming, USA - YL17G02_20 | ecosystem: Environmental > Aquatic > Freshwater > Lake > Sediment | place: USA: Wyoming | collected...
GATGAGAGAGATTCTGGAGGATGCGTGTGTGCTGATACGCCAGGCGGCCCGGGTTCCCCACGGAACGATACAACTTTCCCCGGAAGTCGCGGAGATGCTCGAGGACCTCGAAGCGGCCCGGCCCGCGCCAGCGGCGATGGCGGCGGACTCGGCGAGTGAACCTTCATCCGCCTCGCCTGACGCTTCACCCTGCGGCGCCATCGAGGAACTTGAGCGCGTCGTGAGTGTCTGTACGAAGTGTCCGCTGTCGAAAACGCGCACGCAGACGGTCTTCGGAACGGGGAGCTCGCACGCGAAACTGGTCTTCGTAGGCGAGGCGCCGGGCCACGATGAAGACGTTCAAGGCAAGCCCTTCGTCGGCAGAGCGGGCCAGCTTCTCACGGACATCATCGAAAAGGGGATGAAGCTGAAGCGGAGCGATGTGTACATATGCAACGTTCTGAAATGCCGTCCGCCGAACAATCGCAATCCCTTGCCGGGCGAGGTTGAGACGTGCGAGCCGTATCTGATCCGGCAGTTGGAGTTGATCCAGCCCCGGGTTATCTGCGCCCTGGGAACGTACGCGGCGCAGACGCTCTTGAAAACAACCGAGCCGATCGGCCATCTCCGGGGCAAGTGGCACTTTTACCACGGCATACCATTGCGCGCCACGTTTCATCCCGCTTATCTGCTTCGGAACCCCGTGGACAAGCGCAAGACCTGGATGGACGTGATCGAGATCATGAAGGTATACAACGGAGAATTCACCCCGGAGCCGCCAGGCGGATCTGAACTGTTTTCCACGTAAGGCCGCACTGGGCTCCGGTCTTGAAAGGACTCGCTGGTTAGTGTCAAGCGTCTCTGAAGCATATCCCAGGGTACGGTGGTACAACTCACTGATCATACGGATCATCCTTTTGTGCGTTGTCCTGACCCTGTGTTTGTTGGGCTCCGTTTACGAGATCTCACGCCACTACTTCCGCGAGGCCGCTCAGGAGATGCAAACTTACACGACCGACATCGCCAACGAGCTCCTGCTTAAGATCGACGAGAACCCGGACGCCGATCCCCGTCAAATCGAACAGGACCTGGCAAGCAAGTATGATTCCACGACACTCAGCCTGTCGCCCTACTCCGAATCCGAATCCGTGGAAGTCATGAAGTTCATGCTCGAGAAGGACGCATCAGGGCGACTGACGAAGGTCGCGCGCGTCCCGCTCGTCGTTCACGGGAAGCCCGCTTGGTTCTTGACCGTTCGTTGGAGCGTGGCGCCGCAAACCGAAATTCTGCGCGCGTTCAAGAATAAGTTTCTGACCGCCCTTGCCATTGTCTTCGTGGTGACGCTTGGGCTGATGATCTATTTCATCGCAAAGCTCCTGCGTCCGCTCACGGAACTGTCCGAGTCGTGCGCGCAGATAAGCTCCGGCAAGCTGAAAGACGTGACTACGGGGCGAAACGCAGGGGAGATCCTGGCCCTCGAGCACACGTTCAACAAGATGGTGGCCTCGCTCCGGGAAAAGGAGATCGTCGAGGCCAACTTGCGGCAAGCGCAGCGCCTCTCGGCCATCGGAAATCTCGCGGCGGGCGTCGCCCATGACGTGCGGAATCCGTTGAACGCCATCAAGCTGCTTTCCAGCCATGCGCTGGATACGATCGGACAAGTCCCCGAGGCAGGACCGGCGGTCAAACATCTCCAGACCATTCGCAATGAGGTGAACCGGCTCGAGGACATCGTGTCGGGCTTCCTCAGTCTTGCGAAGGAGCGCGAACTGCGCCAGGAACCGCAGCGCGTCGATGCGCTCGTCGAGGAATGCGTCCGCCTCGTGCGCAAAGACGGCGAAGCCCGCGGCGTCCGGCTTTCCACCGAACTCCGCGCGGGCGATCTGTCGCTCATGCTCGACTCGAAACAGATGACACGCGCGATCTTGAACGTGTTGATCAACGCGATGGAGGCGTGTTCCGGCGACGGCGGCCGCGTGCGCGTCTTCTCTCGTGTCACGGATAAGACGTGCGAGATCGAGATCCGCGACAACGGGCCGGGCATGCCCAAGGAGATCGCTGAACGTGCATTCGAACCCTACTTTACGACGAAGGCCACTGGCACGGGGCTGGGGTTGTCCATCACGCGCGGCATCGTGGAAGAACACGGCGGAACGATAAGCTTGATGAGCATTGAAGAACAGGGGTGCCAGGTCCTGATCACGCTTCCATTGGAAACCAAGGACAAAGCTGAGGTATTTTAGATTTTGGATTTTGGATTTTGGATTGACCGTGGAAGCCAATGTCTTACAAAAGAAACGGCTACCGAGCATGGAATCTTGTCAAATGAACACACTAGTGTCGCCTGCTGTGAACGGCCTTTCTTGCCGCACATCAATCCAAAATCCAAAATCCAAAATCCAAAATCACATCCGAAGAAGACTTTTTCATAAAAGAGGCGCCTATTCAACGCCATGAAACCCCGAGTGCTTGTCACGGAAGACGACGTTGTCCAGCGGGAGATCATCGCGGACATTCTGATCAAGGCAGGACACGACGTGCACGAAGCGTCCTCGGCCGCCGAGGCCATCGAGGCGCTGCGAGCGGACACCTTTGATCTGCTTCTGACCGACATGCGGATGCCGGGCATGGACGGGCTCGAACTGCTCCGACAGGCAAAGCGCATACGCCCCGATATCGAGGTAGTGGTCATGACCGCGTATGCGACCGTCGAGACGGCCGTCGCCGCGATGAAAGAGGGGGCGATTGACTACCTCGCAAAGCCGTTCGACAAGGAAGAGCTGCTCATTGTTGCGGCCAAGGCCGTCGAGAGCGGCGAGCTGCGCGTCCAGAACCGCCAGTTGCGAGAACTCGTCGCGGATTCGGTGTCCCTCGGAAACATCATCGGCGAGAGCCCGCCCATGCAGCGCGTGTTCGACATCATCCGGCGGGCCGTCCCCGTCACGAGCACCGTCCTCATTCAAGGCGAGAGCGGCACGGGCAAGGAAATGGTGGCTCGCCACATACACTTCGCCGGCCCGCGCGGCAAAAAGCCGTTCATCGTTGTGAACTGCGCAGCCATCCCGGCCACGCTCGTTGAGAGCGATCTCTTCGGTCACGAGAAAGGGGCGTTTACGGGGGCCGACGCCAGCCGCCCCGGCAAGTTCGAGATCGCAAACGAGGGCACGCTGTTCCTCGACGAGATCGGCGACATGCACCTCGAGGGGCAAGCCAAACTGCTTCGCGTACTTCAGGACGGCATCGTGCAGCGCGTCGGATCCACGCAGACCCGCAAGGTGGACGTGCGCGCCGTCGTCGCCACGAACCGCGACTTGGCCAAGCGGGTCGAGGAGGGAACCTTCCGGAAGGACCTTTACTACCGGCTCGACGTCTTGCGGATCGATCTGCCGCCGTTGCGCGAACGGATTCAGGACCTTCCCCTGCTCATCGGCCATTTCCGTGAGAAGCTCTCGAAGCGGCTCGATAAGCCGGCGCCGGCCGTCGGCCCCGAGGTGATAGAAGCCATGCGCCGCTACCGCTGGCCCGGAAACGTCCGCGAACTCGAAAACACGCTCGAACAGCTCTTCATCTTGTGCGATGAGCCCGCGATCCGTATCGAGCACCTCCCTGAGAAACTGCGGGAACGCACGCCCGAGCCTGGCGCGTTCAAGCTCCCACTCGGGGGCATCGTTCTCGAGGACCTGGAACAGGACTTGATTCGACAGGCGTTGGAGCGTTCCGGCGGGCGCATCAAAGAGGCGGCCGAACTGCTCGGGCTGACGTACAAGACGCTCCAGTACCGTCTGAAAAAGCATGACATCGACCGGCACGCAATAGAAGAATCGGAAACCTGAGACAAAGGGGCGATTTTGGATTTTGGATTTTGGATTTTGGATTTTCCGCGTCAGGCCACGGCCCAGCGTGGCGGGGATGAGATCATTTCCGTGCAGTGTTTTGTTTAAGGCAAGCGAGGGCGACCCTACCCGCACTCCCAAAATCTAAAATCCAAAATCCAAAATCCAAAATACGCCTGTGCTCATATCAGTGTTGAAGGGTCCGGACCTCGATCACTCGATAGTGCCGGAAGAGGCGAACTGAAGAACCATGCTTGTCGGCATTCATCAGCTTCATTACCTGCCCTGGCTGCGTTATTTTGACAAGATCGCAAGATGCGATGTGTTCGTTGTCCTGGACAACATCCAATACAACAAGAACGGATGGCAGAACCGCAACAAGATCAAGTCGCCCGGCGGCCCGCTGCTGCTTACCGTGCCCGTGATCGAGCGATTCGGCCAGAACCTGAACGAGGTGCGCGTGAACAACACGGCGCAGTGGCGGAGAAAACACTGGCGCAGCATCAGCCAGTGCTACGCGAAGGCGCCGTTCTTTCGCGATTACGCCGGGTTCCTCGAGGCGGCGTATGCGCGCGAGTGGGAGTTCCTCAATGACATCAATCGTCATATGCTGACCTACTTTGTCGACAAGTTGGGAATCGAGACGCGGATTGTCTATGCTTCGGAAATCAACGCGCCGGGCGTGGCAACGGAACGTCTGGTCAACCTCATAACGGCCGTCGGCGGAGACCGGTACTACAGCGGCGCGTATGCCTTGGAGGCGTATCTTGACATCGAGGCGCTCACGAGGGCCGGTATTCGGCTCGAGTTGCAGGAGTGGCGCGCACCCGTGTACCCGCAACTTGACGGCGATTTTGTCCCGGATCTTTCAATCCTGGATCTTCTGCTCAATTGTGGCCCCGAATCGCTGAGGGTTTTGATGGATGCAATTCCGGATTCCACACAGTAAGCCCTTCATTGGACGGGAGGAAATCGACGCCGTAGCTCGCGTGCTGCGCTCGGGCCAGTTGTCGCAGGGCAGGCAAGTTCAGCAGTTTGAACTGGAGTGCGCGCAGTTGCTGAGACGCAGGCACGCCGTAGCGGTGAGCAGCGGAACCGCCGCGCTGCATCTTGCGTTGGGCGCCCTTGGCGTGCCGGAAGAGGAGGCCGTCGCCGTTCCCAGCTACTCGTGTGCCGCGCTCGTCACAGCCGTGCGGTTGCAGCAGGCGAAGCCAGTGCTGTGCGACATCGGCGACGACTACAATCTTGATCCTTCGGTTGTACCGGATTACTGCAATTTCGCCATCGTGCCCCACCTGTTCGGCGCCGTGGCCCAACTGCCGTCAGGCATTGCCGTGGTTGAGGACATTGCGCAGGCGATGGGAGGAGTCTGTGGCCGCGCGACGCCCGTGGCCGTTACCTCCTTCTATGCGACGAAACTCATGACGACCGGCGAAGGCGGCATGTTGCTCACCGATGACGAGGGCATTGCCGACTACGCCCGCGACCGGCGGGGATATGACAACCGCGACGATTTCAAGGTTCGCTATCCCTACAAGATGACGGAATTCCAGGCCGTGATCGGCCGCGTCCAACTCAGAAGACTGATGAAGTTCCTTGAACGGCGGCGGGAAATCGCGGATCGGTATCACGAAGCATTTGACTTCCTTCCCTTGCGGCTGCCGAACCCTGAGAGGCACGTGTTTTTCCGCTATGTTGTCGGGACGGGGCGCCGAGGCGGCCTCGAGGTCCACCTGCGGAAGCACGGCATCGAGGCCAAGCGCCCCGTCCACTGTCCCATGCACCATCTCCTGGGCGGCGCATTCCCAAAGTCGCAGCAGGCCCACGAGGAGTGCCTTTCCCTGCCGATCTACCCCGCGATGATCGAGGGCGAAGTCGCGCATGTGATAGAATCCGTCCAACGTTTTTTCACCTAGCGCAGCGAAGCCGCAATGGAGCGGGGAAGTGTACTGGTTCACACTCTATTGGCCGCATACGTATCTCACGGTAGCCATCACCGCGTTTGTGTTGAGCGCCGTTTGCATGCCGGCCGCGATCTTCGCCCTGCACAAGCTGCGGCTCCTTGACGCCGTAAAAGAAGACAGGATTCACAAACAGCCCATGCCGCGTCTCGGCGGCGTAGTCATGTTTTTCGCGTTCGCCGTGGCGGTGATCATTCCCGGCTACCGCAGTCACGCCTTCAACGGCGTTATGCTGGGGGCGTTCATCTGTCTCGTGATCGGCGCGCTCGACGACCTGACCGGAGGCAAGATCCCAGGAATCTGGAAGCTGTTGACGCTGGTCCTCGTTACCTTGATCATTCAACGGTTCGGCGTGCACCTACACGCCTTCAAGACCCCCTGGCTCGACACGCTCGTCATGATCCTCTGGATCGTAGGCGTCACAAGCGCCTTCAACGGGATCGACAACATGGACGGGCTGGCCTCCGGCGTCGCGATCATCGTATCCGGCGTCTATCTCTTCATCGCGGTGCAAGCGTGGCTGGTCGTGAAAACCGAGACCAGTCTGGCGTGGTTCGGCATGTTGTCCGCCGGACTCATCGGCGCCAACCTGGGATTCCTCATGTACAACTTCAAGCCGGCTCGAATCTTCATGGGCGATTCCGGCAGTTTCTTCCTAGGTTTCATGCTGGCCGCACTGGGTATTATGGGCGAGTGGACCGAAAACCGCGTCGTCTCCTGCACGATCCCCGTGCTCGTGCTGGGCGTCCCACTGTTCGATTTCGCTTACGTCCTCATCGCGCGAATCATCACCGGCCGGACGCGCACGCTTGTCCAGGTGATCAACCACTGCGGAACGGACCACATCTCACACCGCCTGACCTGGATCGGGTTCTCTCAGCGCCAAGCGGTCCTTTTCATCTATCTGATCTGCATCGCGTTTGGCGCGACCGGCATATTGGTGCGCAACAGCGTGAACCTCCTTGACAGCGCCCTGGGAATTCTTCAGGGCTTGGCGATCATGACGATTGTCGTCACCCTGATGAAGATCGCCGACGCACGGCGAAACGGAAAATCCAACGGCGGCCCGCGTGCGAATCAAAGGCCTGGTGATATCTCGTAGACAAGGGGTTGCAACCCCTTGTCTACACCGGAATGGAGATTCGGCATAAGGCGGGCCGCCTATCGACGGCCCGACAGATTGGAGGTGAACATGCAACGCGCGTTCTTATGTGTCATGGTAGTCTGTGCGACAATGTTTTGCGCGGAGGGTGAGGCGATGCCTAAGGATGCCACGTGGAACGTGATGGATTTCGGTGCGGTGGCGGATGGTACAACCGATAATACCGCCGCGTTTCAGAAAGCGTTGGACGAAGCGGCGCGGGCGGGCGGAGGCGTCGTCCTCGTGCCTACGGGCCGCTACTCCTTCGCGGGCAGTCTGACCTTGCCGATGGATGTGGTTCTGCGCGGCGTCTACGCCTACTCGCCCGCGCACACCGGCATACGCGATCGATCCGCCGAGAAGCCGGAATACGGAAGCGTGTTGTTGCCGCGCGGGAATGCGGGCAGCGAGGACGGTTCGCCGTTCATCCTGCTTCAGTCGAATGCTGCATTGCAGGGCGTGTGCATATACTATCCCGACCAGAAACCCGAAGGCCCGGTCCCAACGCCGTATCCCTATGCCGTGGCCATGCGCGGAAACAATCCGGCGATCATCGACGTCGAGTTGCTGAACCCTTATAACGCAATCGACGCGAGCCAGAACCAGCGCGCGCTCATCCGTAACATTCATGGACAGCCGCTCCACATCGGTATCTTCGTGGACGCCATCTACGACATCGGCCGCATCGAGAACGTCCACTGGAACCCGTGGTGGTCGATGCAAAAGGACCTCTTCGAGTGGCAGAAGTCCAACGGAATCGCATTCATCTTCGGCAAATCGGATTGGCACTACGTGTTGAACACGTTCTGCTTCGGCTACAACGTCGGCTACAAGTTCATCGAGACGAAAGGCGGTTCGACGAACGGCAATTTCCTCGGCATCGGCGCGGACGATTGCCGGACATCCGTGCTCATCGAACAGAGCGCACCGATGGGTCTCCTGATCACGAACGGCGAGTTCGTCTCGATCGATGGTCCCGACCCGACTATGGTTCGCGTGACTGGGACGAACAGGGGCACGGTGCGCTTCAGCAATTGCGCGTTCTGGGGGCCGTGCAATCGGAACGCCGTCATCGAAGGCAAGGGCACGGTGGGTTTCGGCGACTGCACGTTCGTTAATTGGTCGCACCATAAGGAGGACTGCTACGCCATCGAGGCCATGGGCGGGTCCGTGCTAGTGCGCGGCTGCGAGTTCAAGGAGGATAAGAACCAAGTCTACCTGGGCGAGAAGGTCGACCGCGCTATCATTACCGACAACCTGTTCCAGGGCGTCAAGCGCGTCCGGAACAAGTCGAAGGGCGTCGTCGTAGTCGAGAACAACGCCCCCACACGAAGAAAGGGCGCGGAAGGAGGGTCAAAGCTCGGCGAGAAAGAATAGGCTTCGTGGTCTGAAAGGCACGATCCCTCTCAGACGCTTGGATTTGCAGCTTTCCGTCTGCGAACAAGCCGATAAGCCAGCCAAGCCACGAGCAGCGGCGGAAGCCATACAGCACTCCACACGCCGACCCAGATGGCCTTGGTCCACTGGCGTTGCGAGAACGCCACCAAGGAACGCACCGACTCCGAGGCGACCTTTGCGGTGCTGAAGGTCGCCGCGGGGACTATGGGTTCAGCCTGCGGCGCCTCCTGCAGCGTTACCTGAATCGTCGAGAGGCGGACCCGATTGCCTAAGACCCGCAGATGACCATCGAGTCTCTCGATCTGCTCACGTACGCGCGTCAGTTCCTGTTCGAGCCGCAGTGTATCCTCGAGTCGAGCCGACTTGTTCAGGTGATCGAGCAACCGCTCCTCCGTCCGCTTCAGATTTCGGGAACGTGAGTCCGTGTCGACGTATTCCTCGATTACATCCTGCGTGGTGACCTGTCTGTTGATGATTTTGCCCAAGGGCTCCATGCCCTGCAAGGCCTTGTCAAATTGATCGGCCGGCACGCGGATCTGAACCATCACCGAGCGGCGTCCGAGCGCGTTGACGCTCTCCTGGAGATTGCCGACGTACCCGCCGGCCCCTTCGATGGCTGCGGTCAAGCGCTGTAGGGCTTCCTTGGCGTCTTGCACTTCAACGATCATGGTCGCGTTCTTAATGAGATATCGATCCGGCTCCACTGAGCTCGAAAGAGCCGCCAGGTCCATGTTCGGTGTGGCGGCGCCTTCCGCCGTGGGTTCGCCCGCTACGACCATTCGCTTCGCGTCACGGGAACCGGCCTCGAAACTCGCTTGCTCCAATCGGTCCCCCACTTGCTCGAACTGCGGAGCGGCACTTGAAGCCATTCTCATCCTCCCAGACATGACGGAACTCATCCGACTTCTCGTCATGCTCGTCAGACCCGCCAGGACGAGCAGGACCACGGCTGCAATCACGATCACCAGCACTATTCTCTTTCGCAACATGATATGCTCCTCCAAACGTCTTCCATGTCCGCGTTTCACGCCTCGTATTCTGCACCGCTTCTTTTGACACCGCAACGTCCCGAGAGTTCGAGAACGCCGCCAGAGCCAATCGGATTGCGTCAACCCTTCATCCCGGAGAGGGCGATTCCGCCGCAAGGAGCACATAGTACGAAGTGTTGATGAGCGACAGGCGGAACAACTCATCCGATAGCGCGGCGCGGTAGTTTTCCAGTCCCACAAACGGGTTCCGCGCGGCGAGTACGTCATAGTCGTGCAGGCTGATCCAGAAGGAGTATCCGATGCCGATGATCGAGAACGTTCCGATCAGCAATACCGCCGGACCTGCAAACAGGTATGCAACCGGGTTCGACGATCTTCCTGGAAGCCTCGCGCTCTTCACCGGTACGCCTCCTCGAGTTGCGCGTAGTATCGGCCCAGGATCTCGTCCACTTTCGGCTGCGCCTGCGACAAGACCTGCCCGGGGCGAAGGTTGTTGAGCATCAGCCCTTGGCACAACGGCTGGAACAGTTGGTCGATCTCCGTGAATCGAACTACAGGATAGAGGCCGCCGGCTTCCGTGATGCGCGGGATCATCTCGAGGGATGGCGAGCGCTTGGTGGCCTCCTTCCATTGCGGTGTCTCGTAGAAGGCCGCTAGCGGCGAGTTCCGGTCGATGGCTTCGAGCTTCCACAAGGCGTTGCGCATGCCGCAGTAATATTTGATGAACTCCCACGCGAGTTCCGGGTGCTTCGCCCCCTTTGGGATGCACATCAGGTTGGTCCACGTCATTCCTCCGCGTTCCGTACCGTGCGGGCCGCGTGGGAATGACATCAACCCAAATGGAAAGCCTGGGACTTGTTCCTCGATGATATGGCCGAGCCACGTGCCGTTGAGAAACATGGCCACTTTGCCCTGCAGGAAGTACTGGAAATCCTGACGTTCGGTCGCGATGGGGAACGACACGCGATCGCGGTATTGCAGGTCCTGGAGGAACTGCATGGCCGACCGCATGGGCGTTGCGTTGAACGCGGCGTGGCGCAGGTCCGGCGTGTAGAACGAGCCGCCGTCGGCGTACATCCAGGGGAGACATGAGGACAGGTCGCTTCCGGTCACCATAAAGCCTGCCCGAGTGACGCGCCCTTCTGAGTCGCGTTTCGTCATCTTGATCGCGGCTTGGCGGAGATCCTCCCATGTCTCAAAGACGAACGGGTCCGTTGAAATGCCCGCCTCGCGGAATATGTCCAGGTTGTAAACGATGCATGAGGCGTCGTGTTCGATGGGAATCCCGTAGATGTAATCCTTGTCGCGGCCGTAGCGCAAAGCGGCGGGCAGCCAGACCTGATCCGACATCTCCGGCGTGCATTCGACGAACGGGCGGAGGTCGCTCAGCACCCCTCGCTCGTACAAGTCGTTCGCCCAGATAATCGACGCATGAAGGCAGTCGGGCGGACGGCCCGCGGCCATGCTTGCCATGATCTTCTGGATGTACTGCGGGCCGAAGGGGATGTGCTGGAATCGGAGATCGACGCCCGGACGGTCACGCTCGAACGTCTCCTCGACGACGCGGAAGTACTCCCGCATCTTCTCGCCTTCGACTGGACTCCACCAGTCCCAAATGCGAAGCTCCGTCTTATCGGATACGCCTCCGCATCCTGCCAGAAGCGTCGCGAGAAGCAAAGCCGCATGCCGGATCATGCGCCGCAGTATACCACAGCCGGGTTTCGGCCGGGTTTCCCGGCGCCATTCACCGGACCCCTGGCGTCGAGATCACCGAGACGGACGACCCTGCGCGGAAGATGAGCTAGGCCACGGGAGGTTCCGCATTGCGTTCGAGGCCGCGCAGGAAATCCGTGCACTCATCGAAGAGCGCGGGAGAGATCGATTTTGCCGCTTCGAGGAGGAGCGTGGCCTGGTCAACGCGTCCTTCGTTGAGCAGCGAGTAGAGCCTTGAACGATAACGTTCTGCGAGCGCGGAAGGATCGCACGCGCTCCATAGCTCCGGCGGCGCGACGACTCGGCATTCGAGGATAAGGTCTATACAGCGGGCGATGGCCGGGCCATAACTCGGTTTGCACCGCAAGGACTGGAGGTAATAGGCGCACGCGGCGGGCAAGTTGTTTTCCGCCTCGCACAGGAGGCCGAGATGATAGAAGCTGCTGAAACTTCCGGTACCGAGGACCTGCTCGTGTTGAGCGCCGAATTGCAGCGAGGTCTCGTATGCCCGCCGGGAACGGGCGATATTCCCGAGCATGAGATGGACGTATCCGAGCGCGTGATGAAAATCGGGCGTCTGTACCCCAGCGTGTCCCATCGCCTCATGTTCGGCGAGGAGCGCCTCGGCCTTCTCCGTCTGATGGGCATTAACATAAGCGTACGCCATCGATACGATCAGGTCCGTCAGCACGTCGGACGCGACCGGCCCGATTCTTCCCGATGCGGAGATTCCACTGAAATGGATCGAATCCAGGGCGCGTTCGAACGCCGCGCATGCGTCCGCATCCTCGCCGAGGGCGGCGTGGGCCTTCCCGAGTTGATACCAGTAATACTCGTCGTCCGGATGCGTTTCGAGGGCGGCCTGCAAGAGCCGCTTGTTGCGGTGCGACTTATGTTGAGGGGATGACACGCCGTGCGCATATCCGGAATGGGCGAACCGAAGCCCCGTTGCGGCGACGTGTTTTGTGCCGGAGAGCGGCGTCAGTTGCTCGTGGATCGCTCCCTCAAAGCGGAAGCGGTCGCGTCGGAAAAGGCGTTGGACGGTGGTAACGACCTCCTGCGCGTCCTGGCCGGCGCCTACGGTGCTTATGATCTCGACCGTCCCGGCAACGTCCGGGCCATGGCGGGTCATGAAAGCTTCGATCAACTGCGCTGCTTGCTCGGGATCGAGAAGGCACTCGTCGGCATCGACCGAAAGGACGTAGTCGCCCGAGGCGCATTCAAGGGCGAAGTTTCGCGCCGCCCCGAAATCATCGCACCACGAAAAGAAATGAACATGGCCGGTAAAGGCACGAGCGATCTCAACCGTGCGGTCGTCCGATCCCGTATCGACTACCACTATCTCTTGAACGACTTCCTGCAAGGCCCGGAGACAAGGCGGGAGGTTGGCTTCCTCGTTCTTGACGATGAGTGTCGCGCTACACGTCGCCATGACGCCCTTTCGTTTGGGGGATCCTCAGGCAAGACGTCGGAGGCGGACTACACGTTTGCGTTCACGTAGGCGATGGTTGACGCACACAGTTCGTTGATCGGGAAATCATTGTTCCTCTCGTAACGTATCCACTGCACGTGGCCGTCCAAGTAGAGAACATTCCCGCCACCGGGCACGTGGTTGAACGATGCGCCGCTGTCGTTCTGGATCCTGACATTGATCACATCCCACATGACGGCCACCTCGGACTGGGCGGAAGCCGAAGCCGCCGGATTGTTGATATCGGTGATCAGGAATCTCTCGATACCTTCACGCAGACGGTAGATCGAGTTGCCGTTCGCGTTCCCAAGTCCTGCACCGACGTAAGGCTCAAGGTTCACATCGCCGTCAAGCGTTTGGACGACCAGGGTGGGATTGGTGGCGGGGGATCTAGAAACTGCGCCCACGTAGTCTAGAGCCATGAACCCCCCGAGAAGCTGCACTGGAACGGATAGGTCGCCCTCCACCTGAACAGGGTCTCCGGGGTTGCCCTTGTCTATCACCCAGCCGAAGTAAACATAGCTGTCAGACGGGTTGTCCGGCAGCCCCGCGTAGGGACAGGGCACGCCACCGTCGCCGGTCTCGTTGATGATCTTAAGCATCTGGTTGACGCCCTCACTGTAATCCGGGGCTGAAGGACACATCATCACGTTCCAGTCGGTCAAGTACTCAGGGTAAATCGACCTCGGATCGGGGGCGTACTCTGGCTCGTCCTGGGTATTACATCCTGCGGGCATGGTAACATTGTCCAGGTAGTAGTAAGCCAGTCCCATCATACGCGGCCACCTCATCCCTTTGGACTCATTTGAATACATCTTGCATACGAGGCCCATTTGTTTCAGGTTGTTCTGGCAGCTTGACCTCCGTGCAGACTCCCGGGCCCGGGCCAGCGCCGGGAGCAGGATGGCCGCCAGAATGCCGATGATGGCAATTACCACCAACAGCTCAATCAGGGTGAAACCGCTACTTCGTGACTTGATACACATGAGATAGTCCTCCTTCTGTAAGTTTGCGGCACTTTTGGGCGGAAAGAACCATCTTTCCGCCAACTGTCATGTGCCGTTTCCCACACTGCGCAGCCGGCCCCTTTCGTCGGCCGCGACCATGTCTGCATCATCCAGGGACCCATTCAAGAGAAAAGCGCGAACGCGCCGCGCGGTGGCTTCGTAGTCCCACTCGTGCTGGAGGGGCCGCCAACCATACCCGTCCATCAGGTAATGCCCGTTACGGACCACTTCCGCGGTCGGATCCGGTATCCCGGCTTCCTGGAGCGGCGCGCCGCCCATGTTTGCCGAGAATGATCCATCCATCAAAGCCCAGAACGCGAAGCCTAGGCCCTGTACTGTACAGTCCCCGCGAAGCACCAGGTCTCCTTCCGCAACCGCGTCCTGGACGATCTCCAACAGCGTCTGGAATATCTGAACGTCGTATTGTTTCATCTTGTCCCGCTGGCCATTCTGCACTTTGTCCAGGATGGTCTCCGCATCGATCAGCTTCAGAATGCGCTGGTCATCGGCGCAGTACTTCGAGTAGAAAGCCATCGCCTCTCCGAGGGCCGCCATGCGCTCGCGGGGACGCCCCGGAAAGCGCGCGGCCTTCTGGATGGTCT
>Ga0315274_10009448_pt1 | contig 14090 bp, 11 predicted proteins | sample YL17G02_20_MG_FD_203700 | JGI IMG/M metagenome (GOLD analysis project Ga0315274, IMG submission 203700) | Sediment microbial communities from Yellowstone Lake, YNP, Wyoming, USA - YL17G02_20 | ecosystem: Environmental > Aquatic > Freshwater > Lake > Sediment | place: USA: Wyoming | collected...
GGATTTCGAATCCACGAACGCGTCGGGAGACGCTTCCGGCCCCCCGATCTCAAGCACGGCCTGGCGCCCCGCCAAGTCGAGTTCGGACCTCGACTGGGAAAAATTCAGGAAACGGCATCCGTACACGAGGGGTGGACAGGCGGGCCGCATGTGGACCTCTTTTGCGCCGTACTCGAAAAGCCTCTGGATGGTTTCACGAAGCTGTGTTCCTCGTACGATGGAATCCTCGCAAAAGAGAAGTTTTTTGCCCTCGATCAACTCCCGGACGGGAATGAGCTTCATGCGCGCGACGAGGTTTCTGACGGATTGATCCTGAGGCATGAAGCTGCGCGGCCAGGTGGGCGTGTACTTGACGAACGGACGCGTGTAGGGAATCCCGGTGGCATTGGAATAGCCCAGCGCGTGGGAGCTGCCTGAATCCGGGATGCCTGAAACGGCGTCCACCCGGACCGTATCGTTCCGGGCTAGCGCCTGTCCGCAGCGGTACCGGACTTCCTCGACGTTCCGTCCTTCATACGTGGAGGCCGGATACCCGTAGTAGATCCATAAAAATGTGCAGATGCGGAGCGTGTCCAGAGCCGGCATCCTTGATTCATATCCCTCGGCCGTGAAAAAAACGATCTCGCCCGGCCCGAGTTCGTATTCCGGCCGGAATTCGAGGTTCGGCAGCGCGCAGGTTTCGAACGTGGCGCACCGGGATCCGTCCTTGCTTCCGAGGATGAGCGGCGTGCGGCCGAACCGATCCCTTGCCGCGAAAATTCCCTTTGGGGTGAGGATGAGGATGGAACAGGAACCGTCGATCCGTTCCTGCGCGTTTCGAATGCCCTGCTCGAAGGATTTTCCCTGGTTGATCAGGGTGGCGACGAGTTCGGTGGGATTCACGGTGTTCCCGCTCATTTCCGAAAAGTGGGTGGTGGATTTCTTAAACGCTTCAGCGGTGAGCCCGTCGAGATTGTTGATCTTGCTCACGGTGGCAATCGCGTAATTGCCGAGATGGGAGCCGATGATCAGCGGCTGGTCTTCGCAGTCGCTGATCACCCCGATTCCCGAGTTACCTTTGAGCATCTGCTTGTCCAGCTCGAACTTGGAGCGGAATTGCGTGTTTTCGATATTATGGATGAACCGCACGAGGCCGTCTCGGCCCGAAACCGCCATGCCGCCCCTCCGCGTGCCGAGGTGGGAGTGGTAATCCGTTCCGTAAAACAGGTCGTCAACGCAATCGGTTTTTGACGTGACACCAAAAAATCCGCTCATGCAGGCCTCCGGTTATCTTGTGTAAATTTAATGAATTAAAATTTCGAAACAACTTGTTTTTGCAAAATTACGGGGAATTGATTATATTAACTGAATGCTTCCCCGCCTTCAAAGAACTCCCGGAAACAAGCGATGCGTCCTATTCATCTCCATGAGCTTCCCCCCATTCGTCCAGAGTGACCTCGATCTCCTTCAGAAAAAATTCGACATCGGGTGTTTCCACTACAACCCCAGCAACAGGATGATTCCGAATATCCGGCAACAGATACGCCTTTTCGCCTGGCTGATGGTCCGCATGCCACGCGCAGTTGCCGTTTACGTCTGGTTCGCTGACTACCACGCTTTCCTACCGGTCCTGTTTTCGAAGATCCTGAAAAAACAATCCGTCGTGGTTCTGGGCGGGTACGATGTCACGTTCATTCCCGAGCTGAAGTACGGGGTTTTCTCGAATCCGGTCCGTTCGTTCTTCGCCGCCTTCGCTATACGGAACGCCGGCGTCCTCGCCCCGGTGACCGAAGAACTGATTGAAAAGGCACGAGTTCGCGTGCCCGTCATCCGCGGAAGGGTCGTTCACCTCCCCCTGGGATTCGACCCCTCACACTGGTATTGCGACACTCCGAAGGAGGAATCGGTGCTCACCGTCAGCGTCGCGGAAGACGGGACGCGCCTGAAAATCAAGGGGGTGGATTTCTTGATCGACATCGCAAGGATGACGCCTGAAGTCCCGTACACCGTGATCGGCGTCCAACCACGGCTCCGAGCGCTGCTAAAGGCGCCCCCGAATGTCCGGTTTGTCGACGGGCGGATTCCCTTTTCCGAACTTCGCGGATATTATTCCAGGGCCAAGGTCTATGCCCAGTTGTCGATGAGTGAAGGCATGCCGAGCGTGGTCTGCGAGGCGATGTTGTGCGAATGCATCCCCGTCGGGACAAAAATCGGGGGAATCCCCGGGATCATCGGCGACGCGGGTTATTGCATTTCCGACCGCGACCCGTTCGGCGCTGCCCGCGTGATTCGCAAGGCAATCCAGGCGCCCCGAAAGTTAGGCGAAAACGCAAGACATCGGATCATGGCGCGTTTTTCGGAGGAAAGCCGGTATCGGGATCTTGTGGGAATCATCGAACGTCACGGTAAAACGTGAAACAGCCGTCTCCATCCGTGAATCCGCATGAAGACGGTTAATTCAGGCTCTGCGCCTTCCCTTCCTCCACGTCCACCCGGTACAGCAAAATTCCTCCGACAACGAAAAAAATGACAAGGGACAGGATGCCAAGCCTGCTCGTTTTTCCCAGCTGACCGACGAGGCCAAACACGGCCGGACCCAGTATGCCGGCGAACTTGCCGCTGATGTTGTAGAAGCCGAAAAACTCCGCGGATTTGGAGCGGGGCACCATGGCGCCGAAAAGCGACCGGCTCAGCGCCTGGGTGCCGCCCTGCACCAATCCGACCATGCCGGCGAGAATCCAGAAGTGCACCGCCCGGACCATGAAGAAGCCTCCGATCGAGATCAACACGTACGCTCCGATGCCGATGAGGATGCACCGCTTGGCGCCGATCCGGCCCGCCAGTTTTCCGAATCCGATGGAGAATGGAATGCCCACAATCTGGGTCAGCATCAACGCGCCGATCAGATCCATCACGCCGATGCCGATCTCGTCTCCGTACGCTGCGGCCATTTTGATGATCGTTCCGATGCCGTCATTGTAGAACCAAAAAGCAAGAATGAAAAGGAAAAGCTGCCGGTGCCGGCGGATCTGCGAAAACGTGACGCGAAGCCTCCGGAAGGCGATGGCCGTAAAATTTTCGCCCAGCAGCCGCCGATTCTCCCCGCCGGTTTCCGGGACACGCCGGAAAATCGGAACGGAAAACGCACCCCACCAGACGCCCACGCTCAGAAAGGAAAGCTGCATGCCGAGGAGCGGGACCGGCTCCGCTCCCGGATGGATCAGGGTCTTCGGCAGGAACCAGATCATGACGATATTCAGCCCAAGGAGAATTCCTCCTCCGAGATAACCGAGCGCGTACCCCCGGGCGGACACGGCGTCGATTTCGTCGGGTCCGGCGATGGCCGGGAGCATCGCGTCATAAAACACTTCGCCAACCGCGAAACCAATCTCGGCCAAAATGAAAAATGCGGCCGTCCAGAGCCAGTCGCCGACGCCGGTCAGCGCGAGCAGGGACGTGAAGAGAACGCCAATGCCGGCGAAAACGGCGAGAAAACGCTTCTTTGCGGAACCGTAATCGGCCACCGGCCCGAGGATCAGTGCCAGAAAGGCGACCAGGAGCATGGACAGGGCGGATATATATCCCCAGATCGAGGTGGCGATGTGGTGCTGATCGGGGGGCAGCAGCGCCGTGCTGACCCTGCGAAAAAAAATCGGCAGCAGCGCCGCGATGATGGTCGTGGCGAAAGCCGAATTCGCCCAGTCGTACATGCACCAGGCGTTGACCGTTTTTTGATGAGTCGTCATACCGTTGCCTCTAAATATAACATCACTCGGGTAAAAATGCACGCATTTTCCGTGTGATTGGAAGCAGGCCTAAATGGAGGGCTGATAAGAAATCGGAAACGGTTGAGGGAAAAAACCTCTTATTGCATTTGCTGGATGGCGTCAATCAGCTTGGCGATGGCCCTGCGATAACTGCGCTTTCTCGTCGTGACCGCGGCCAGAATGACGGGCTCGCCCCAAGCCTCGAAAAAATGGAACGCCAACATCCGGTTTTCACCGCCGCGGATGAGCACTTCCTTCACCGGGGCTTTCTCGCCGAACAGGCGCACCGCATTCACCAGCGATACGGCAAACTGCAGCAGATCGCCTTCCTGATACGCACCGGCACTGCCGTGGCTGGCCATGGGAAGGCCTTCGGATGAGAATAGAACGATGTTTTCCCATCGATCCTCTTCCTGATACGTGTCCATGGCCGCCTCAATTTTGGCCTGGAGGGGGATGTCTTCCGCCTGAACGGTGGGACGGCTCATGCCCGCATCCTCTGGGTTCCCTCAAGCTGCGCCTGCACGTGGCCGACGACCTTCTTGATGACGGCCTTCAATGTCGGAAACACGCCGTCTCCGCGGAGCGCGACGGCTTCGAATGCCGGCACTCCGAAAAAGTTGAGTTTATTTTCGATCTCGGCGACGGATTCAATCTCGGGAAGGTCCCGTTTGTTGTACTGGAGCACCCAGGGGAAATTCTCGAGTGTCTTACCGCCCGCGATCAAATGCTTTTCGAGGTCAAGAAGCGTTTCGAGGTTGGCGTCCATCATCCCCCTGCGCGAATCGGCGACGAACACGATGCCGTCCACGCCGTTCAGCACCACCTTGCGCGTCAGTGTGTACTGGACCTGCCCGGGCACCGTATAGAGGTTGAACTTCGGTTTCTTTCCGTCGATGTTGCCGACTTCCAGCTGAAGAAAGTCGAAAAAGATGGTCCGGTCCTCGTTAGTCTTGAGCATGACCATGTCGCCCTTGAGCGCGGGATCAATGTGGGTGTAGATGTACTTGAGATTCTCCGTTTTGCCCGACAATGCGGTGCCGTAATAGACGATCTTCAGGTGAATTTCCTTCAACGCCCAGTTGATAAACATGAACATGCCCTTTCTTGTTCGGCGAAACGGATTACATCTTGTCGATAAAGGCCCGGTCCAATTCGTCGCCCAGCAGCGTCTCGAACTTCTTGTCAAACATGCGACCCAGGTCCTGGGGGGAGCTGGGATCATCCGTCATGATGGGGACCAGTTCCTCCACGGTTTTTTTTGTAAACAGGCGGATCATGCCGAGAGCAGTGCCGGATTCGAAGACCACGGCCAGAAAATAGCGCGACCCGACCGAACACATGAAGATGTTGCGCTGCTGGCCCTCATGAAGCACCATCCTGAACTTGCCTTGCTCGCCCAATAAACGGGCAATTTCATTCGAGGCGGAAAAACTGCCCGCGGACAGGGCGGCCAGTCCTTCCAGCCGCGTATTCTTCCAGCCCTCGCCCATTCTCTGGGCAAGGATTCGCCCTGACGTGTCGACGAGAAGAACGGCCATCAGCCTGAGTTTGGCGGCCAGGTCTGCCAGGCAGGAGAAAATTCTGTCAAACTGCTCCTTGGAGAGGACGGCGTCAAAGGCGTTTTTCGATGGTTCAGGATTCATTGACGTTTCCCTTTATTGACCGATCGAGAGACGTTCAATCAAATGGGCGGGAAGATGGTGGATCCGCATCCTCTTCTGAACCAGGGCGACATCGTAATCCGCCCGTTTCAGACAGAATCGGTCCTCTTCATAAATCCCGTATGCGGCGCGGGGATCTCCGTCGCGGGGTTGCCCCACGCTGCCGACATTGACCAAATATTTTCTCCCGCTTTGAAAGCGGACATCCGTCGCCTCCTGGACCAGGATGTCATGGTCGGGATCCAGCACAAAGGCCACGGGCACATGGGAATGACCCACAAAACAAAGAGGCAGGGTCATGGCATCGAGGTTGTTGACGATTTGGGATTCGGAAAACAGGTAGTGCCACTGGGTCGGTTCATTCGGCGTCGCGTGAACCGCCAAGAACTCATTCTCTTCATGTATTATGGGAAGGGTCGCAAGAGCATCGAGAAGATGGGGTTCGATTTTGTCGATCGACCACTCAAGGGCCAGCCGGGCGTTCTCATTGAAATGCTCCAGGGACGTCAAGCCGACGGCGCCATGATCGTGGTTGCCGGCGATGACCACGTCGGTGGCGCTCATGACTTTATCGATGCAGACATTCGGGTCGGGACCGTACCCGACTATGTCCCCCAGACAGATCAAACGGTCCACGTTTTCCTTATCCAAAGCGTTCAGGACGGCCTCTAACGCTTCAAGATTGGCATGTATGTCGGATATAATTCCAATTTTCACGCTTTACCTCAAAGGATAGAATTGCAAAAAACGCGCCAATCCACCTTAAGACTTTCTTTTTATTCAAGTTCGATCAATTTCCCTTACATTTTGCACGCCTTGGCGTGTTTCTAATTACAAAATACTTTTTATCCTGGTTACAACATATCCGCAGGATCCATATTCACATGGACCCGCACATTCCGGAACGGATTCCCGGCTTGAAAATCGTTCAGCGCTTTCTTCAAGACTTCGCGGAGTACCTTACCCGAGGGATCGACGGATTTGGATTGCCTGAAAATGATCTGATACCGGTAATCCCCCTTTAGGCGAGAGAGGGGCGCGGGCGCGGGACCGAGAACGTCAAAGCGGGAGCGGGCGTCGATCAATCCGGCAAAACGAACCGCCGCTTTTTCGGTCTGGTCGAGTTTCTGCCCTCGAAACACAGCCATTGCAAGTCGGCCGAAGGGTGGGTAACCCAGCTCCTCTCTCTGCCCCATTTCCCAATGGAAAAATCCCGCATAATCATGAGTGGATGCGAATTGGAGCACCGGATGGTCCGGTAACAGAGTTTGAATGATCACTTCGCCGGGCTTTTCCTTCCGGCCCGCCCTTCCCGCAGCTTGCATAAGAAGCTGAAACGTCCGCTCAAAGGATCTGAAATCCGGGAAAAAGAGCCCCGTATCCGCCGAAATGATCCCGACCAACGTGACCCCCGGGAAATCATGTCCCTTGGCCACGATCTGCGTACCGAGCAGAATGTCACCCGTCCTGTTTTCAAACTCGGATACGACTTTGGAATGGGCTCCCTTCTTCCGCATGGTATCCAAATCCATACGCAGGAGCCTGGCCTCTGAAAACAGGTTTTGGATTTCCTCTTCGACCCGCTGAGTGCCTGTACCGCGGTATTGGACGGTCGCTCCGCCGCACTCCGGGCATGCGTCAAAGGGGGGACGCTGAAATCCGCAATAATGGCATTTCATCCTTCGATCGCTTCGATGAAACGTGAGGCTGATTTCGCAATTCGGACAGGTGTCGATATGGCCGCAGGCGGCGCATCGCAGGTACGAGGCGTATCCTCGCCTGTTCTGGAGCAGGATGACCTGCTCGCCCCTGGCAAGCCTGTCGCGAATATATCGGATGAGCATCGGCGTGAAAATGCGGCTTTCCGAGTTCCCATCCGCTTCCTTCTGGCTGACCAAAGTCACGGCCGGCATGGGAATCTTGTCGATTCGTACGGGAAGCTCGCACAGGATATACTTGCCGTTCCGGGCATTCGCGTATGATTCAAGGCTCGGCGTTGCGGAACCGAGAATGACAGTGCAACCGGCTATCTGCCCGCGTACCAAAGCCGTGTCTCGGCCGTGGTATCGGGGAGCCGGATCGTTCTGTTTATACGACGGTTCGTGTTCCTCGTCCACAACAATGAGGCCGAGGTTGGTCAGGGGGGCAAAGACCGCAGACCGGGGCCCCAGGGCGATGCGGGATCTGCCTTCCTTCAACTTGCGCCATGAATCGTATCGCTCTCCGCGCGACTGCCTGCTGTGAAGAACGGCCACTTCATTTCCGAAAACGCCGCGATAGCGCCGGACAGCCTGAGGGGTCAGCGCGATTTCGGGAATGAGGATGAGGGCGTTTTTACCGAGAGAAAGGCAGTGGCGGAGAGATTCGATGTACACCTGGGTTTTACCGCTTCCCGTGACACCATGGAGAAGGAAGGTGTGAAAAACGCCGGTTTCCAGCTTTTCCCGTATCCGTCGAACCCCGTCGGACTGGTGCTCGGTCAGGTCAAAACATTCCGGCTTTTGGCTATCCATCGTCTCGGTTCCGTCCCTGAAAACCTCCTCTTCCCAGACTTCAATCCACCCGGCAGATTCAAGGCGGTGCAGCACGGTCGTGTCCGCGTCCAAATCGACGCGGAGTATTTCACCCCCCATTTCCATCAGGACGGTCAGTATTTTAGCCTGTCTGGGGGAGCGCTTCCCGAGCAGGGCCAGATCATCCTCCGTTGGTTCGTCCTTGAGACTGACCCATTTCTCGGTCTTGACCGAAATGCCGGATGTTTCCAGCACGTATTCCTGCTTCAGCAATCCCTGTCCTTCCAGCCGGTTCACCCAGTAACGGAGATTTTTCTCGCTCGACTTTTTCTCAAGGTCTCTGAGTTTGAACGTCTGGCCGATTGGCATCAAGTCGAGGATGGCCTTCTCAAGATCGGAAAGACGGATGTTTGAGGGGATGTCCTTGATTCTTTCGATCAGTAATTGGGAAGTCCCCGCCAGTCCGGGCGGAAGCGCGGTCCTAAGCGTCTCTCCCCAGGAGGCCAGATAATATTCGGACACCCAACGGGTCAGCTTGAGCAGATCCTCCGTGAAAAGCGGATCCGGATCCATGATGTCTTCAATGGGTTTAATTTCGGGAATCGGACTTTCTCCTCTGAACGCAACGACGAAACCCGGTACACGGCGTTTTCCCAAGGGGACCAGAACCCTGTGTCCGGGGCGAAGTCCGTCACGAAAACGATCCGGGACTGAATAGGTCAGAGTTCGGTGAGGCAGTGCCGGAAAAACCACGTCTACATAGGAGTGTTGGTTGGATGCATGCATCACCTTAATATACAAAGCATGGAACAAAAATGCAAAAGTCACTATTCAATTCTTGAACAAAAAAGAACTACCCCTCCCCAAGCAGCGGGGTATTACAAAGAACTGGGACCTTCGGCGCCGCAAACGGCGGGGAATCAGACTGGTCACCCGTCAGCGGTGACCCGTCGGAGCTGTGCCAAAAGACCTGTCAGAGTCACTTTTATCCTTTGTGTTTAATTACTACTGAGAGCGCTTTATAAATAGAACAGACATGCTGAGGATTCGGATTTTAACGGATTTTTTATTTGGAAATTGCCCTATTTTATTATAAATTAAAGAGATTGAGCTTTTTCCCCCAATATACGGAGACCAAATTTGCCAAAAAAACTCTTATGCCTATTGGAGATCGTTTTACTGATGCTGACCGGGTGTGCCGGCTCACAGAAACTTGGATACCACCCGGACGCGAAAAAACAACCCGATTCACGGGCCGTTGACCTCTTTGTCGACGGAGTGCTCTATGACAACGACCAGAATTTCGGAGCCGCCCTGCTTTCGTACAACGAAGCCCTGCTCTATGATTGGAAATCGCCGGCCATTTACAAGAACATAGCCAAAGACTACATCTTGCTGGGGAAGGGGGAAAGCGCCTTCCTCATCCTGAAACGCGTGTTGAATCTGGATTCGAAGGATGTGGAAGCACGGGGCATGATCGCACGCCTCCTCGCTCAACAGGGAAATCTCAAGGCCGCCGAAACCGAATACAGGACCATTCTCTCCATCGACAGCACGTCAATGGAAGCCTATTACCAGCTTGCCCTGCTCCACCTTCGCAAGAATGAATCGCTGAAAGCCATCGCCATGTACCGGCAGATCCTGCTGCATTCCAAGAAATTCGATCCCCAGATTTATCTCGGGCTGTCGGAGCTTTACATGGACCAGAAGCAGTACGCTGAGGCGGAATCGGTGTACCGCAGGTTGATCGGCATCGATTCGACCGAAGCGCTCGGTTACCTCGGTCTTGGAATGGTGAAATCGGCAATGAAGGATTCGTCGGGCGCCGAATTCTATTACCTCCAGGCACTCGAACTGAAGCCCGGCATGAATGAGTCAAGAGAACGGCTGGGAGAACTGTACATCGACGGACGAAAATGGGACAAGGCCCTGGCGCTTTTTCGTCAGGGTACCGCCGTGGACTCCTCCGAAGTATCCAACTGGCTTTCCATCGGTGATCTCTACCGCCAGCGGGGGGATTCGGTCAGGGCTTTCGAATCGTTCCGCGCGGCTCAGGAACGTTTCCCGAAGCATTGGCAACCCAGCCTCAGTCTCGGCCGGATGCTCATGGACGGCGGAAAAAGCCGCGAGGCGTTCGACCAATTCAAACGGGTGGTTGAACTCTCACCGCGCAATTTCTGGGGTCTGCTCATGGGAGGCATTTCCCTGGTGCACCAGGACAGCCTGTCCGCATGCTTGTCCTGGTTAGAAAATGCCCTTGAGTTGAATCCGGAAGATGCCCTGGGGAACTACTACCTCGGTACCGTACTCAACCAGTTGAACCGGCCGGAAGAGGCCATTCCTCATCTCAGGACGGCGCTGAAAACGCGGACGAATTGGGTAAGCGCGCTCACCGCGCTTGCAGGCGCATACGAAAGCCTGAAGGCCTATCCGCTGGCGGACAGTCTCTATACGGCGGCCATCAAACTCGATTCCACGAACGCGCTCGTTCTGAACAATTACGGGTATAGTCTGTCCGTCCGGGGTATCCGGCTCGACGAAGCCGCCGGCATGGCGCGGAAGGCGATCGGCAAGGACCCGGAAAACGGCGCGTACCAGGATACCATGGGGTGGATTCTTTTCAGGATGGGCGATTATGAAAAGGCCAGACCCTATTTGGAAAAAGCCTTCAAGCTGCGCGAGAACAGCGCGGACGTCATTGAACATCTGGGAGATCTGTACGACAAGCTCCAGATGAAGGAAGAGGCGAAACGGATGTGGGAAAAGGCCCTGGAACTGAACCGGGGCAACGTCGGAATTCTTAAAAAACTCGACCGCCCGCCGGAGTCCCGGTGACTTTTTTCCGCCGTTTCCTCCACATTTTGTGGCTGGCCGGATGCTTTCATGCGCTCCTGTTGCTGTGCGGTTGCGCGGGATCAATGTTCCACATGAAGCCGCTTCCGGAGATGACTCCAGAAACGCTTCTGGAAAAAATCGGGGAACACTCCGGCCGCCTGAAAACCTTCCAGGGTAAGGGTGTTTTCACCATCGCCTCGGATGCGGGCGCCTTCCGGGGTGAAATCCGGATTGTGACGCGAAGGCCGGATTCGCTCTGGTTCAAGCTGGAAGGCCCCTTGGGCATCGACATGGTCACGGCCCGTTTCGCGGGCGGACGGTTCGCCTTTTACAGCCCGTGGATGAAAAACGTTATCCGCGACTCGCTGAGTCAAATGGATTTCAGGCGGCTGCTTCCGGCGGGGCTGGATTCGCTTGATGTCCTGACCGGCCTGCTCGGCATGCCCGAGTTGAAAGCCGGTGACCTCGATTCGGCGCGGTCCGTGTCGAGGGGAAAGGGGCATTACGTCCTGAACTTCGGGTCCAGTGAATCGCTCTGGGTGGAACCCAAGGGTCCCGTCATCACGCGGTGGGAAAAACGGGACGGGGAAGGGAAAACCGTCTGGCTGTACGAAGCGGATTTGTTCAGGAACAGCGGTGATGTGCGCCTTCCCAAGCGTATCCGGTTCACCGAGTCCGAAACGCGCGAAATGGTCCTGTATTATGAGGATATCAAAGTCAACCTGCCATTGAAAAGGGGATGGAGCGATGTCCATTTACCCAAGGGCGCCGAAACTAAAACGCTCTAGACTTCCGGATCGGCCGGTCTCCGGCTTCAAACTTTCAGTGGTGATTCCCCTATACAACGAGGCGGAGTCTCTGGTTTCGCTCCATGCGGAAATATGCGCCGCCTGCGACGGGAATCGCATTCCTTTCGAAGCCGTGTATGTGGACGATGGTTCGACGGATGGATCTTTCCAGGTTCTCGAGAGGCTCCACCGGATGGATCCGAGAGCGAAGGCGATTCAGCTCCGTAAAAATTGCGGCAAATCCGAGGCGCTCGCCGCCGGGTTCCAGGCTGCGACCGGGGACGTGGTCGTCACCATGGATGCCGATCTTCAGGACGACCCCTTGGAAATTCCCAACCTGCTGGCGAAGCTGGACGAAGGGTTCGATCTGGTTTCGGGATGGAAAAAAACGCGCCGGGACCCCCTCTCCAAGCGTCTGCCTTCCAAGTTTTTTAACCGGACCACCGCTATCCTCACCGGGCTACGGCTCCACGATTTCAACTGCGGGCTGAAGGCCTACCGGCGGGAAGTGGCCAAGACGGTCCAGGTGTACGGCGAACTTCACCGTTACATCCCGGCCCTTGCGAAGTGGCACGGGTTCAAGGTCGCTGAGATCGTCGTGAACCACCGGCGGAGAAAATACGGAAAAACAAAATTCGGCGCATCCCGCTACCTGTATGGCATGCTCGATCTGATCACCGTGATGTTTCTCGGCAGGTTCACCCGGCGGCCTCTGCATCTGTTCGGATCCATCGGATTCATATTTTCCCTGGCCGGCGGCGCGGTCACCCTGTACCTCATCGTCCTGCGGATCACCCACAGAATTTTTCTCAGCAATCGCCCGCTGCTCTTCATCGGCATCGTGCTCCTGATTCTCGGCATCCAGTTCGTGTCCATCGGATTGCTCGGAGAAATGATCACGCGGTCCAACGCGTCCGAACACCGTCCCCCGGTCAGCCGCTCGCTCGGGGTGTAAGGTGCGCATCGTCCTGGTCGGCACCGCCTATCCTCTCCGGGGCGGCATCGCCCATTACATCGCCCTCCTGTACAGAACGCTCCGGGAAAGGGGCCATACGGTGTCCGTGCTTTCCTTCAAGCGTCAGTATCCTTCCCTTCTCTTCCCGGGCAAGACGCAGAAGGACGAGGGCGCCGAACTGATCCCCGTCGAATCCCATCCGGTTTTGGACTCCATCAATCCGGTCACCTGGGTTCAGGCCTGCTTCCTGCTGAAAAAAATGAAGCCGGATATTGTTTATTTTAAATATTGGATGCCTTTCTTTGCGCCGTGTTACGCCATTCTGGCGTTCGCCTTGAGGTCTTTTCTGCGGGTGCCCGCCGTATTCCTCTGCGACAACGTGATCCCCCATGAAAAAAAAGTTGCGGATGTGTGGTTGACGAAACTCGCGCTCCGGTTCCCCGATTTTTTCATCGTCCAGTCCGAATCGGTTCTGTCCGATTTACGGACCCTCAGGCCGTATGCCCGGGTTCGGCTTGTGCCGCATCCGGTCTATGAAATTTTTCCTCCGCCGGTTTCAAAGGCCGAAGCCCGGCGCAGGCTTGAAATCCGCGACGCGCGCGTCATCCTGTTTTTTGGATACATCCGCGGCTACAAGGGACTTCGTTATCTTCTCGAAGCCCTGCCGGAAATCCTGAGGGGTGCATCCGTCCGCCTGATCGTTTGCGGTGAGTTTTATGAAGGACGCTCCGAGGCTCTAGACCTCATCGGCAGGCTGAAAATCGAAGACTCCGTTACGCTGCACGATCAATTCATCCCCAACGACAGGGTCGGCGATTATTTCTGCGCCGCGGATGCGGTGGTATTGCCCTACGTCTCGGCGACGCAGAGCGGCATCGTGCAGATCGCCTATTTCTACGACCGGCCCGTGATCGCGACGACGGTCGGAGGACTTCCTGAAATGGTGCGGGACGGTCGGACCGGTTATCTGGTCCCGCCCGAAAATCCGGAGGCCATCGCCGGGGCCGTCCTCCGATTCTACAGAGAAAACCGGACGGATTATTTTGAAAAAAACATACGGTCGGAAAAAAAGAAATATTCATGGGATAGAATGGCCGAGGCAATTGAGGAGTTGGCTGCGGATTTCCAAAACCTGAACTCGGAACTCGGAACTCGGAACTCGGAACTTTCCTGATGCCGCGTAAAGTTTTAATCATCTCCTACTACTTTCCCCCCTCCGGCGGAGCCGGTGTACAGCGCGTTCTGAAATCCGTCAAATACCTGCCGGAGTTCGGATGGGAACCGGTCGTGCTCACCGTCAACGAGGACGCGGACTTTCCCGCCCGCGATCCATCGCTCCTGAAGGAGATCCCGAAGGGTGTCGCCGTTCACCGGACGCGGATTTTCGAACCGTACGATCTATACAGAAAATGGACAGGGAAGAAAAAATCGGATCCGATCGACATCGTCACCAACACGCAGGCGATGGACGGATCGGCCGGCGAACGGTTGTCCCGATGGGTGCGCGCCACGTTTTTCATCCCGGATGCCCGCAGGTATTGGAAACGCCCGGCTCTCGCGGAAGCGGAGAAAATCCTGCGATCCGAAAA
>Ga0315274_10009449_pt1 | contig 14088 bp, 13 predicted proteins | sample YL17G02_20_MG_FD_203700 | JGI IMG/M metagenome (GOLD analysis project Ga0315274, IMG submission 203700) | Sediment microbial communities from Yellowstone Lake, YNP, Wyoming, USA - YL17G02_20 | ecosystem: Environmental > Aquatic > Freshwater > Lake > Sediment | place: USA: Wyoming | collected...
ATCCCAACGAGTGTGATCCCCTCGACATCACTCTTCTGAACAAAACCACCAGCGCCATCACCGGCATCTCGGCCGTGGTCACCAACCGATCCGCCGGCGTGAAGGTGACACAGCCGCACTCGGCCTATCCCGACCTCCCCGTTGACACCACCGCCACGAACATCACGTCGTTCCAGATCAGCACAGCGCCGGAGCTGCCCTGTGTGACGAATGTCGCGTTGGAACTATGTGTGACCACGGTGAGCCACGGTTCGTTTGTGATCCCGATGGTCCTGCCTGTCGGCACGCGAGCGGTCGGCCCGGCCCTTCGATTTGACAGTCAGTCAGCCAACAGCCACGTGAGTTCAATTGCGGTGACAGGCGTCACTGGTCTGGTGGCGAGGGTGGAGGTCTCGTTGTGGTCCACCTCGATGTCGGCGCCGCATCGGGTTTCCCTTGCGGCTCCATCATATGACGTCGTGTTGCTCCGGCAACAAGACAGCCCCGTGCCGGCGGACTATGGTTTGTCCTGTGCGGACTCCGGCCAGACCACTTTCAGCGACTCGGCCAGCCAATCCATCATGGACGGGAGTCCGCCGTTCGTCGGGGTTTACCGGCCAGAAGAGGCGTTGAATCGGTTCGCAGGCACGAGCGGCCTCCAGGTGAATGGCACCTGGACGTTGTGGTTAAGTTCTCCGACCTACTCTGCACATTTCACCAACACGATCCACTGCTGGTCGCTCTTCATCTATCCCTACGCGTGTGCGGATGGCGGGGGCGCGTGTGCTTCATGCGGCGGGTTCATGCGCAGCGACAGCATTTCTCCAGACGACCCATGGCAGAACGGCAGTCTTCTGGTATGGCCCGTAATGACCGCCGCTCGCTATCGAGCCTACACCCTCACCAATTTTGGCGGGCCGGCTGAGGTAACGGTGCGCTGTGACCAGTGGCCCGACCTTGCCCGGCCTCCTTGCACGTTTTCGGACACCTGCGTAGCGGCTTACCTCGGGACCTTTCAACCATCCGACATACTCTACAACTACCTCGGCAGCGCCTGCTTAGCCGGTACGTGGCAGTCGACGCCGTGCCAACGTGAGAGTGCGTTCTCGTTTCCCGTGCCGGCGTTCTCCACTTTCACCGTGGTGGTTTCCCAGGAGGTGTTGGGCGGTTCGTACGACTTGCGCGTGACCGGATTCCACTGTCAACCGGAGCTTGAAATCGAACGGGCGAGCACGCAAGAAGTGCGCCTCCACTGGTCCACGGACGCCAGTGGGTACGTGCTTGAGTCCACGCCGCAGTTGGGCCCGCTGCAGTTTCAGCCCGTGCCCGAGCAGCCGGTGGTGTCTGAGGGACGCTTTGTGGTGACCAACACCATGGGCGTCCCCAGCCGGTTCTACCAACTCCGGAGACCGTGACGACGATGAGCTCGAGGAGAAGCAACTCAAAGAACCAAGAACATGAAAACAAAACACATCAACCGGCTGCTGGCCGTGATGGCTGGCGCCCTTTCGTTGCAGACGGTGGTGCTCTGGCCGCTCAATGTTGTGGGCCAAGGCGCACAGATGTCGTTCAACAACCGGATTCCCGGTGTCGTCGTTGCCCCGGTTTACGGCTGGGAGCCGTCGAATCCGGGCGACTGTAAGACAGGCAACCCGCCCGCCGGTTATCCGGCGGGCACGCAATCCTACGGAGGCAATCTGCTGCCGGGCAACGGCTACACTGCGGAGCTGTGGATCGGACCTGCCGGATCACCTGAAGAAACTCTCACGGCCTTGGCACCACAAACGACGTTCCGGACCGGGTCTGACAACGAGGGCTATGTGGTGCCGGTGACCATAACCCTTCCACCGTTTGCCACGCCGGGAACGCCCGTCTTGCTTCAGATGCGGGTGTGGGACAACATGGGTGGCACCGCGAGCACCTGGGCTCAGGCGCAGAGCAACCCCAGCGTCCCCCGCGGGAGTTCCTTGGCTTGGTCAGTCACGGCGCCGTCCGGCACACCGCCGCCGGCGACCTCACCCATGGCGGGGCTGCGCAGCTTCAACCTGTGCCTGCCGCCCCAGCCGCCCACCATCGTGACTCAACCTGTCAGCCAGGTGGTCAGCCCAGGCGCGCCGGTGTCCTTCAGCGTCGTCGCGACCGGAGACGAGACACTGCATTACCAGTGGAAGTTCAAAGGCACGCCCATCCAGGATGCGACTGGCACGGCGTACTCCATCGCACACGCCGGGCCAGAGCACGTGGGCACTTACATCGTCAGCGTCACCAATGACGTCGAGAGCAAGGACAGCCAGCCGGCCAGCCTCTCGCTGCTGGGTCTGCACGTCTGCGCCGTCATCACGCTCGACGGTCCCGTAGGAACAGAATATCGCATCGAATACAGCCCCGAGATGGCTGAACCGCCGGTCTGGAGTTCGCTCGAGACGGTCACACTCGCGGCAACTCCGTTTCACTACATTGACTGGGGCTCGCCGGGCGCTGCCAGACGCTACTACCGCATCGTGCAACTGCTGCCGTGAACCGGACTTTCGCGACTGGGAGCTGACAGTTGCGATTTTCGCGGGACCCGTCGTAGAAAACCGAAACAAACCTGTCTGTTGCTGCGGTTTTGCGCGTTCCGGTTGCCAGTCGGAGGCTGCCCGATTCGGGTGCGCCTCGGCCCTCCCCGGCCCGGTTCTGGTAGGCCGCTTCGCCGCCCCCGCCGCGGTTCACGGCGGGGCCGGCGTTTATCGCAACTCCACAATTCGATAGCCTTCCTCGAGCGCGGCGACAATGCGTGGCAGTGCCCTGTCGAAAGTTTCCAAGAGGGCCTGCTTCCGGCAATTGCCGATTCGAACCCAGACTAGGCGGCCCGCGTCCCCCTGCCGGTTGGCAATGTGAACGAAATCTTCGTCCTTGCTCACGAGAACCACATCGTGCCGGCGCGCGTGACTCCACAGGGCACGGTCTGATGCCTCGTCAAGACCCAAATCCAGGACGTGCGTGGCCCGGTGGCCGTGCTGGGCGAGGAAACGGGCGAGCACCCGCGGAAGCTGGTTGTCCACCAGGAAGTTCACCCGCTCTGGAGCACGACGTGGTCTGTCAGGCGCGAGGCGTACGCGATGGCCGCGAGAATGTCGTCGCGCTCCAGGAACGGATAGTCTTCCAGGATTTCCTCATGGCTGGCGCCGTGGCTCAGCAAGTCCAGAATGTCGGTGACGCGAATCCGCTTGTCGCGGATGCAAGGTCGTCCTCCGCACTTGTCCGGCTCCACCGTGATGCGGTCCAACAGGTCCATGGCCCAGGACATTGCTCCTGCTGGTTCCCGAAATCAACCTTCTTGGCGGCAAGATGCGGGTTCTCGCCGGGGCGGTCAAACCGGTGCATCCGCACGGCTCGCGCCCGAACCCGCGTTCGCGCCTGGCCGGAGCAGAATGAGCTTGCGCAAAGCAAACGCTGCGGCATACACGACGCCCAGCAACGCCACGTCCGTTGGTCCCACGGGCAGATCGTAGCGGTAGGCGATCGCGAAACCGACAAAAGCGACCACCCCGCCCAGCAGCGAGGCCAGGACAGTGAATTGGCGCAGGTTGGCGGCCAGCAGGCGGGCCACCAGCGCCGGGATCAACAAGAACCCGAAGGTGACCAGCGGACCGACACTCAACACCGCCATCGAGATGGTCACCCCGATGAGGACGTAGAGAAACGCGTCCCAAAACACCACGTTCCGCTTGAGGGTCACGGCCAGTTCGCGATCGAAAGAAACCAGCATGAATTCCTTCTGGAACATGATGAGGGCCAGAACCACCACCGCGAAGGCGGCACCCGTCACCTCCAAGTCGGCATTCGAGATGGCGATGATTTCTCCCTTGAGCCGATCGAGCAGGCCGTGTTCGCCATAGGGGTTCTTGACGAGCAACAGAATGCCCCAAGCTCCCGCCAGGACATACCCCGCCCCGACCGCGCCTTCGACCAGGCCCCGACCGCGGCGTTCGAGCAGCAACAGCACGAGAATGGCGGTGAGGGTGAAGAGACTCGAGCCGGCAAACGCCAGCGCGTGCTCGCTCCCGGCCGAGTGAGGAACGACTCCCCAGGCGTGCAAGGCGAAGGCGAAGGCGATGCCGCAGGAGGAGATTTGCGGCAGCGCCACGCCCACGAAGACCAGCCGTCGCAATAGCAGATACACGCCCACCAGCGGACAGGCCAGACCGACCAGCAGACTCATGTATACGGAATTCCGCAGCAGAAAATGCGGGTCGAGGACTTCGCGCAGCGTTTCCATGTCAGTCCATTTCCAGGTCCAGAATCTCTTCGATCTTTTCCGCGGTTAACAACTCCTGGACCGGCCCCTGCAGGACACGTCCGTGGTGGAGCCAGATCACCTGCTGCACAGAGGCCCGCACGATGGGGAGGTCATGACTCGCCATGAGGATCGTCAAGTGTTGCTGCTCATGAATCCGCCGCAGCACCTCCATGACGGCCTGCCGGGCGGCCGCATCAATGCCAGCCGTCGGTTCGTCCAGCAGCAACAGACCCGGCTTGGTGGCCAGCGCGCGGGCGATCAGCACCCGTTGCTTTTGTCCGCCGGAAAGCTGGGAAAAAAGGGTTCGGCTGAGCTGGTCGGCGCCGGTGGCCCGCAGGCACTCCTGGGCCCACTCCTTTTCGGCGTGACTGACACGGCGTCCGGGCCGAACCCGACCACAGGCCCCCATGAGCACCACTTCAAAGCTGGAGAAGGGATAGAGCGGGTCGAGCGAGTCTCTTTGCGGGGTGTAGGCGAGCACGTGCGGTTTCCCGTCCACCGCCGCGAACTCGACCCGTCCGCCCAGTGGCGGGATGATGCCAAGGATGGTCCGGATCAAGCTTGATTTTCCGGAGCCGTTCGCGCCCAGCAATCCCGTGAAACTGCCACGCCGGAGAGCGAGGCTCACCTCCGGCAAAACGACGTGGCGGCCGTAGCCGACCGCGACGTGGTCGAGGGTGAGAACCGATTCGTCCTTCACTTTGATTCCTCCGGCGCGAGGAAGGTTGTGCGCGGCCTGGTCATCGGGGATGGGCGCCACTCCTCACTTGGATTCCTTGAGCGCGGTGGCGATCTGGTTCACGTCATAGTCAAGCAGGCCCAAGTAATCCCGGCTCTGCTCGTTTCCCCCGACGCTTTGGGGGAGCAGGAGCAGCCTGGCTCCAATGGCCGGCGCCAGGTATTCGGGCGTTTTCCGGGGACGGAACGGTTCGACCAGCACCAACTTCACGCCCGCGTCTTTGACCCGCGGGACCAGTCCGTTGATGTAGCTGGGCGAAGGTTCGATCCCCGGCTTGGGCTCAATCGTCCCCGCCAACACCAGGCCGAAACGGGCGAGAAAATACTCGAACGACTTGTGGTACGTGATGACCTTGGTCCCGCGGTAGGGTGCCAGCAGCTTGGCCCACTCGATGGTCTTCTGGTCGAGCCGCTCGTTGAATTTCTGGAGGTTGGCGCGGAAGACCGGCGCATCGGCGGGGGCGATTTGGCTGAACCGGTCTGCCAGCACATGGGCGATGATCTTGCCGTTGGCCGGGTCGAGCCAAAAGTGCGGATTGCCAAGCGCATGAACATCGCCCAGGGAGCGGTCCACGGGCCCGGTGGGAATATCCAGCAAATGCAGATACGGGGAGAGGATCACATGGCCGGGCGCGTCGGCCAGAATCCGGCCGTTGCGCGCCGTGTCAACCAGCGGCGGCAACCAGCCGAGCTCCAACTCCGCGCCCCCTTCGATGAGAACGTCGGCTTGGTTCAGCACGCGGATGTAGCTCGGCCGGGCATCGACAAAATGCGGGTCTTCGGTGCCTTTGGCAATGCTGGTGACCTTGACCTTGTCGCCGCCGATCGCCTGCGCGATCGCGCCGAAGTCCGGCAGGGTGGCGACCACGTTGAGCGCCGCGTGCGCCGTGGCCCCCAGCAGCGCCGCCGCCAACCAGAGGAGCTTGGTCTTCATGGGTTGCGTGAGTTCAATTGCGAGCGGACTCAGAATTTGTGCGCGGCGTGGGTGCCGAGCAGGAATTCGAGCTGGACCCAAACGGAATGGTCGTCGCCGATGCCCTGGCGGTGATCGAAGTTATACTGCAGCCGAATCTTCGAGAACTCGCTGGGATAGTAGGTCAGGTTGGGTGACAGACGCCACCGCAAGGCGCGGTCCGGGTCCGCGCCGAGGAGGCCTTCGTAGAGCGCTTTCTTTTCGGGGAACACATAATCGCCGCGCAGGCCGGCCACCCAGCCCTTCCGGAATCCATAGACTACCTGGGAATACAGCCCGTAATCGGTGAGGGTTTCCCGCGGCAGCGCTGCCGGCAATCCCGTCGCCAGGCTTGTCATCTCGCCGGGATCGGCGATGCCGTTGCCGTTGAGGTCCCAATGGAAGGCACCGGCGTTGAACCGCCGCGCCATCGCTTCGGTCTGCCACCCGATAAACGGAAAGCCCGCGTGCTGGCGCGGCGACTTCCATTTCCAGAACAGGTCGACGCCGTAGATTTGAGTGTCCGTGTCGCCGCTCGTGCTGTTGGGGCCGAAGGCGGCCGAAGCGCCGGCCACAATCGTCTGCGCGTCGGACAGGTTGAAGGACGCCGCGTAGCGCGGCACCCAGAGCATGTCGCCGAGCGTCTCGACCCGGCGGTCGGCGCTCAGCCGGCCCATGAACGGCATCCCCGCGTGGTCGTTGCGAAAACTGTAGGCGGTGCCGCCCTGACTGTTTTGGACCGCCAGGAACAGCTCCGAGTAAAAGGGCGTGGGCACGAGCCACGAGAGTCGGGCTCCGGCGCTGCGCAACCCGTCCTCGCCCAGGAACCGTCCGTTGACCAGCGGTTGGTCCACGAAATCCCACGCGTGCGGGTGCGTGGGATTAAGGCGGCCGAACTCGCTGACGAACTGGCCCGCCTTGAGTTGCAGGTTCGCAGGTAGCGACATCGTCTCCAAATAGGCCTCCTCGGCCTCGATCGTCGCGTCGCCATGGGGATCAATTTGCAAAACCACATTGGCCTGCCCGCGGAAGTAGGGGTCGACCGCGCCCTCGAACACCGTCTCCAAGTTCTGGACGGTGAACCCGCGCTGCCTGGGATCGTGGCCCCCCAACTCCAGCCGGTCGAGGTCGTTCGCGGTCGAGGTGCCGCCTGCCACCAGCGCGTCGAAGGACAGGTTAAGGTAGTTCCGCTGGCCGCCGAAGAGCCGGACCGGATCGGTGGGCGACCACGGCTTGGGGGCGGGAGTCGGCGGCGGCGCGCCGGGAACGGGCGTGCCCGGTGGGACGGTTGGTTGTCCGGCCGGGGCTGCCGCAGGCTGGGGTGCGGCCGCCGGCGGGGCATTTGATTTGGCGGCTTCGAGTTGCTGCTTGAGCGCCTGGATTTGCGCCTGCTGTTCGCGCAGCTGTTTTTCGAAGCTCTCCCTCATTTCCCGCTGCTGCTGCTCAAACCGCTCCTGCATCCGTTCCAATTGCTGATGGAGCTTTTCCAGTGGGTTGGTCTCCTGAGCCGGCGCGGTCAGGACGGCCAGGCAAAGGGCGGAAGACCAAACCCAAGAACCTTTCAGTTTCATGGCGTTTCTGCAACAGCGCGGGCGCGTGCGTGCATCCGAAGTTAAGCACAGCCTATTCACCCACGCAAGCCTCCGACCCGCGCAAAAGGCTTGGAATTGACTCGGCGTCGACCCAAGCTCCGCCCATGAAAAGGACCAGCGCGGGCAGTGCCGCGATTCCGTCGGCGGCCGCCAAGGCGCCCGCCGGCAAGACGCGCGCGGGCCTCATCCATCCGGTGGTGATTTATCCTTTCCAGCAGCCGGCGGACTACCGGGACTTGGAAGAACTCTACCGACTGGTCGCGCACCTGGCCGCCCAGGGGGACACGTATGCGCGGCCCATCACCGTCGTCGATCGCAAAACCCACTTGGCACGGGCACGGAACCGGCGGTTCCAGGAGTTCCGCGGTGACGTCGTGGCCCGCCATTCGGACATCCTGGACGCCTGGTGCGTGGACACCTGCCAGATGTGGTATGCCGGACTGGGCATGGCCTTCGAACGCGGCGGACCCCAGGATGCCTACTGGCTTATTCCCGGTGACTTTGATTACGGGAGCGCGGTGGGCCGGGAGGTGCTCAGCCGGTTGCACGATCTCCCGGAAATCTGCGTCGAGTTGGGGCAGGACGTTTGCATTGGCGAGATTGCCACCCACCACGCCCATTCCAAACAACTCATCGACACCTATGGCACCTTCGCCCTGCTTTACAACTGGTTCCCGGCGGAAGCCCGTGAGATTCGCCAATACACCGAGCGTCCGCGCTCCGAGTTCTTCGCCCTTCGCCACGCGTTTCTCGGCGACATGCTGCACCGACGCTGGTATGCGTACGAGCAGACGGTCGTGATCCTCCTGCACGCCGTGCTCAGTCGAAAGCGCATCACCCGCTTCCTCGTGGGAGAGGTTTCCGACCTCCCGGAAGGGCGCGACACCCTGGCCTCGGCCATGCAGCAGGTGGAACGTACGGAGCGCGTCCTCAAATCGCTGTGGCGCGAGCGCCACCAGAGCCGGGCTGGTTGGACGGACGAGTATCGGAAGCTCGAATCGAAATCGGATCAGGTCCGCCAGACCGCGCTGATCATTCTGGAGAACCTACTCCGCTGATCCCGGCGCCCCAGTGCCCCGCCGGAAGAGCAAAATTTGGCTGACGCTGCTGCGCGATGAACCCACCGAACCGAAGTTATTACAGCGCCCATCGTAACCTGAGAGGGGTGAACTTTGTCTGTCACGCCGCCCAGGCCCGGTCCGTCAGCCTGGTGGGGGACTTCAACCATTGGGACCCGCAAGCGCATCCCATGCGACGCATGTCGGACGGGGCGTGGTTGGTGACCGTCGAACTGCGCCACGGCCATCACCGATATGCGTTCTTGGTGGACGGCGCTCTGGCCCTGGACCCGCGGGCGCTGGGGATCACGCGCGACGACCGCGGCGAGCGCGTTTCCCTCGTGCCGGTCAGTTGAGCGGCGCGCGACCTGGCACCGGTCTTTTCCGGGTTTCACCCGCGCCCCTTACTTCCCATGAACCGCAACGCTGGGGTCAGTACGCATGGTCGGCCGGTGGGCCCTGGGCCGATCGTGCGGACTGACCCCAGCGCGACAAATGCAGCGCCGGCTCATGGCCCCAACGCACGCTGATTTTGGCGTCAAAGCTTTCCATGTACTCCCCGCGCGTCAAGGTCGGTGCCTTTGTGCTGGAGGGCCTGAACGCCGTCGCGGCCTCGCTCTTCTTCAACTATGTCTTCTTTTTCATGCGGGATCAGTTTGGTTTTACCAACCGGGGCAATCTGTTTCTGTGCGCGATCAACGGCGCAGTCTATGGCGTGGCAGTGTGGTTCGCCGGGAAGTTCGCGCAGCGACGGGGTTACCTGGTCGCCCTCCGGCTCGGGTTCCTGCTCATGGGCGGCCCCTTGGTGCTCGGAAGCGGCTTGATTCCAGGCGTGGCCGACCACGTTCTGACGCAGTTTGCGGTGGTGGTTGTCTGGAGTGTGGGCATGAGTCTGACCTGGCCGGCATTCGAGGCGATCGCCAGCGAGGGGGAGTCCCCCGCCCGGCTTCAGCGGTTCCTCGGGGTTTACAACGTCATCTGGGCGGGTGGCGGCGCCGTGGCCTACTTCATCGGCGGCGCCCTCTTGGAGCGGTTGGGTTACCGGAGTATCTTCTTGGTGCCAGCCGCGTTGCATTTGTGCCAATACGCCTTGGTGCTCGTGCTGGAGCGCGAACATCGTGACCGGTCGAGGGCGTCCCAGCCGCCGGTGACGCCGGCGGACACCGTGGTCCATGAGGAACAACGGCACCGACCACCGGTGTCCCCGCAGCGGTTCCTGAAAATGGCGTGGGTCGCCAACCCGTTCGCCTACATCGCCATGAACGCGCTGATCCCGGTGATCCCAAAGCTGGCCGAGCGATTCGGTTTGGGGCCCATGCTGGCCGGCTTTTTCTGTTCCACCTGGTTGTTTGCCCGCGCGGGATCGTTTGTGGCGCTCTGGTTGTGGACGGGGTGGCATTACCGTTTCCGGTGGCTGGTTGCGGCGTACGCGTCCATGGCGGCCTGTTTCGTCGTCATTCTGCTGGGCCGGAGTCTTTGGCTCCTGCTGGGGGCGCAGGTCGTTTTCGGCTGTGCGATCGGCTTGATCTACTACGCCTCGCTCTACTACTCCATGGACGTGGGAGAGACCAAGGCCGAGCATGGCGGTTTTCACGAGGCGGCCATCGGCGCAGGCATCTGCGCCGGTCCAGCCATCGGGGCAGTGTCGCTGCAGTTTTTCCCGGCGTACCCAAATATGAACACGTGGGCGGTGGCCGCGGTGCTGGTGGCGGGCTTGGGTTGGCTGGCGGCGCTGCGGCGGAACTCACGCCCGGTCCCCCCCCCCGCCGGCAGCGCAGCGTGCACTCAAAATAATTCCTTGACGAGGAAGCGTCAGGCGGTTAAACATCGGCAAGTGATTTAGGCGTGGAATACGTCCGCGAGGGAAACCCTGACTTTGTGGTGAAAGTATGAGCAATACGCACATTCGGATTGGCGGGACCGTGGCGGCGCTTTTGGCGGGGACGTTGGCGCTCTGGGCGCAGGAAAGCGTGCGTTTTCAGAACACTACCCCCATCTTGGCGACTTACGCGAATGCGAACCGTTACGAGTTCGGGGATGAAATCATCTTGCAAGGGTACCAGGCGGGCGTGCTCTACGGATTGACATCGTTCGAGTTCCAGTTGAGGACTCAGGCAGGTTTTGTCGAGGCCCCGGGAAAGAAGCTGACCTTCCACATCTACACGCTGGACGGGATTCCGAATCCAGCGCCCGTCTATTCTACGCCCGGCACAGAAGTGTTTGCGTCGACGCCGCTCCCACTTGTCGAGAACGGTGGCTGGCCGAGCAGTTACACCATCGGTTACGCCTTCGATTCTCCTGACATGCCGATTGTGCCGGGCCGGTTCGTCTGGAGCGTGTCGTGCACGGGACTTGATCCGGGCGACAGCGTGGCCTTGGACATCGCCGGCCAGATGGACGGCACGGTTCAAATCGGAACGGACCCCACGGATTTTTGGATTAAGGAACCCCAGGGCTGGGTACTCAGCATAATCAACAACGGTGACATGCCCGCCAACTTCTATGCCAAAGTGCTGACAATTCCGGAGCCCACGCCAGTCCAGTTGCTGCTGCTGGCCGGGGCGGGGGGCATCGGCCTGTGGCTGATCCGGCGGCGAGCCTAAGCCGGGAACGGAACCTCTTTCCAAGCGCAGGCACTGCCGCCTGCGCTTTTTTGTTTGCCCCAAGAAGCTCGTCAGACTGAAGTTCCCCATTCTGACTGAGTCCAACCCGTATGAGACGAATCCTACTCGTGATCGCCGCCGCGGGCCTTATCCCCTGCCTCGCCGCGGACAAGGCGGTGGACCCGCCGCGCGAAGAAGCGGTGGTCCTGACACCCAAGCCGGGCCCACGGCCACGGATCAACGGCGCCCGTGTGTTCGGCGTGCGGCCCGGAGCGCCCTTCCTTTTCACGATCCCGGCCACCGGGGAACGCCCGATGAACTTCTCGGCGGCGGGCCTGCCCAAGGGCTTGAAACTCGACGCGCGCAAGGGCTTGATCACCGGGCGCATTCCCAAAGCCGGCGAGTACCGCGTCAGCCTCCGCGCCACCAATCAACATGGCACGGCACGGCGCAAGCTCCGCCTCATCTGTGGCGACACGCTCGCGTTGACCCCCCACATGGGCTGGAACAGTTGGTACGTCTGGGAAAACCGCGTCACCGATGCGATCATGCGCGCGGCCGCCGACGCGATGGTCACGAGCGGCATGATCAACCACGGTTACTTGTACGTGAACATCGATGACTGCTGGGCGGTGAAACCCGGCGCGACTGACCCGACGCTCGCCGGTGAACCGCGCGACGCCCGCGGCCGGGTCAACGCCAACGCCCGGTTCCCCGACATGCGGGCCTTGACCGACTACATCCACGCGAAAGGGCTGAAAGCGGGTATTTATACCTCGCCTGGCCCACGCACTTGCGGCGGCCACGTGGGTGCCTACCAGCACGAGGAACAGGACATGCAGCGGTTCGTCGAATGGGGCTTCGACTTCCTCAAGTACGATTGGTGTTCCTATGGCGACGTCGCCAAGTCCGATCCCAGCCCCGAGCGGGTCAAATGGCAGAAGCCCTACCGGTTGATCGGCGACATCCTGAAGCGCCAACCGCGCGACGTGGTGCTCAACCTCTGCCAGTACGGCATGGGCAACGTCTGGGAATGGGGCCGCGAGGTCGGCGGCAACAGTTGGCGCACCGCCGGCGACCTGGGCGGCTCATTCGAGGGCATCCCGGCGGCGCTGTTTCGCGACGGCTTTGACCTCTACGCGAACAAGGAACTGCACCGCTACGGCGGCCCCGGCCATTGGAACGATCCCGATTACCTGCTCCTGGGCTACCTTAGCAATTGGAAAGGTGGCGCGGCCCGGACGCCACTCTCACCGAACGAGCAATACACGCACATGTCCTTGTGGTGCCTGCTCGCCGCTCCGCTGATCTTCAGCGGCGACCTGACGCGCCTGGACGATTTCACGCTCAACCTCCTTTGCAACGATGAGGTGATCGACGTGGACCAGGACCCGCTCGGCCGCCCCGGCCATCGCGTGGCGAAAACGGAGGACCTCGAAGTCTGGGCCCGAGACCTCGAAGACGGCAGCCTGGCCGTCGGCCTGTTTAACCGCGGCGAAATGGAGGCCACCGTCACCGCCTCCTGGGCGAGCTTGGGGCTCAAAGGTAAACGCTATGTCCGCGATCTCTGGCGGCAGCGGGACCTGGGTCGGTTTGATCAGGCCTTCTCCGCCACGGTCCCGCGCCATGGCGCCGTGTTGGTGCGCCTCAGCCTGAAACGCTGGAAGGGCCGTTGAACGACCGCATGGGTTTTCGCGACAAAGTCCTTTCGCGGGATCAATTGCCCGCCTGGCGCGCCCAGCTCCGCGCCCGGGGACGGATTCTGGTGGTGACCAATGGGTGCTTCGACCTGCTGCACCTGGGCCACGTGACTTATCTCGCCGCGGCGCGAGACCTGGGCGATTGCCTGCTGGTGGGTGTCAACGGTGACGCCTCGGTGCGCGCGCTCAAAGGCGAAGGCCGGCCGGTGCATCCGGCGGAGGAGCGCGCCGCGGTTCTCGCCGCGCTCGCCGCGGTGGACGCGGTCTGCCTCTTCCCGGAAGTCGATGCGCTGGCCTTTCTCACCATCGCCCAGCCGGACGTTTACGCGAAAGGCGGAGACTACACGTTGGACACGATCAACCAGGACGAACGCCGCCTGGTGGAGCGCCTCGGCGGACGGGTCGTCGTCCTCGGCGGCGTGGGTGGCCATTCCACGACCGCCACGCTGCACCAGCTCCGCCGGGCTGCGCCGGCCGGCGATTGAGCGGCGCGCGGACAAACCGTTGGCGAGACCGGGTGTTTTACATTATGGTGTCGCGCAAGTGAATCCAGTTGGTCTTTGGGCTTTCCGGTCATGCACCCGCCACCATTCGTGACCCTGGCCGACACCGATGGCGCCGGCGCGCTGGTGGCCCCCGGGCTCGGCGGCTGGCTGCTGCGTTACACACGGCGCCTGCCCAAACACGGCACCGTCGAGGCCTTGCATTTCTCGCCGGCCGTGGTTGACCACTACCCGCGCGAAATGTACGCCGGCAACCCGGTGCTCTTCCCGCTGGTCTCATTCAATCATTTGCCGGAGGCGGACCACTGTTACGAATGGCAGGGACACCGTTTCGAAATGCCCCAGCACGGCTTTGCGCGCCGCAGTTTGTGGACGGTGGTGGAGCAGAGCGCGTGCGCCGTCACCATGGAACTGGTCGATACGCAAACCACGCGGGCCAGTTACCCGTTCGCGTTTTGCCATCGCTTGACTTATCGGCTCGCCGGCGGACGCCTGCATGGGGAACAGTCGATCACCAATCGCGCGGGCAAGCCGATGCCCTTCAGCACGGGGTTTCATCCCTATTTCGCCGTGCCGCTGACGCCGCGCGGCCGCCGTGCCGACTGCTTTGTGGTGGTGCCGGACTGCCGACGGCTGACGATGCATGGCCGGGGCGACCACTTCACCGCCAAACCGTTCCTG
>Ga0315274_10009452_pt1 | contig 14086 bp, 13 predicted proteins | sample YL17G02_20_MG_FD_203700 | JGI IMG/M metagenome (GOLD analysis project Ga0315274, IMG submission 203700) | Sediment microbial communities from Yellowstone Lake, YNP, Wyoming, USA - YL17G02_20 | ecosystem: Environmental > Aquatic > Freshwater > Lake > Sediment | place: USA: Wyoming | collected...
TACCCGGCGACCTTACGCCGGTGTCCGAAAAAGCGGACAGGTTTGGGTCCCACCCCCGTCGGGTCCGAACGTGCGGAAAACGTCCGGAAATCCAGGAAATCGCTCAGGCTATGTCAGGAGTTGTGGATTCATCTCGTGAGGGATTTGAACGGCGCAATGCTGGACAACCCATACGACGAGGAGTTGAAGTACATCGTCAGGAACTTCGGCCAGCTTCTGAAGACCATCGTCGAGGACGTTGACCGTCGCGGCTTGAAGAAGCACTTCTTGCGAAAGCACGAGGCTGCGGTGAGTCGCTTCTATCGAAAGATCGTCGCGAGTGATTACCAGAGTCCAGCGGCGTTGACTTGCGCGGAAAGGTTCGAGAAGAACCGCGACAAGCTTTTCACGTTCCTCAATTACGACGGCGTTCCCTGGAACAACAACAACGCGGAGCACGCGATTAAAGCGTTTGCGCGGCTTCGAGATGTCCTTGGAGGCAGTTCCACGGAGAAAGGCCTCAAGGAGTACCTGACGCTGCTGAGCGTCTGCCAAACGTGCAAATACATGGGCGTGGACTTTCTGGATTTCCTCCGATCGGGCGAGAAGGACATTCACGCCTTCGCGGAGAGTCGGCGCGGGCGCAGGCGCCGGTCACCCACCCGCGAACTGAAGGCCTCGCCAGCGGATGCGTCGGCGGAGGAATGAGTCACCCGGCGTCGGCTCGCCTCGCGTTCGTAGCAGCCGAGGTCACGAGGCTCTGAATTCCTCTTTCATGCGTGCGATTGGCACGGAGGAAGGCAGCTTCCGTTGCAAGCAAAAGGCCACAGGTTCAACACGATGTCTGCCATCGAGATGGAGCTTCCTTACGTCAGCGGCTACGGGGAGGCGGCCTTCACGCCACGCTGGATTCCTCCAGGCTCGGCGACTACGCTCGCCTGCACGTATGTCAGAAGCAAAGGACGCTGACCCAAAGCGGTTCGCCGGACGCGGACTCCACCGCCCCTTCTACCTCCCGCGCCTGCCGCGCGAACATTACCAAGGCGACGCCGTGGTTCATTGGACACTCCCGGTTTCACTGCGACGAAGAGGCTGGCTGGACGAACGGTTTCACGCGGCTTTCCGGGAACTCATGCTCCCCACCGCCGCCCGCGAGGGATTGTTCTGCCCGGTCTATTGCCTCATGCCGGACCACCTGCATCTCGTCTGGATGGGCCTACGTCTGGACACCGACCAACTCAACGGCATGAGCTTCCTGCGCACGCATCTCGAGCCGAAGCTGGCCCCGCAGCGGTTTCAACATCAGGCGCACGACCATGTGCTCAAGCCGGAGGAGCGCCATCGCAGCGCCTTCACGACCGCGTGCCACTACGACCTCGAGAATCCGGTGCGGGCCGGACTGGTGAAGCATCCCAGTGAATGGCCGTTCAGCGGCGCCATCGTACCCGGCTACCCGACGTTGCATCCGCTCCAGGAGGATTTCTGGCGGAAGTTTTGGAAACTCTACGCGCAGGCGAGGCAACCCGACGCGGGGAACATCCGCCGCCCACCCATCCGGTAGCAGCCGACGTCAGGAGGCTCATTCTCTTCACGCGGGACTCAGAAGTTGATCAGAGCCTCGTCACCTCGGCTGCTACGGGCGTTGGTTCACCGCCGCCTCTTCCCCTTCCGATAACTCACCGGACGTGCCGCCGCGGCGGCGGACGCTTGCGCCGGGCCGCCAGCGGAACCGAACTCGCGCTTGAGCTCACGAATCTGGTCGCGGAACAGTGCCGCTTTCTCAAACTCCAGGTTGTTTGCCACTTCGAGCATCTGTGCCTCCAGCTCGCGGATCGTCTCGGTGACGTCGAAGTTGCCCCCGGCGTCGTTGATCACCGCCGCGGCGTAGTTGCGCGTCGCCCGACCCTGCGCGTCCGAGGAGAGGCTGCCTTCCAACGGCCGGCTGACGCTGCGCGGCGTGATGCCGTGCTCGCGGTTGTAGGCCAGTTGTTTCTCGCGACGATGATTCGAGATCGCCAGGAACTTCTGGATGCTCTGCGTCATCACGTCGGCATACAGAATCACCTCGCCGTTCAAGTGCCGCGCGGCGCGGCCGGCGGTCTGGATCAGGCTGGTGGCGCTGCGCAGGTACCCTTCCTTGTCGGCGTCGAGGATGGCGACGAGCGATACTTCCGGGAGGTCGAGTCCCTCGCGCAGCAGGTTGATCCCAACGAGGACGTCGAAGTCGCCCTTGCGCAAGGCGCGCAGGATTTCGACCCGCTCGATGGCGTCGATTTCGCTGTGGAGGTAGCGGACGTTGATGCCGATGTCGCGCAGATAATCGGTCAGTTCCTCGGCCGTGCGCTTGGTCAACGTCGTGACGAGGACGCGTTCCTTCAGTTCGACGCGCTTCCGGGATTCCTCGATGAGATCGTCGATCTGTCCCTGGAGCGGCTTCACGGTGGTCTTGGGATCGACCAGTCCCGTGGGGCGAACGACCAGTTCGACGACGTGACCGCGTGACCACTCGAGTTCCCGGTTGCCGGGGGTGGCGCTGGCATAGATGGTCTGGCGTTGAAACTCCTGAAACTCATCGAAGCGCAGCGGGCGGTTGTCGAGCGCGCTGGGCAGGCGGAAACCGTAGTCCACGAGCACGGTCTTCCGCGAACGATCGCCTTCGGACATGCCACCGATCTGCGGGACCGTGGCGTGGGACTCGTCGATGACGAGCAGGTAGCCCTCGGGCAGGAAATCGAGGAGCGTGTAGGGTCGCGAGCCGGGCGGGCGACCGCTCAGGTGCCGCGAGTAGTTCTCGATCCCGGAGCAGAAGCCCATCTCGAGCATCATCTCAAGGTCATACTCGGTCCGCATCTTGACGCGCTGGGCTTCGAGCAGCTTGCCGTTTCTCTCGAACCACGCGATCCGCTCAGTCAGCTCCTCTCGGATCGACCGCGCCGCCTGCTTGATTTTGTCCAGCGGTGTCACGAACTGCTTGCCGGGATAGATCGTGACGTGCTCTAGCGATTCAAGTTTGTGGCCCGTCAGCGGATCGAAGCGCGTCAGGCGCTCGAGTTGGTCGCCGAAGAACTCGATCCGCAGACCGTCCTCGGTGTAGGCCAACCGGACCTCGATCGTGTCGCCGCGCACCCGAAACTGGCCGCGCTCGAAGGCGAGGTCGTTGCGGCTGTATTGAAGATCGACGATGCGTTCGAGCAACTGTTCCCGCGTGATCTCCTGGCCGAGTTTCAGCGGGATGACCATTGCCTCGTAGTCTTCCTTGCTGCCGATGCCGTAGATGCACGAGACGCTGGCCACCACGACGACGTCCCGGCGCGCGAACAGGGAGCTCATGGTTGAGAGCCGCAGGCGCTCGATCTCCTCGTTGATGCTGGAGTCCTTCTCGATGAAGGTGTCGGTGCGCGGGATGTAGGCCTCGGGCTGGTAGTAATCGAAGTAGGAGACGAAGTATTCGACGGCGTTGTGGGGAAAGAAGCCCTTGAACTCGGCGTAGAGCTGGGCGGCGAGCGTCTTGTTGTGCGAGATGACGAGCGTCGGACGGTTCACCTGCGCGATGACGTTGGCGAGGGCGAAAGTCTTGCCCGAGCCGGTGACGCCGAGCAGGGTCTGGTGCCGGGCGCCCGCCCGGAGGCCCTCCGTCAGCGCGGCGATGGCCTGAGGCTGATCCCCGGCGGGGGAAAAAGGCGAAACCAGTTCGAATGCCACAGCGGAAACGCTACCGCGCCGCCCTTGGCCGGGTCAATGAAACCTGGGGAAGCGGCAAGCTGTCTTCCAGGCTGTTCCCGGTCCAAGCCCGCGCCCTGGGGCCTAAGCGCGCTCGAGGTACTTGCCCGTCCGGGTGTCGATCTTCAGTTTCTCGCCCGTCTTGATGAAGAGGGGCACCTGGATCGTGATGCCGGTTTCCAGCGTTACGGACTTCTGCACGTTGCTCGCGGAATCCCCGCGCAGCCCTTCCGGCGCGTCGCTCACCGTCAGCACGACCGAGGCGGGCATTTCGATGGACACGGCCTTGTCTTCCACAAAGGTCACTGTGACGGGGGCATTCTCGACCAGGTAATGCTTGGCGTCGCCCACGATCTCGGGCGTGAGCGTGACCGTCTCGTAGGTCTCGGTGTCGGTGAACACGTAGTCGCCGCCGTCCTTGTAGCTATACTCCATCTTGCGCGTGACCATCGGCACGACCTCGACGCGTTCGGTCGAGCTGAAGCGGACATCGGACGACTTGCCCGTGCGGATGCTGCGGATGTTGGCATGGACAAAGGCGCGCAGGTTGCCGGGGGTGCGGTGCTGGGCGTCGAGCACCACAGCGACTTCCCCGTTGTAGAGGATCGCCATCCCTTTGCGGAGATCATTGGCTGACGGCATACAAGGTTTCGGTTCTTCGGAAAAACGTGCTGCTGCCCTGGGGGGCAGGAACTGCGAAAAGTAGCCAACCCGCCCCCCTTTGCAAGCCCCGTTTTCAGGCAATTTCGATCCCCACCGGGCAATGGTCCGAGCCCAGCACGTCCTTCCGGATGAACGCAGACCGCAGGCGCGGACGCAGCCGGGCGGAGATGAGGAAGTAGTCGATGCGCCAGCCGATGTTCCGAGCCCGCGCGCCCGTCATCTGGCTCCACCAGGTGTAATGTCCCCCACCCCGCTCGAACTCGCGGAACGTGTCGAGGAAACCGGCCTTGAGGAAGGCGCTGAACCCGTCGCGTTCCTCGATGGTGAAACCGTGATTGCGGACATTGGCATTCGGGTTCGCGAGGTCAATCTCCGTGTGCGCCACGTTCAGGTCGCCGCAAAAGATCACGGGCTTCCGGCGCTCCAGCCGCTTCAGATAGCGGAGGAAGTCGCGGTCCCATTGCTGGCGATAAGGCAGCCGGGTGAGTTCGCGCTGCGAGTTGGGCACATAGACATTCACCAGAAAGAAGTCGGCAAACTCCGCCGTGAGCACCCGGCCCTCGCGGTCGTGCCCGGCCACGCCGACGCCGGTGGTGATCTCCATGGGGCGGCGTTTGGTGAACAGGACCGTGCCGGAGTATCCCTTCTGCTCGGCCGTGTTCCAGTAGGTCGTGTAGGTCACGGGCCAGAGCTGCTCGACGTCGTCCGGCGAACACCTCGTCTCCTGCAGGCAAAGGAGGTCGGGATTCTCCTCAGCGAGGTAGTCGAGGAAGTCCTTCTTCAGCACGGCGCGCAGGCCGTTGACGTTCCAGGAAATCAGTTTCATGCCCTCAACGCGCCCCACGTTGTACTCGATGTGGCCCGGCAATGCCAGCGCACAGTCGCTCCGGTCGGCCTGCCAGCCAGCAGGCTTTGACACCTGGCGCCCGGCGTAACACACTCCCGCCGATGAATTCGGAATGGCTTCGTGAAGTCCGACAGCGCAAGGACATCGCGGACATCCGGGCGGGTCCCAGCGGCATGGAGGTGAACGACCGACCGGTTCTGGAACTGCAGGTGCATCCTCGAAAGGGCAAGAAGGTCGGCCTCCTCGCCGGTCGCAACGAAGAGGAACTCCGCTGGATGGCCGCCCAGTTACGCCGGGCGTTGGAGCTGTCCACCGCGACCGGGAGTGAAAGCTCGCTATGAGCCCAAACCCGGGGCGGCGCGACGGGCTTTCCAGTCGCCGACAGATGTGCGGTCAATGGGAAAGATTTATGCACCGGCGGAGCAATCTGGTCTTGGGATACGCCCTGGCGGCGATGCTCAGTCGTTTGTGCGCGACGGACGTGCCGACGAATGCCCTGCCGTCCGTCGAGACGGTGCTGAAAGGCATCGCCGGGCGCGCTCAGGCCGACGCCCGGGTCGAGCAGGAGTTCGAGGCCCGCTACTCGTTCATCCGCACCAAGACACGTGAGGAGTTCAATCTCAAAGGCAAGCTCAAGAAACGGGAAATCGAGAAAGAGGTCCGTGATCCCAGCGCCCCAAAGTCGGGAGCGGGACCGTCGCCAGCGAAGGAGGGCAAGCGGACCAACGCAAGCCGCAGTCATGTGCCGCCAAAGGCGGTGTCGGACGACGAGCCGCCGGACCGTGCCTATGAGCGGAAGGATGTGCTGGTGACCGAAGAACTGCTGCGCCGGTTTCAATTCACCTTGGTGGGCCGTGAGGTTTGGGATGGCTTGCCATTGTTGAAGCTCGACTTCCGGCCCGCCGCAGTCAGCTTGCCGGCCAAGGGACTGCTGGAACGCTTCATCAACCGGATGGCCGGCACGATTTGGGTGGACGAAGCGGATTTCACCGTCGCGCGCGCCAGCCTCTACCTGACCGAGAAGGTCAATGTCGGCGCCGGCGTTTTGGGCTCGGTTTCGGCCTTCGAGTGCTGGTTCGAGCGCCGCAAGACCGAGGACGGGCTCTGGTACCCGCGGCGGGCGGATTGGCGCCTGGAGTGCCGCGAATTCCTGGTGAACAAGATCATCGAGCAGCGGGAAACCTGGGACGAGGTGCGAAAAATGAAGGCCCCTTGAGCCTGAAAAGTGAGATTTCCCCGGTGGACGACGCAGGCGCCGCGATCCCTTCCGGTGGGCGCTTGGGATCCGCAGGCAAAGGGGGCTGGCGGCGGGCCTACAATCCCTGGATGGATCTGGAATGGACGTCTCGAATCGGATTGGGTAGCGTCCGCCCAGCACAGATTGCGGGATTCGGCGGTGGTGAGGATATGGTTGACGGCTTGTCTGAATTACCGTGAGCATGTGGTCGAGCCAATGATCGGTCGATGATACCGTCCATGAGCCAGCGATGTTCCCTCCCACGACTTGACCCCAGGACCGTCAGTCGGCGGGTGGGATGGGGAATGGCAGGGGTCCTCCTGGGTGTCACGCTGCTGGCGTTGGCCGCGCCCTGCCTAGGCCAAGGATGGCTCTACCAGTTCTTCTCCGGCGCCTGCCATCAGATGCCGGGTCGGTGCTATTCGTTCGACGGGCACCCAACGGCGCTTTGTGTCCGTTGTCTATGGCTCTACTTCGGCTTGGCACTGGGACATGCGGTCTTCTCCGAATGGCGGCCTGGCGAGGGAGCCTCACGGAAGTTGCTCCTTGCCTCTGCAGGCTTGCTGCTGGCCGATGGGGCTTCCGGGTCGTTGCGGCTGCATCCGGATTTGCCCTCCGTGCGAGCGGCCACCGGGCTGCTGTTTGGCGTTGCCTGCTCGTGGTTCACTCTGCGCGGACTGACCGAACTCCTTCATTCCCAGAAGGGCAATCTCCTGAAGTGTCATGAACCCAACCACACCTGAACCCACCGCAATGGTCCCGCCCGCCGAAGAGCCCGACGACTTCCAGGCCATGCTCGTCGGAGCGGCGCTCATTTTCGTCGTGAGCTTCATCCCCTACGCCAGCTTCAGTTGCTGTTTGCCACATCTTGTCGGGGCGCTGCTGGCAGTGCATCTCTTCACGGGGAAGTACCGTCTGACGATTTCCTACGGTCGGGGGATCAAGCTGGGCGTTCTCACTTGCCTGATGGGGGGGCTGGCGGCTTGGGCGGTCATGCTCGCCATCCGTCTGCTTTTTGACTATCAGGTCGGTGCGAAAGAAGGAGAAGCTCTCACCCTGTGGCTGGTGGAGAAGATGGGCAACCCGGAGGCGGTGAAACAGGTAAAGGAATCGATTGAAGCCCAGAAAGCCCAGGGGGTCACGGTGGGTCAGGTCTTGGGCGGCTTGGCCGGCATTGGCGTCTTCGCGGGCCTCAGCGGGCTGATCGGCGGCGCCTTGGGAGCTGTCATCTTCAAGCGAGGCGCCAAATCCCGGGAAGCGTCCGTCGCGTAACGTCAAAACCCGCTGTCCGCCGATAGGGTTGCATGAACAAGATCATCAAACCGATCGTCTGGCGCTCGGTGAAGCGATGGCGGGTCCCACAGGATGGGGGTCCAGGTCACGGATCGCTGTCCCAGAATCCTGAAACATAGTTTGTTGCCTTGGTGTCATAACAGGAATACAAATGGCTACCCCAAAGAGAAAGAAACGCCGGAAGATCGTCATCTTCTCGGTGATCGGCTTGGCCGTCGTTGGCTTGGCCCTGTTGGCCGTGCTCAAGAAACGCGAGACGCTCGTCACCATCCAGACCGAGAAGGCGGAGCGGCGGAACATCACGGAGATCGTCCTGGCGAACGGCCGCATCCAGCCGGTCCGCCAGGTGAAAATCAGCGCCGAGGTCAGCGGCGAGATCATCGAGCTGCCGGTCAAGGAGGGGCAGGCCATCCAGAAGGGCGACCTGCTGGTGAAGATCAAGCCGGACACCTACATTGCGCAGAAACGCTCCATGGAGGCCAGCTACCTGTCGTCCGTGTCCGGCAAGACACTCTCCGAGGCCAACCTGCGCAAGGCGGAGCAGGAGTTCAAACGCAATGAAGACCTCTTCAAGGCCGAGCTGATCTCCGAGTCGATCATCCTCGAATACAAGACGGCTTACGAGATCGCCCAGGCCCAGGTCGAGTCGTCCGGGCACCAGGTCGATGTCGCCAAGGCCTCGCTGGCGCGGGTCGAAGAGGAACTCGCCAAGACCACCATCTACTCCCCCATCACTGGCACCGTCAGCAAGCTCAACCTGGAACTCGGCGAGCGCGTCGCCGGCAATACGATGATGGCCGGCACCGAGATCATGACCGTGGCCAATCTCAACGAGATGGAGGCCCGGGTGGACATCGGCGAGATCGACATTCCCCTGATCGCAATGGGGCAGAACGCGAAGCTCGAAGTGGATTCCTTCCGGGATCGGAAGTTCAAGGGCAGCGTGACCGAGATCGCGAATTCATCGAAGACCGCGGCGATGAGCGGCCAATCGCAGGACGCCACCAAGTTCGAGATCAAGATCCGCATCAACGAGGAGGAGAAGTTCCGTCCCGGGATGACGGTCACGGCCGAGATCGAAACCCGCGACCGCACGAATGTGTTGTCCGTCCCGGTCCAGAGCGTGACCACCCGTCCGCCCAAGAAGCCAGAGAAGGATAAAGCCGGCACCAACGCGGTGACCCAGGCCTCCACCAACGGTGAACCGAAGTCCACTGCGACCGCCTCCACGAACCAGACGGCTCAGGCGGCGAGCCCCTCCGCGACCAACGAGGTCAAGAAGGCAGACCAGGACAAGAAGAAAAACGGCAAGAAGGGTGACGAGAAGGAAAAGCCGATCGAGGTGGTGTTCGTCGTGGACGCGGACAAAGTGAAGATGGTGCCGGTGAAGCGCGGCATCGCCGACGACGCCTATGTCGAGATCACCGAAGGGCTGGACGAGGGCCAGGAGGTGGTGTCCGGCGGCTACAAGGCCATCAGTCGCGACCTTGAGGACGGCAAGAAGATCCGCAAAGGCGAGCCCGAGAAGGACAAGGACAAAGAGAAGGAGAAGAAGTGAACCCGACTGCGATGATCGAATGCTGGAGAAGCGGAGGATTGGGTTTTGGCGTCAGGTCGTGCTTTCCTTGCGCCCTCGCTCCCTTGCTCCCACCGCCCATGCCCTGCCTCCCGTGAGCCTCATCCACCTCGAGAACATCTCCCGCCGCTACCAGATGGGGGCGGAAACCATCCATGCCCTGCGCGATGTGTCGCTCGCCATTGAGCGCGGCGAATACGTCGCCATCATGGGGCCGTCCGGTTCGGGCAAATCCACGCTCATGAACCTGGTGGGGTGCCTGGACACCGCGACCTCCGGCAAATACGAACTGAACGGCATCGATGTCAGTGACATGGACGACAACCAGTTGGCCGAGGTTCGCAACCGCGAGATCGGGTTTGTCTTTCAGACCTTCAATCTGTTGCCGCGCGCGAACGCCCTGCGCAACGTCGAATTGCCCCTGATCTACGCCGGCCTGGCCAACGACGAGCGCAAGCGGCTCGCCCATGATGCGCTCGCCAACGTGGGCCTCGCCGACCGCATCCACCACAAGCCGAACGAAATGTCCGGCGGACAACGTCAACGGGTTGCCGTCGCCCGCGCCCTCGTGACCAGCCCGTCCATCATCCTGGCCGATGAACCGACCGGCAACCTCGACTCGAAGACCGGCGACGAGATCATGGAGTTGTTCGAGACGCTGTCCCGCAAGGGCAACACCATCGTCGTCGTCACCCACGAGGAGATCGTGGCCCGGCATGCCCGGCGGATCATCCGCATCTTTGACGGCTGCATCGCGGGGGATGAGCGGGTGACGCCCCACGGTCCCCGCGCTCCGGCGTCATGAACTTCCTCTATGAGCTCAAGGAGGGCCTCTGGATCTCGTGGGACGCCATCCGCGCGAACAAGATGCGGTCGGCGCTCACGACGCTCGGGATCATCATCGGCGTCGTGACGGTCACGCTCATGGGCACTGCCATCGACGGCCTGAACCGCTCCTTCCTCAAAAGCATCTCCTTCCTCGGGGCGGACACGCTCTACGTCACGCGTACCGGCTGGTTTCACAATTCCCACGAGTCCTGGATGAAGGCCAACCGGCGCCGGCAGATCACGATGGCGCAAGTGCGCGAGGTGCAGCGCCAGATGAAGCTCTCCCGCGCCATCGCGCCCTTCGTGGCGTCCGGGGAGCCGGTCAAGTACAAGAACCGCAAGTCGGACAGTGTGATGGTGATTGGCACCACCGACCAGTTTCTCTACACGGATGGGATGACCGTGGGCGAAGGTCGGTTCATGTCTGCCGAGGAGGCCGATGGCGGCCGGCCCGTCTGCATGATCGGGTTTCAGGTGGCCACGAACCTGTTCCCCAACGAGCCCGCCCTCGGCTCCAAAGTCAAGATCGGCGGGCAAACCTTCGAGGTCATCGGCGTGATGGAAAAGCAAGGGAGCATCTTCGGCGAGAGCCTCGACAACCAGGTGGTGGTGCCCGTGCGGCAGTTCATCACCGAGTTCTGGTACAGGCCGGATTTCGAGATTCACGTCAAGGTGATCAACCTGGCGCTTCTCGAGGACGCCAAGGAGGAGTTGCGCGGCATCCTGCGCCGAATCCGGCACGTCCCGCCGGGCGCGGAGGACGACTTCGCCATCGAGCAGCAGGAGAGCATCCTGCGCACGTTCAACCGCGTGGCGGGCACCATTGCCGCGATCGGCCTGTTCATCACCGGCCTGTCGCTCTTCGTGGGCGGCATCGGCATCATGAACATCATGTTTGTCTCCGTGGCGGAGCGGACCAAGGAGATCGGCATCCGCAAGGCCATCGGCGCCAAGCGCCGCGCCATCCTGATCCAGTTCCTGACCGAAGCCGCGAGCATCTGCCTGCTGGGCGGCCTGATCGCCCTCGCCATCGCCTGGCCGCTCACGCTCGCGATCGGCCGGTTCATGCCGGCGCGTATGTCGCTGCCCATCGTGGGCATCGCCTTGCTGGTGTCCATTCTGACCGGCGCGCTTTCCGGCTTCTTCCCCGCCTGGCGCGCCGCGCGCATGAATCCCGTGGATGCGCTGAGGAACGAGTGATGCAAAGCCAGCAGCCAGGCGCGAACGCGCCGTGTCGCATGGAAGGGGTTCACAACCGCGAACCGTCCACCGTCAATTGGATTTCCTTCGCGTTCCGCGTTCCGCGTTCCGCGCTCCGGGTTCCGCCTTCCGCGTTCCGCATTCGGCATTGAGATGAGTCCTGTTCTCCATCCCAAGCACCGCGGCAGCCTCCTCCGCGCGGAGGTCAAGGAGAGCTTCCTCATGGCCATGAACGCGCTGGCGGCGCACAAGCTCCGCTCGGCGCTCACCTTGCTGGGCGTGCTGGTGGGCGTCTTCTCGATCATCGTCGTGATGACGGCCATGCGGGTGCTCCAGAGCAACATCGAGTCGGAGTTGAGCCAGTTGGGGGCGAACACGTTTCAGGTCCAGAAATGGCCCGGAGCGTTTTTCGGGCATGGCGACTTCGAGAAGTACTGGCGCCGCAAGAACATCACCTACGCGCAGGGGTTCCAGGTCAAGGAACGCGCCACCCTCGCGGGCAGCGTAGGGATGATGACCTATTTCTGGGGTGGCCAAGCCACGTCCCGCTACGAAAAGACCCCGCCCAATGTGCGGCTCATCGGCGCCACACCGGGCTGTTTCCCCGCCCGCAACTGGACGGTCGCCGACGGGCGCGCCCTGATCGAGTCGGACATCGACAGCTCCCGCCACGTTTGCGTGCTCGGCAGCGGCTTGAAGAAGACGCTCTTCCCGTTCGGCTCCTCCCTCGGCGAAGACGTCAAGCTCGACGGCATCAACTATTCCGTCATCGGCGCGCTCGAAGCGAAGGGCATGATGGCCGGGAGCGACCAGGACAACTTCGCCGTCATTCCGATCACGACCGGCCTCGACCGTTATGGGCGCGTCTGGCGCAGCCTCTCCATCCTCGTCCAGGCCCGGACCCAGCCGCTCTACGAAGACACCGTGGAACAGGTGCGTGGCGTCCTGCGCGCCGTCCGCAAGGTCGAGCCCGGCAAGGAGGACGACTTCGAGATCTTCTCGAACGACAGTCTGATCGACCAGTTCAAGGCCTTCACGCTCACCGTCCGCATCGGCGTGGCGGTGGTCAGCTCGATCGCCCTCATCGCCGCGGGCATTGGCATCATGAACATCATGCTGGTGTCCGTCACCGAACGCACGCGGGAGATCGGCATCCGCCGCGCCGTGGGCGCCAAGAAGCGGAACATCACCACGCAGTTCATCATGGAGGCGATTGTCCTGTGCGAAGTCGGCGGCGTCATCGGCGTGGTCCTGGGCATCGCGGGCGGCAACCTGGCGGCCTATTTCTTTGAAGTCCCCCCCGTCATCCCGGTGGACTGGATCATCCTCGGTCTCCTGATCTGCTCCATCGTCGGCATCGTGTTCGGCACTTATCCCGCCATCAAGGCCGCGAACCTCGACCCCATCGAGTCGTTGCGGTACGAATAAGCCCGCGGCGGTTAGGGCCCCAATGGATGCGCTCGATCCACCAAGGGGAAGGAGACGCGCCGTCCGCTCAACGCCGCCTGATACACGCCCATCACCATCTCCACCGCCCACGCGCCGTTGCGGCCGCTACATTCCGCTTCGCGATCCCGGGCGATCGCCTCCAGCCAGTCGCCGACCGGACCCAGGTTGTGCCCCGGCGGCGATTTCACGAGGCCCGTGTCCAACGGGGCCCAGAGGTCCGTCCTGCCCTCCGCTTTCCACGGGGTTGTTCGCCGCACAAAGACGTTCGGCTCAATATCACAGTTGATCCGCGCCGCCGCCTTGCTCCCGAACAGTTCAATCCCCCAGTGGCCAACGGTTTCACGCAATTGGCCTGCGCTCGTAAACGTCGCGTTCACTCCGTTGGCGAACGCGAACTGGGCGAAGACCCGGTCGCCGGCGACAAGTCCCACGTTGTCCTTGACCAGGCGGCCGTCCGTTCGAGTGATGTCCCGTCCCTGCCACTGCACCCGCGCCGTGCACCAGAGCGGGTCCCCGACGAACAGCCGCATCAGATCGAAGAGGTGTGAGCCCAGCACCATCATGTCCTCGCCACCGGCGCGGGCATCCTGTTTGCCATAGGCGCGCAACTCGACGATCTCTCCCAGCAATCCCTCGGCGAACGCCTGCTTGAGCCGGACCACGACCGGCATCATCCGCATCGTGTGCGCGACGGCGATCTTGAGTCCGCGCTTCGTGGCTTCGGCGAGCAGGTCGTCGGCCTCGGCGGGTGTGGTGGTGAACGGTTTCTCGCAGTAGAGATGCGCACCGGCGCGCAGCGCGGCCAGACCAATCTCGTGATGCTGATCAGCGTGGCGCATGGCGAGACTGACCAGTTGCGGCCGCTCGGTAGTGAGCAGTTCGCGATAGTCGGCGTAGGAACGCGGCGCGCCGATCTTCGCTGCCGTATCAGCCCGACCTTCCGGGTCCGGATCCGCGACTGCCACCAGGTCAATGCCCGGCCGGTTGGCGAAGATGCTTTCCAGCCCGTGCCCGTAGTCGCCGCGACCCGTGTGGCCGATGACCGCCGCCTTGATGCGTTTCGCTTGGCTGGCCCGACTTGAGAGCCCGGACGCCGTAGCCGTCAAAGCTGCACAGGCGCTTGAGCTGAAAAACGCCCGGCGGGAGATGCGTAGGTGGGGATTCGCAGGATTGGCTTTCATGGCAACGGCAGCAGGTTAGCCTCACTTTCGATACTCGCAGCATGTTTTCGTTGTGACCCGCGGATTTCCTCGGTTTTTCACCGCTCGATCTCAAAAGGTCTTCACTACATTTT
>Ga0315274_10009454_pt1 | contig 14083 bp, 18 predicted proteins | sample YL17G02_20_MG_FD_203700 | JGI IMG/M metagenome (GOLD analysis project Ga0315274, IMG submission 203700) | Sediment microbial communities from Yellowstone Lake, YNP, Wyoming, USA - YL17G02_20 | ecosystem: Environmental > Aquatic > Freshwater > Lake > Sediment | place: USA: Wyoming | collected...
ATAAAATCCTGAGAGAGTTTTTGGGGATTCCGGAATATTACCAAATCCCTCCTCTGGGGCTCGTTTTTCTTGAAATATTTCGAATCTGTAACTAAATAATCACCGATTAGCAGGGTTGGCTCCATACCCCCAGTCGGCATTCTGTAGACCCTGAATCCTAAAACTTCACTCGCAAAATTCGCAGCAAAACCTCCGGAGAAAAGACGAATTCCAATCATCAAAAGGATAATAAGGAGATAAATAGACCATTTATTATATCCTTTGAGGACGACTTCTTGTTTCCTCTTGGCTGCAAAGAATGCTTCCAGGATGACAAATAGCCATAAGCAAAAAATAAAAATGAGGATGGCTGCCAAGCCAAGGAATTGGCCCTGTAATCCAGCCAGAAATAAAATGGTCGGAATTACCAAATTCGCCAGATAGAAGATAATCCCTTTTAATATTTGGCCGTTATAGAGTTGCCCAAGTCCGGGAGTAACCAAGGACAGGGCTGCAGCAATGACGGGAATTCTCTTCTTTTTTTTCATCGGAATCCTCCTCGCTGAATTTCAAAGAATATCAAGGATTAGAGAACTGTCCAATTATGGGCTCGATTCTCAGCCTGACACTTCGGGCACTTGATGGCCATTGCTGACCCCTCTTATCTGGGATGGCTAGAGATTAACAAGGAATGGAGGCAGAGTCAACTGGGCTGAGTTCATTACGTCAAGCGTCCCAAATTAGTAATTAAACCCCTTCCCGTGCCTAATATACTTTTATATCAATCTCTATATATGAAATCTTTGAGAAATCTTTTTGCGCTTAGGATATAAGAGCCGGAAGAATTCCTTAGATTTAGATTAAGAAACCTTTGTGTTTTCGGACTGCCGGGGGGTAAAGGGGGTGGTTAGACCGCTTTTTGCTCCGCCGGAAGTACAGACCATATCTACCGCCGCAGGGTTCCATGTTATAGGAGGGCGATATGTCCCGCCGCTCGCTGCCATCCGATGATGCCTAGATGTCCTCCATGTCTTCCTGCTCTCCCTTTCCCATTAACTCGACCTTAGGTCAATTATTTTTGCACTCAGAAACTTATTTTTGCCGGGAATTCCTGGTCCGAGAATTTTCCCCGATCGGCCGTCTAGATTAAGGAAGCAATTATATACTTGCGAGCTTCATTTTATTTTTTGGAAGGCTGAACTATCCGCCCTCCGCTCGCCTCTGACGAAGGCTAGAAAGAATATTATGTGCCCCTCAGCTCCGCCAGCCTCTTCCTGGCATCCTCGACTTCGGACAGGCCGGGGTCGGCGTTTATCAACAAATATTAAAACATGAATATTCAAAATAAGTGCATACTTAAGAGCAGTTAGAATAATCCTGATTCATATCAAAAATCACCCCTAGAATCATCTTAAGAGATTATTTACATCTTTCATCCTTTTTCCTAGGATTGAATATAGAATTTCCTTTGGGAAAAGCTACGTTATTTGATATCAGTTCCGATAAGGAGTTCATAGAAGGGGGATAGAATGAAAAGGTCCCTAATTTTTATTGCAGTATTCATCTGTATTAATATAGCGATATTTCCTCAAGAATTTACGAATTTTGAAGCAAAACAAATACTGCGTGAATGGGGAGTCTACTCCGGAAAGATAATTCAAGTTTCAGAAACGATGACCATTTCAGGTGGCTCGATTACCGGGTGGATTCTCGCCAAAAGCGTCGACAACGCCGTCAATATTTGGAAGAAAAAATAGTTTTAGGGAGGTGCGCGATGAAACGCATTTTGGTTTTAAGTTTTGTGTGTCTGGTTTTGGTGCTGGCCTTGTCAGGATGCAAAGACTCGACGCCTACTGCTCCCGCTCCACCGACTACTCTGCCGGACATCGTTCTCAAGGTCGATGTGAATTTTGGGGTTGCGTCTACTTATGGGGCGACTCTAACTTGGGATGTTTACACCGGGACGACAAAAATGGGAACGCTTTCGTTCACGGGCGGGAGTGGAGATGGGTTGAATCAGAAAACGGTGACGGTGAGCTATAATCGTCCGTCGTCTTTCACGGAAGAGGATGTGGTCATTAAGTTTGTTTTGATGACCTGCTCTCAGGGGGCTTCTTGGGCCGATGGTGCAAATCATCAGTATTGGGTGCAGGCGACTCCCGTTTCGTCTAATGTTTCCGTTGACCCGACTACTCAACAAAGAGTCGGTCCTTTTAAGGGATGGACGATTGGGGAGGGAAAGACCCTGACTTTCAAGATGAAAAAGATATAAGAAGATTGAAATGAAGAAAATTTTTGTGCTAGGACAAGTTTCTCAGCGTATTTATGTCTGATTTTTTAGGGAATTTCGGTTTTCTTATTAATTTCTCTTTCGCCGTGAGAATTCCGCTAGACTCAACCGTCTATCCCATTAAGGCGATTATCCGCGCAACCGTCATTTAATTGAACGGGAAGCCATGCCTTCAGGCCTCCGGCCTCCAATCGCCTCAATTGCCCTTCACCCCCGCCAGCCTCTTCCTGGCATCCTCGACCTCGGGCTGGCCGGGGCAGCGTTGACCGCCGGTCGCCTGTCTCCGGCGACTTACAGATTGCCGAAGAACTTGGTGATGTCGAAGTATACTGTCTTCATCGTTCCGTCAGCCAACTTCAGTGTCATTCTGTCCCAGCGCCGTCCGTCCGTCTCGCCGGTTGACTGCACAACTATCTTCCAGTCCTTGTCCGCGGTGCCGAACTTCTTCGCCAGGAACTCGTATTCCGCAGCTACTCCAACATATTCATTCTGTGCGCCGTGTATGATAATCGAGGTCGCTGGGGAATCACCGCCCCGGTCTTCGTATGTTATGGGTGACATGGGTTCTTTCACTGTATGTCTCCTTGTTTTGTAATCCTGGAGCCACAGGTAAATCTTCCACCCGGACTCCGCCTGAATGTACTCCCCCGCTAGATACCGGCCGATCATCAGCCGCGGCAGCCCGATCTCCCTCTCCAAATCCCTCAAGGTCATCTTAAGCTCAACCTTGACTTTATTAAGCCTAACACGAAGGTCTTCCACGGTCATCTCCTACATGCTGCTAACCGCCGAGGTGGCCGTCTTGTCAACTCTTCTAGCCCGAGGGCTGCCCGATACTTGATCGTGGTCGTGAAGGCTATTTTTCCCCGATATTCATTAGATCTTCTTCAAGGGCTTTAAGTGCCTTACGATTCGCTCTTACCCATTTTCGTTTGGAAAGATTTTTTTCCTCCATGATTATTCTTGTCACTTCTGCCGCATGATCCCCACACATCATTCCGTATTTCTTGTCGAATTCTTCGGGATCAAGAATCCCTAACAAATACATATTGGTATAATTGCCTGCTTTTGAAGTTGTTTTTGAACACTTCCTACAAGTGGGATAAAACATATCTTACCTCCGTTTTCTTATGACTTCTTCTTTGGTCCGTCTATCCTATCGAGGCGATTATCCTCGTTTGCGTCCTGTCATCAACCGGGAAGCCATGCCTTTGGGCCTCTGGCTTCCCACGCGCCTCAATTCTTTTTTTTCTGCGTCTTGATATTAGTTAAGCGAATTTATATTATTTTATCTGCACTTACATCATATCCTATTGCCTTAAGTTCTTTAACTAATTGAAATTGCCAATGCCCAAGTTTATCAAATGGCTTATATATGACACCTGAATAATCAGAAGGAAATTCAAAATTGTCAATTACCCGATGAATTACAATAACCCTTCCCCTGCCTAGTTTGCCTAAAAAAAAGCCAAGCTCCAAAATTACATTCTGACGTGCCCGCAATTTGGCCTTATCAGCGGATTCATCTTTTGAATATCCATAATCATCTGGGGAAAGAAGAACAACGGCAGAATTCACATCAGAATAATCTGTAAACTTTTCAATTACTGTTCTTCCTTTATCAGGGTGTTCATGTAAGATAATCGGCTCAAGACCTAATTTTCTAAGAACTGACGCAACCTCAGTTTTCATTTCGGCGTCATGTCCATGAACGATAAATACTCTTTTAGAAAATTTGATATCCGTTTTTCCCGCGTCTGTGCTTTCGCCGAATATTTTCAATTCATCCGATACTGTTTCTAATAGATTAATTAATTTTTGTTGGCCATCTTGCCAAATTGAGGGGACTATTCCACCAGCGAACATTGAATGAAAATCGATATTATATAACTCTGCTACATATGGCTTTTCTTTGCCAATGTTTTTTAATATCATAACAGCATATCTAGTCAGTTTATCTAAAGCGGCGTCGTCTCCCATCTGCAGTTTCCTTGCATCTTCGAGGACGCCTTGGATTAATTCAATTTTTTTCATTTATCCCTCCTTTCGGAAGCATAATAGAAAATTGCTAGCTAATTAGAATGCCTAAAAAATATCTTGCTCGACACCCTAGAATCCCAGCTTTCCTATGCGTTTCAGTATATAAATTGCAGAAAATCTATAAAAATAGATTGTTTCCATCCTATTGAATCATAAGGAGGTTTAGTCCCATCATAAAAAAACAAATACTTATTAACGGTCTTTTCGACCCCCAAAAATATTTTTTCGATTTCTTCATCTTCAATAGCACGTTGTTCAAAAAAACTGTCGATATTATTAAATGTTTTCTTATCAAGATGTGCTAAGAGTTTGTCACGCAAACGCATTATTCTATCAATCAAATCATTTCTATTTGCCATATATGTAAGGTCTTTTTCTATTTCCGTCTTAACTTGGTCTAAAATGGATGCATTAAAAATATGCCTTTTTTCCGATTCTATTAATTTCAAAAAATTATGGATAGTAACCGAATCCGAATATCTTTTATCTAATATTCTGGCAAGACAAAGAAACACGCATTCACTATGTGCCAGATGTGTATAACGCCAGAAAGTGGGACTTATTTTATGAAAATCACCTTCATTTATAAAAGACTTTATCCGCGATGCGGACAAGAAGTGAATGTATCCTGTTTCACATTCTGTAAATATGCTTTTTCTATAAAGCAAGAATTTTTGCTTCAAGGATTCCATGGGAATTTATCCTTTTCAAAATTATTTGCTTTAAGCCTATTCATATTTCTTGGCAAGTCAATCTTTTCAGACCACACGGAAACTGTCTTTTTTTATAGTGCCGGAAAATTCTGAATCATAGCCACAGCTGCTTTCAAATTTATCATTCCATTTCTTTCTGATTATCTTGCGGATTTACTGAAGGTTTAGCTTCAACGTTTTATGTCGATTTGGCTTTAAGGTTTCTTATTTTCTTTTAGATAATCTAATCCATCTTCGACAATTTCATACCCAATTTCACCCCAGTCTCCATATTCAATTTCCTTAATATAGAAGTATTTCTTTTCTAGGTCATTTAAGATTATGGTCAAATCTGACCGCTTCTTATTTTTAAACTGTGTCAAATACAAACTACGGATACTGCCTAATGAGAGTGCTTTATCTCCCTCAGAAGCTATTTTATCAAGTATAAATAAATATTCTTCATTGGCTTTGATTTTTAGGGCAAACTTAGCGCCTGTGTTGCATGCGGGACACATAAATAGGTTTGATTCGGCCACAGGAAGCATATGTATTGCGGAATCTTTCTTATCATAGCAAACTGGACAATACGGGCCATCAACTTCTTTATCTTTTTGACGTTTCCAATATGCCCTATTTTCGAAATAAAAATCTTCAGCTTTTCTTTTTTCCTTAACGCCTGAAATTCCTTTAAAACGCTTATAAAAAACAAGGAGGAGAATGAAAACTATTATAAAAAAAGCCAATAAAAGGAAATCTGGGATTTTCAAATGGTAGATTTTAAAAGGCAACTTATTAGTTAAAGCATTAAATAAATTTTCTTTATTGATTATTGAATCAAGAAATGCCCATATAAAATAAGCTGCAAGAATTCCGGATAGCCAAATTAAGAATTTCCGGTTTTTGCCTTCTTCCATTTGGAGTGTTAGCCCAACACCAATTATTAAATCCCCGTGTATCCGATTTAAAGTCTATTCATTTTATTTAGCCAAGTCAATAAGGCTGCTTTGTCTTAGGTTGCCTTCGGATGAGCTTTCAATTTTGCCTGTCCGCTTTTTGTCCGCTTTAGTGCCAAAATGGGCACTCTTGGGCTACAATGGGCTACAAACAAAAAAAATGATTTCATCCAGAAAACTTCCACTTAAAATATTGATTTTAAAGAATGATATGGGGTGGCGGGAGGGTATGGGAGTCGAACCCATCCGGGACCTTCGTCAGGCCCCATACTGGATTTGAAGTCCAGTACGCCGAAAAGAATTTTGTGTGTCAGTGTAACTATTCTTCTATCTTGTTTTCCTCTTCGTCCCGCCAATATTCCTCTCTTTCTCTTTCATCTTCTTCGACCAGGGCTTTGAAGCATTAAGTGCAGATCATATTGTTTTCAACAATAATTGCTTCGGCCAGATTCTTGGGATTATGAAATTGAATCCAATCCCGGAGTATCCTCAAAACTGGTTTTGATAATCCGGTGGCACGTTTTCAAAATCTGTCCAAGCAAACCAATTTGTGATTTCTAAAAACTCCGCCCATTTATTGATCATCTCCAAATCGCCGAGATAATCGTCTTTATAATCCAGCGCTATTCTCGCCAGTTCTTCTCCCTTTCTTTTATATTTAAAGTCCCAATACGGTTGAAGGAAATTCGCATTGAGATACAACCCCAAATACTTAAAAAAACAATAGTTCATAACGTTAGACACCTCATATATTTTCCGGGGTGTCAAACGCGCTACTCGATTGATTAAAGCGACTATCGCTTCATCGTGTTGTTTTTTCATGGATTGAAGCTGCAACTCCCGCAGCTCCTGATAATCATCATGAATCCATTTTTCAATCATTAGATCAGGAGGTTGGTTGGTAACCTGAGTAATAGTCCCGCTGTACCACATATTTACGATCTGAGCCATCTGATTAAAAGGAATTGACGAGGATAATTTATTAATATCTTCTTCAATCTCAGCCTGGGCCGTACTTTTTGTATCATTGTTTGTTGTGGGGATTAGCCGATTTTCCCCAGGCACAGCGAACATTCTGACGATATGTCCGCATTCATGGGCGATAAGATGATTAATCAACTCATTATGCTCGGTTTTGTAAAACATCAAATGGGAGGCCATATTATTTCTAGCGGGTTTAACCCTAGCAAAAGAGGTTAAATCCTTTTTTTCGACGAAATGAAAGTTCTTTTTGCTCACGTCTTCTGCAAGCTGAATGATGTTTTTGGTTGATTGGATCAGATCAAGGTTCAATGGACATCCTCAGAACTGAATAACTTCATGGCGAATTGATATTCTTTCGACAAATCAATGCCAACATCTAATGAGTGATCTATTCTTTTAAACCCGGCGTACATATAGCACACCAGCTGTAATCCGGTATACTCCCCCTCAAGAAGCTTTATTCTATATCTCTTTTGGGGATTATTAATATCAAGGCCTTCGCGCCCTTTGAGTGCAATTTCGAATGAGATATTCCTAACTTCTTCGTCTCGCTTCTGCTTAAAAAGCTGCAAAGCGGCCAAGAGATAAAAAACGGCATCGATTCTGAAGCCTTTGGATTTTAAATTACCGACCGCTATTTCTCTAAGACCGTCTTTCGCTAAGTCCTTTATATTTTCTGGAGCATCCAGAATTAAAACTTTTCTGAAGAGTTCGTCTGCCTTCTCGTATTCTTCCATGGTTTTATATATATGGCCAAGACCGTAGACAGTCATCGGATCTAAACGATTAATTCGGTAGGACTTCTCAAGGTAATAGATCGCTTTCTCCAAATCTGACGATTTCCCAAAGAGACCGCCCAAGTTTCTTAATGCATAAGAATTGTTCGGATCTATCTTTACAGCCTCAAGGAAATATTTTTTAGCGTTCTCGCTGTTATTTGTTCTTTCATAAGCAAAACCTAAAGCGACGAAGGCATTATCGAAATCAGGTTTTAACTCGACACAACGCTTCAATAAGGGGATAGCTTTTTCCGGCTGGCCCAATTCCGTAAAACACATTCCGAGGTTATACAACGCATCGATATTTGTGGGATCGTTTTTTATGATTTCCTCAAGAATGGATTTTGCCTGAACGAGCTTCCCTGATTTAAGTAGTTCGATAACATCATCCATCTTAGCCATTAATTGCTCCAGCAATCATTATTCAATCAGTCCTCTACGTCTCAGAATAAACGAATAAGAATTTTCTTTTTCCGCGGCACGGTGAATGGCCTCGCCGGACGTTAAATTCCTTTTCTTGATCACAATGGAAGAATACTTCCGGCCGCACAGCGTGTCAAGGCGCTCATAATGGCCGCTACCGACCCCGCTTATTTCTAGGTATTCAGTCTAAATTAAAGTTTGCTTTTAGGATAATTTAAAAACGAAGGGAATTATTTTTTACTCCCTTTTCAAAATCGCTTTCCCGCGAGACCTCGAAAAAATACTTCCACTTATTATTTCTGCAAATCTTTTCGACCCACAAACTCATATAGAAAATATTTTCGAACAGCTTATCTTTATCTTTTTTCGTCATGATCAACTCCGCAGGCCGTGCGCCATTTGTGCCAATCGAAGCTTCGATTGATCTCCGCGCAAACTGCCCCGATCGTAGTAGCCATTTCACGTCTTGTCTCACTATCGGAGATTTTCAAAATTGCCCCTGCCAATTTATTGAAATGTTTTTTTGTCATTTTTTTCTCCTCTTAAGAATATAAGATGTCTTCGCCGTCCTTGATCACGGACCAACCGAAGTCAGAGAGGACTAAAATTTCGCCATTTTTTTGAGAAATCCAAACCGACAGACCTTCATATTCGTTTTGTCTCTCTTCCCCGCCAGTGATTTCCGCCAACTGTTCAGCTTGCTCTTTTGTCATGATTATTTAATCCGAACCACCAGGCCGTTTTTGACTTCGACCTGGGCATACCACACGTGAGCTTCCGGATAATGCGGCCCTTCAAGATATTCTGTCCCGTTTTCCTTGCAGCCAAACGGACCTGGAGAATAAATTCTGACTTTTTCTCCGGCCGTCATGGCAGCCTTCAGCTCTTTTTTGCTCCTGTAATTATTTACGGTGTAGGCCATTTTTTTAACCTCCCTTAACGTTCTATAACGTTCACTATGGATCCATTATAACCGCGCTCAAAATAAATGTCAAGCTCCAAATTGTTTTTTTTGTTATAATTGCCAGGATGAAAAACGACCCGCTTTTAACGCAAAAAGAAGTCTTGGAATATATCCATGTTGGCCGCACGACCCTTCATAAACTAATGAAAGCCAGGGCCTTCCCTTTTATGCGAATCAAAAGGAAATTGCTTTTTCGAAAGTCTGACATAGACCACTGGCTAAAGAGCAGGATCGTCCGCTAGCCGCCCTTGCGCTTGCGCGGGGCACGGATGAATATCGCCATGACTTCACCAGGACCGTCGGGCGGTGGGACATATTCAGGTAACGTCGCGGACCATTCGTCATATTCTATTTTAAGAAAACTTTTTGAGCATTTCTTATCGGCGTCAAAACTCGCTTTTAATGTCTGAAACCACAGCTCTTCATTCAATTTTCGCGGCTTGTCTGAAATGCTATCGACCATTGAATCATGAAATTTAATCCACCTATCACTCTGCAAATCTTTTCGTTTCAATGCCCTGAAAGCGGCAAGCGCCCGGTCCTTCTGCCCCGCCCCCAGGAAGACTTCGGCGATCGAAGAGAGCAATCTATCCTCCGCGGCCATCGCCGCGTTCTCGGCGGCTGCGACAGCTTTAGCCTTGTCGCCTTTCAAGAGATGTCAATGGGCGTGGAAAATTGATACCTTGTGGGCATTGAAAAATAATACCCTCCTTATGGGAGATTGGAGTATTTCCTATCTCCCTATTTAGCAGGTATCCAGAACTTCATACGGGCGATGGTTAGCGTCATGCCGGTCACTTCCATGGGTCCGTCGAGGGTGATGAGGCTTTTCTCAATTGGAGCTGCCAGGGGCCAGTTGAAACTCCCGCTGACCGGCGGCATGCCCCAATGTCCTCCCCGAGTGATGAAGCGACCATCGGAGAAAAACAGGAGCTCGTAGACCCCGGACAAGGGACCCCACCGGATGAATTTGAGAAAATCAACGTGGACACGCCTCTTCCGGAACTCGAAATCCGTGTGAAAATGACGGGGCTTGATGGGGAGCATGTCTCCTGACTTCTGGGAAAGGTACTTTCCGTCGTCCTTAGCCCGGTGCCAGACGACCGCTGGCCCTGAAATACGGCGATAGCGTTTGCCGGAGAACTCAAGCCTGTCACGGCTAAGTCTTTTTACCTCTCGCAAGCCCCGCGACCTTGCCCCAGCAGGTTTGTATCGGCCCTGATACGGTCGCCTAAAGAGCGGAGCGAAATAGAAGGACCGGGAGTCCTTCTCGAACTCGCTGGCAGGTCCGATGGGGCAGGCTGTCTCCGGGAATCCATTTTGATTTGGACGTTCTTTCATGCATTCCTCCTCCTTCCCAGCTATCTCAGCCAGGATTTGCTTGACTTCGGGCTTCAGGACGGCACCTTCGGGGGCAAGCCGTGGAGGATTGCGGAAGGATGAGCAAAAAAAAACCCGCTCCACCTGGCATCAGGTGAGCGGGTTCATTCGCTCGGACAGTTCGTTGCCGCCTCTCTCAGCGGCCGCATCCTCGCCTCTGGCGAGTTGGCACCTTAGGTGTCCGTCCCAGGTTGCCGGGCTCTTATAAGAGCCTCTCCTGATGCCGACTTAATTATAGACCTGGTTGAGAAGAAAAGCAAGAGCATCAATTTGATCGCTAGTTCAGTTCTACGATTCGGACGCCATCTGATCAAGCTACCCTGGATTCTCAATGTCATCCGTCCTCATTATTATATCCGCGAGCAGCTGCCAAACAGGCCATCGCCTTACAGGTAGCTGCCGAAAGAGCGCACTGTCAGCTCGGTATCCTTCATTTCGTCCCTGTCATAGTAGCACTGAGCGGCCGAAGCGGTGCGCAAGCGCAGCCATTTCATGACCTCGACCGTGTTAGCTCCCCCATGGATTAAGCGGACCGCGCAACTGGCCCTGAGATTGTGGACGCTGAGTTCTCTTGACAGCCCGGCCTTCTGCGCATACCGCTTGAACTGATTTTTTGCAGCCTGGGCATCGATGTGATCACCATCTTCTACAAATCGGCCCGGGAAGAGATAGGGGTTCTTGTCCTTCCTGGCCTGAATCCATTCGATCAACTCATTGGCCAACTTCGGATCTATCCTTTCGTATGTTCTTTTGCGTCCATTCTTCAAACCTTCAACCGTCACGGCCAGATCGGACGACGTCTTGCCGATGAAGATATCACTGAGTTTCATCCCTGCCAGCTCGCTCACGCGCAACCCAAAATACAGCGCAAGGTTGAACATGAGGCGGTATTTCTTGTCCTCACCGACTGCCCTAAAGAAAGCCTCCAACTGAGTATCATTCAGATATAGGCCCTCAGAATTCTTTGACGTTCCAACCGGCCGGCCCTTCATCTTGTTTCTCCTATCATTTACTTCTAATTTAATAATAACATAACCCTCCCTTGAAGTCAAGCAAGGATCCAGCCATGCCCTGGACGATCCAGGCATCGTCACCGAAGCCCTCCAGGCAGCCCCCTGGAATTAAATCAATGATCTGACAAGAATTCCCCCAGAGTGAATGGCCGCCGCGCTGGAATTCAGCATTAAATCGGCTTCCGGACCCTCCAGGATGGCCGTTACTGGCTGTATCAGGCCCCCAGCGTGCCCTGCAATGGCCGATCTGCCTCAAACACGCCCTCCAGCCCTTACTTTTGACCCTTCAAACCAGTCAAAACCGCCCTTCTAACTATTGATTTTTAATAGACTTACAAAATCGCCCTATCTAAAAAGATCAATCCAATCGGCCCGTTTTCCTCTAACCTATTGATACGATTAGAATTATCGACTATTTTTGGGAGGTTCATTTAGAATAGGGATTTTAATAACTCAACCCGTTGCCGTCCCGGACTTGCAGGCGGATCGCCGCCGCGTTGATCCGGGCACTCGCCCCTTAATCGATCCTGGAGGAAAGGCAGGCGTGGCTGAGTGTTACGTGACCGAGGGGCGCTGCCGCGCTGAAGTTAAGCTGCCCTGAGAAAGTCCGTCATAACGATTTTTCAGCATTGGCTGTTAATAACACTTAAAACAGTATTAGACCGCCTACGATATTTACCTATGGAGTTTCTGCCTGATCTTAAGATTATTTTCCTACTTGATTTTCTTCCACTTCCCCCAAGTCAGCTTTTCTATCTTGGCCTTTGCTTCTTCGTCAGAGGCTCTAAATTCAACGTTGTATACAAATATCCTCAAATCCATTTCCCCTAATAATTTTCATTGTCCGGACCGTAGGTTTTTTTAATTGGATCCGGCTTCGTTTTATCTGGAATTCCAATTCCCTTACGATCCTTTCCACCCAAAAAATCTCTCATTATTTCTTCTGAATCCCTCATATCCACGGCCGGTTTGGCCTCTTCAAGATCGTCTTTAGTCGGCGGCTTCATTCCCGCTCTCACGGGAAGACGCGAAAGCCGCTCAGCCTCGGTCCAGTAACGTGGCTTTTGACTGCACATGACAATTGACCCTGCCGCGGAATTAATTTCGTCTTCGTGAGTGCCTCGCATTGCATCAATTCTTGTAAAGCCGCCCTGCCTGACGGTTCTAATCAAATTCAGCATCTGTTTTCTTAAACGAGGATCATCCAGTAATTCCACTGAATGACTATTCATTAGCACCGCGAAAAGCTCATAAATCCGACTCTTATCATATTGACAAATCTCAACCGAAATTCCATATTCCTTAAGCTCAGATTGAATCCAGCCGACGCTTACTCTGTCTTGAACGATTGAATAAATCTTGAACTGTCTGCAGGTTTCGACGATCACCCTGACAACATATTTGGGATCAAACGGCGGAGAAAAAGATAAAAGCGCATCCAAAATATATTTTCCATCCTCAAAATGGCTGCACGCGAAGGTCATATTGTCCGCGCCCTTTGACAATCCTTCCGCCGCATCTGCAAAACCATTATATTTAATCCCTATCTTCGGAGCTAAATATTGACGGCCCGGAACGATTGCCGCGTCGATAATTTCGTAAGGGAGATATCCCGAAATATTTTGACGGAAGCGAGCTTCAAATTCACCAGCGAATTCATTCGGATCGAGCTCTGCATTTTCTTCTCTTATCTCGTTTTCACTTTGAGAGAGATTCATGCGCCACGTCGGCGCTCTCCAGCATAGGACCGGCCCGGCCTTCCCCCAATGCCTTTCGAATTTTTCCCACAGCACCCCCTGAGGGGCGAAGGGGGTACTGATTCCGATGGTAAGAGAATTCTTGATCGTCAACATGCTCGGCCGTAAGGCGACGAAAATTTCCCGGTCGGCATTCGCGCTTTCCGCCTCATATCTCCACATCGCCAGCTCTTCCATGATCGCCACACCGACCGTAAAACCCCGGGTTGATCTCCAACTTGCGCTCTTAATTTCCAAAACCACTCCGTTTTCCAATTCAATCGAATCGGCCAAAATCCTCTTAACCATTTTCCTTAAACGATTATTTAAGTTAAAAATCGCTTTCAAATATTTATGAATGATTTCGCCCTGTTTGAGCGTGGGGGAAATTATAAAAACCCGCGCCGTTTCACCTGGAGCTAAATATTGCTTCCAATTACCAAATATCGCATAGGCCGCGGCGATAATCGCCGTTGCAGTGCTCTTGCCGGATTTTCTTCCGGCGCTGACGTAGACCTCTCTAAGCGAATCTGGAGGCGGAACTTCAGTGCGGCCGGTACATTCATAATAGAAAGACATCTCCGCTTCATCCAAAACTTCCCCGCCCAGAACCTTAAAAAATACAAGCCATGGCCACCAGGTCGTAAGGTCATTCTTAAAAAAACCCCTGAAAAGATTTGGATCCTCGATAAACTCTCTAATCAACATTATTTTTTCCCGTACTTCTTCTCTATATACTCGGCGGCATTTTCTTCTTCATCTTCACCGGCATTCAGTTTATTTTCATCCGCTTGCATATCCCTTAATAAAGTAACCAAAGCCCGAACCTCCCGAGCTTTTTCTAAAG
>Ga0315274_10009455_pt1 | contig 14083 bp, 12 predicted proteins | sample YL17G02_20_MG_FD_203700 | JGI IMG/M metagenome (GOLD analysis project Ga0315274, IMG submission 203700) | Sediment microbial communities from Yellowstone Lake, YNP, Wyoming, USA - YL17G02_20 | ecosystem: Environmental > Aquatic > Freshwater > Lake > Sediment | place: USA: Wyoming | collected...
TGGCGTGACGATCGGCGAGCGGGTGGTGATCTATGCTGGCAGCGTGATCGGCGGTGAGGGGTTCGGCTACGCCCGAGATGGCGAAGTGCACGTGCGTATCCCGCACATCGGCACGGTCGTGATCGAGGATGACGTTGAAATCGGGTGCAATGTGACGATCGACCGCGCCACCACCGGAGCGACGGTGATCGGCCGGGGGACGAAGGTAGACAACCTGGTGCATATCGCACACAACGTGAAGATCGGGCGGAACTGCCTGCTGGCAGGGCAGGTGGGAATCTCAGGCAGCGTAACCATTGGCGACAACGTGATGATGGCTGGCCAGTCAGGGGCGAAGGATCATGTGATCGTGGGGGACAACGTCCAGGCGGGCGCGAGGGCGGCAATCATCAGCGATGTGCCACCCGGGGTCGTGATCTGGGGTGACCCGGCGCGACCTCACCGCGAACAGCTTCGGATTGGCGCCGCGACGTCACGACTGCCGAAGCTGTTGGGCACCGTCAGGGAGCTGGAACGGCGGGTGAAGGAGTTGGAGAAGAAGCTGCAAGGGGCCAGGTAGGTTCGCAGGGCGCGGCCAGAGCCACGAGGCTACGATGGACACACGACGTACTGGACTCGGCCGTACCACGCCACCTTTGCAACTGCCCAAGCTGACCTGCTCTGGCCGCGCGCCGCGAACGTGAAGCGCTGGCTCTGGGCTGCTTCGATCCGGAATGGGTAGGATCCCGGCGTGACGTTCCCGAGGGCAAACCTACCGACTGGCTCGCCCCACGACTCCACCGGCGTAACCAGTTGGACCTGCCCCTCGACGAAGTCGTGGTTCGGGTTGCGGATGCTGACCACGAAGCCATCTTCCTCACGCGTCAGGGAGACCTCGAGCGGGCTGATCTCTCCGATCGGGATAATGTCCTGAAGCAGCCGGTCGTCGTCCTCGGTCACCGCGCGCAGGAAGCAGGGCGCAGCGTCGGGCGGGACTACCACCATCACCTCGTAGACGGCCTGTGATGCCGGCGCGATGCGGTACGGCACCTCTCTCGGTATCAGCGGCCATTCGGGTGTCGCAATCACCTTCACCTTGCCGCTGATTTCACGATCACGGTAGTCATTGCTGATGCCGAGCGTGAAGCGGGTGTTCTTGCCGACTGGTATCGGGCCGCGTAGCCAGAGCGTCACGGGCTGGTTCCCCATGGGTGCAGCGCCCGCGTTGTGCTCCCAATAGCGGCAGTGGATTGGTGCGGCCTGTTCGGTATCCGGGCCGAGAGAGGCCGGGTGCGCTGTCTCGACCTTCTGCGTCAGCCGGGCTCCGATGGTCACGATGCTGCACGCAGGGACATCAACCGTCACCGGCGTCGAGGCCCCGACGGCACGGCGCTTGAGCAGGCTCTGAAGGGACCAGCCGCCGTTGCCGATGATCAGATTCTCTGTCTTCCCCTCGACGAGATCGGCTAGCCAAGCTTGCTCCGGCTCTGCCCCAAAGGTGATCTGCGCCTTCGACGTCACCCCGTGCGCCTCGTACATACGGACGACAATGTCGTTCTGAGATGCCGGGCGCTCAGGCGCAAGCGGTCCCGCGAGCCTCACCGAGGTGACGATCACGTTGGGCGCGTCGACCGATACCAGGCTGAAGGACGGGGGCAGCGCTTTCGCGCCTGAGGGCGGGACGTGGCCAACCACGATGGCGCGCAGGGGGTCATTGAACTCGTACGCCGCGCGCTCAACGCCACCACAGCGCCAGTCGCCCGAATGGGGCAGCAGCGCGTGCTCAAAGACGTGCGACTTATGCTCGGGGATGAGGAAGGTGCCGAGCCGTCCGTCTCCCCAGGGAAGCGTGCTCCACGCCGCGGTGTGGAAGAGTGGCGCAAGCAACGTCTGCTGAGAGTCAACCGCGGCGGCGATCGTACCGCGGTTGATCAGCGCCACGCCGCAGTTGTCGGCCTCCTTCGCGAGGCCGGAAAGATCGTATGCCAGCGGAATCTCAAGCTGATCGGCGGCGACCGCCTCGGCAAGCAACTCGACGAGCTCCGCCGCCTCGACATCGCTGGCCCCATCGGCCACCAGCATCGGCAAGATGCCCGAGAGGCCACCAAGATCGGTGGCGAGCAGAACGGCGGCCCACCTGGCCTTCTTCAGCGCTTCGTCCATGTGCGCTTCGGCATCCCCGACTCCCGTGAGCGCGGCTGTGACATAGCCATTGCTCCTACCCAGGGAGATGACGAAATCACATGCGTTCGCCTGCTCCTTCACCCGGTCCGTGTCGAGCCAGTCGGAGAGCACGCCGCGGCTGAGCAGCGCCCGCATCAGCGGCCTCGCTGTCTCGGGCCGGCCATGGTCTGCAACGATGAGCACGCGCGCCCCGAGGGGAACGACGCCGATGGTCTTGCCGCGGTCGGCAACCCTGAGTGATGGGGAGGGGCCCACGTCCACCCAGTTCTGAGAGGCTGCCATGCTCTCCGGCACGGTCCCCCTGCCGTTGGCCAACCCGAGAGCAGCGACGTCGGGCTTACACACGATCTCGGAGAAGCGGTCTTCGAACGTGACGAGGCCGTCGACCGCCAGCGGGAAAGACAGCGCGAACAGGTCGTGCTCGCCGCGGTAGTCCTCGACGGTAGTGCGGAGGTCAATACGCTGCAGCCCGTGGTAGAGAGTCACCTCCTGGATCAACTGGCACTTGCCCGGCAGCTCGTTGCTGACGAGTAGCTGGCTGAATACGGACCCGTTCAGCGCGGCCATCTCTGCGGGGTATTCGCTGGCACGGGTCACCTTACCGGTCGGGCAGAGGTGCCAGGCGCCCATCTCGCGATCCGGCTTCTCAGCGAAAGCGACGACCTCGTTGGCCGGCCCGAGTTGCGGGTTGAGGATCTCCCGCTTGGCCTGCTTGTCGAAGATACTCGTGAGGGCGCCGCCCTCTCCTCGGTCGGCTTCGACCCTGAAGCGCTCGTTCTCGATCGCGTCATCAAGCATCGCCTCGGGCGCCGCCGGCATCTGCGCGCCTGGCAGCAGGTAATAGCTGCGGTAACCTACGGACGGTACGTCTTCGGCGATGAAGGCGAACTCCGCCCACCCCTCTTCGGCCTCTTCCGGCCGTGGGGCGAGCTGAACCGGGATGTCCCTCCCGCGCTCATCAACGAGCTTGAAGCCGGAACTGAACGCGTCTTTGAGCTCAACCCGCGCCCGGCAGATGTCGGTCCTCGACCACCCAAGGGAGTTGAAAGCGATCACGGCTGCGGCGTCGGCGACCGGGGGCGATGCAGTCACGTGCGCGACGATATGCGCGAGCGCGTTCTCCTGGACGCCGTGCGCCAACTCCAGCGCCTCACGATAGCCTGCCAGAAGGTCCACGAAGGAGACGTCGTTGCTCGACCCTGAGATAGCGTCGCGGTGCTGACCGAACAGCACCTGCCGCCAGGCTTTGTCGAGCGCGAAGTGCGGGTACTTCGCTCCGAGAAGCGACGCCATCGTCGCCCATTTCTCAGCGTCGAGCAGAGCATTCTCCGCAAGCCGGTTCGCGATCTTGAGGTCGGATCGCGAGATCAGGGCACCGGGGGAAGACGGCACCGGCTCGTGCGCGGACACGGGCAGAGCGGGCCGTTCCTGCGCAGGGTCAAGTCGCATTTCAGCGAGGTAGCGGCTCGGCGTGCTGACCGCGAGGTTGCGCGCTTCGAAGTCTGCGGTATGGCCGGTGAGCCAGTCCGCCGGCTCGGCCATGTCATCGCCGAGCAGGCGCAGGTCATTCTTGAGGTGTGAATGCCCATTGGCGCCGTCCCCGATCGTCGCGAGGAAGTCGGCGAGCGTCTGCGGGCGGTACCCTGGGTGGACCGGCTCCTCAATCACGCATGAGCCATCAGGCGCGAGCGCGTACCGAGGCGAGCAGTCGCCGGTAGGGCGAGCAGAGACGAGGGCGGCGAAGCCGGCCTGTGAGAGGATCTGTGGCACCTGAAGCCCATCTCCAGGCGTCAGAGAGAGGTAGACCTCGGGCCTAACGCGGATGATGCCATCTGCGTACCAGCGAGCGTACTGGAGGTCACGGATAAGCGATTCGCCCTGGACACACAGCGCGCTCGCGCGCGTGAATCCCCCGGCCAGCTCAAGGCGGCCGGCGGCCGCGAGCTCGCGCACGAACTCGCGCTGCTCGCTGTTGGCCGCGAGATACAGGCGGAGGAATGCGACCCCAGGAAGGACCAGGTGGTACCCCTGGTCCTGACGGCACGCCTCCAGGTACTGGCGAAATAGGTCGAAAGCCAGCGGTGTGTAGGTCCGCTGGTCTACCAGCCCGACAGGGTGGTAGTCGAAGTACGGCGCCACATGCATTTTTGCCCGCATTGTCGCCATAGGGCCCTCCCGCAACCTGACTCTGGGCGGGGGCAGCCCCCCCGCTGGCGCTGAAAGCGGTCACACGGTTCAGGTCAGGCTATATATACCTCGGAGCCGCAGCTACGGCCCGCTTTCGCTCAAAGGTAACGGATACGCTCACGGTACCGGGTAAGCACCTTCTCATTGTGCCCATCCCCGCCCGGCAGGTTGGCGCTGACGAACACTGGAGGCGCCTCACCCCGGGACAGCAGGTTCGCAACGGTCTCGACCACCAATGCCTGCAGGATGGCCGACCCGATGCCGGTTGACATAGGGCCGACCTTCTGGTCGAGGCCCGGAAGCGCGACCTCCGCGTCGCCCGGCGCGGAGTGATTGTCGATCACGATATCGGCGATCTCGTGAAGCCGCTTGCCGCTGGAATGCCTGGATGGCAGCGAGCCAGCATATGCGAGCGAAGTGACACCAATCACGGTGAGACCGGCACTCTTGGCTGCGAGCGCCATATCGATTGGCGCGCCGTTGCGGCCGCTGGTCGAGAGCACGATCATGGCGTCCCCGGCCCGAGCGCCGGACTTCTCGAAGAGCTCTGGCGCCCAGCCCTCCTCTCGCTCCCACACCGAAGTCTCAGTCACGGGGCGGTGGTGAAGAAGGATCCTCTCATCGAAGATGGGCTGGACAAGCATGAGGCCGCCGGCGCGGTAGAAGATGTCCATGCTCAGTGCCGCGCTGTGTCCGCAGCCGAAGACATAGATCATGCCGCCCGTCGCGATCGCTTCGGCCATCGCGGCCGCCGCCTGCACCATCGGCTCGCGCTGGGTCGTCCTCACCTGGTCAATTCTCGCAGCCAGCATCTCCAGATAGCGTTCGCCCCACATCGTCTCTCCTTCTCGTTCCTTTTCGGCAGGCCACACGAAACCCCGAGCGATACCACTACCGCCCAGTGGGGTGCGCCTCTTCGTCTCTATACACTCCTTCCACATAATGCGCACGTCTCCGCACACCGGTGGCAAAGGGAGCGCCTCCAGGTACGGCGTAGTCAGGCAGCAGAATGCCAGACCCCGCGCAGTACGAGCAGGTCGCGCGTCGCATTGCCGGCTACCTGGCCTGCCGCCAGCAACCTGACGGCAGCTTCGCCGGGCCGGAGAACTACGGGGTCGCGGCCGCCCTGTGGCTCTGGTCGTACTTCGGAGAGGAGTTCGGGGAGCAGACGGAGCTGGCGGCGCGGAGGCTCGAGAGCCAGCCGCCGACCAGCCACGGCGAGTTCAACGCCTACGCGCTTCTGCAGTACCGCGACCGTGCCGGCCCGGGACTTGCGGACTCGGTGCTGCGCCGCATACACTTCGGAAGGCGGCACTCGGCCAACTGGATGTTGTTGCGAGCGGTGTGCCGCTCGCGGAGCGAGTCGCGACTCTCACGAGCGCGGGCGTTGCTCGAGGCACGCACGGCGTTGGCGTGCTATCTGCGCCGAGGACTGATCGCTGACAGGGCAGGAATACGCTCGTTCGCGTATCACTGCTTCTGTGGGGCGCTGCTGGCCGATCTCTGGCGAGAGACGGGCTGGCGCTGGGCCGCCGCCGGCGTGGCGGACATCGCGCGGTTCATAGCGCCCTTCGTCCTGCCAAATGGGGACACGCTCTACGTGGGCCGGGGGCAGCAGCAGATCTTTGGGTACGGGGCGCTGCTGTACCTGCTTGAGGCCGCGGCGCGGATGATGGGAGACGGAGACCTGCGATCTCATGCCGACCCCGCGTTCGGCTATCTGACGAGCTTCCAGCGGCCGGACGGCTCGTTTCCGCTGGTGTTGAACGATGACGAGCCGGTTGAGCCCTGGGCGCCGGGACTCCGGCCGGGCTGGTACAGCTACAACCGATACGCGGACTACCTGCCGTTCCTGGGGTGCATGCTGATGAGGGCGGCGGAGCCGCAGTTGCCGCGCTGCGCGAACGCATTGTCCCCCCTATCTCAGCATCCGGACTTCTACATACACCACGAGCCGCGGTATACGGCTGTCCTGTCCCGGCCAGGCGGCGCGACGACGAACGACCTGGCGTTTCCCTACGTGGTCGTGGATGGGATATCGCTGTTCCCGTGCTATGGCGCGGAGGGGAGTGCGCCGCCGGAGGCGATGCCACTGCCATTTGGGGTTCTGAGCGATGGCCGCGTCTATGGGTTCCGCGATCATCTCAGGTACCGGCTGGAGGAGGGACGCCTGACGGGAGAATCGGCTCTGGTCTCGCATTCGCGAGAGTTCCAGTTCTGTATTGGTGGGTTCGTCTGCCGGGATCAGATCGCGTTCCGGCGAAGACGGCGGTTTGCGGCATTCGCGCCGGCCAACTTCGTGTTCCGGAACCTGCAGGCACGGCAGGACGGGAGGTTCGAGACATCGCATCGCGGCTCAGGCGCCTTGATCCGCGCCGACCATGCGATGAGCGTTCATCCCGACGTCGGTACCAGCGCCAGCGGGCAACTGGTGGCGCTCCGGCATTGCATCGCGCCGTTTGAGGCGGCAGCGGGGGAGGTAATCTCGGCCGAACTGCGGGTGCAGTTCACGTGATGGGTCACACGCCCGGGGTGTACCACCTGGTGCTTCATCTGGGCACGTCGGCGACGATCCGCGTTGGCCGGCTGGGGCGGTTCGCGTTCCCTGCCGGGTACTATGTCTACACGGGGAGCGCGATGAATGGGCTTGAGGCGCGGATCGCCCGCCATCGCAGGCGGCGCAAGAAAACGCGGTGGCACGTTGACTACCTCCTGAGGAAGGCGCGCGTGGCTGAGGTTGTGATGGTGCCGACGCGAGAGCGGGCCGAGTGCGCGCGCAACCGCGTGGTCATGTCGCTGCCTGGAGCGGCTGTGATCGCGCCGCGGTTTGGCGCGAGCGACTGTCGGTGCGCGGCGCACCTTGTGTACTTCGGGGACGATCGCCCGCGGCTGACTGTCTGAGGTCGCACAGTGAGTGGGTGGCTGTCGGAAGGCGCGTAGCGGGAAGCCTGAGCGGGTCCAGAGGCATGCTGCCGACGCAGCGTAAGGCGCCCCGAGCGCGGGATTCCGCAGGATGCGCGACGAACGCGTCTCGCCGTCGCAGGATCGGGTCTGCCAAAGAGCGAATTGACGCGCTACCCCGCGGGTGCGGAACATCTCGCCAATGCCTGACGGCTCCGACAGTCCCACCCCCCAAGAGAACCGGCCTCTCACCCCAGCCGAGACGCGGCACGCGCTCGTGGTCGCGGCCATCGCCTGGGGAGTTTTCGGCTCGGCCTGGGCCAACATGATCTCGGGCGCGCCCTTCGTCACTTTCGCGCGCAGTAAGCTCGGAGTGTCCACGTTCATGTTCGGGCTGCTGTGCTCGCTGCCATTCCTGGCGGTGCTGGCGCAGTTGCCGGGATCGTACTGGGTGGAGCGCCTGCGCACGCGCAAGCTGCTCTTCATGCTGAGCAGCAGCGGGAACCGGCTCATCTGGTTCGCGGTGGCCGCGCTTCCGTGGGCGATGCCGAGCAGGTATGCCGGCGCTCGCGTCGGAGCGCTGCTTCTGCTGATGATGATCGGTTCGACCCTCGGCCATATGGGCACGCCCGCCTGGTTCTCATGGTTTGCGGATATGGTCCCGGAGCGAATCCGCGGGCGCTACCTGGGCAAGCGGGCGGCTCTCGCTACGGTCACCGCGATCATAGTCTCATCTACCGTTTCGTGGATCATCGATCATAACAGCAGCTTCGCGGTTTTCACGACTATCTTCAGCATCGCGGCCGTGCTGGGGCTCGCCGATGTCAACCTGTTCTGGACCGTGCGTGAGTCGCCCATGCCGGATCATGATGGTCCGCCGTGGCGGCTGCGCGACGTTATCCTCAGCCCATTGCGCAACCGGCCGTTCCGCGGGTACTTGCTCTACGCGTTCAGCGAGTCGTTTACGTTCGGGATCGCCGGTCCGTTCTTCTGGCTGATGAGCCTGGAGTTCCTGAAGATCGGGAACCTCTGGTCCAACATCTACGTAATGACGGTACCGATGGTGTTCACCGCGATCGCCCTGCCTTCATGGGGAAGTATCTGCGACCGGTTCGGTTCGCGGCCGGTGGTTACGCTGGGGATGATCATGTGCCTGGCGTTCCCAGTGTTCTGGGTGCTCGCCACCCCGATGCACTACCACGGGTGGCTCGCAGCATCGTCCATCATCGGCGGCCTCTTCGGCGCGGCGATCCAGATGGGCGACATGAACATGTTCTTCTCACTCACGCCGCGGGAGAACCGGTCGGCGTACATGGCGATGCTTGCGTTCGCGTCAAGCCTCGGCTGGGCCGCGGCGCCGAGCCTGAGTGGGGCGCTGGCGCAGGCGCTGAAACCGGTGCACTGGCAGGTTGGCTGGTACACGTTCGGCAACCTGCACTTCCTCATGTTCATCTCGATCGCGGCGCGACTGCTGCACACGTTCCTCGTCATACCGCACCTCCCGGAGGCGAACCCGGGATCGACGCGGGAACTGATCCGCTACCTCTTGAGGTGCCCATTCCGATTCGCCAGCCGATCATTGTGGTCAGGGCTGGTGCGGAGGGCGTAGACCGAACGCTCGGCTGCGCGCTGCCGAAGCAGGGCGGCGGTTCTCACCCAGATTCGAGGCGGACCGCGCTGTGGAGGATGTGGATCGCCTCTGCGTCATAGAAGTCAGCGGCTCTGCGCAGCATCCGGTCGAGCAAGCCGCATTCCTCGCCGATCGCCACCATGCCCGCGACAACCGGTCGCAGCTCCTCGACCTCGCCGAGGGCGAACGCAATGCTCTCCTCGTTACCCAGACGCTCAACCGATGTACGCAGCTTCGTGAGTGCCGGTTCTCCCAGCACCTCGGCTGCTGTGGTCAGGGCCAGATTGCGCGGCACGCCGGCGGTCAGGCACATCTCGAACAATCGGCAGAAGCTGGCGATCTGAGCGACGCGGCGGTAGTCGGGCAAGTGAGTCTCGACTGCTGTATGACCCTGCTGCGATGGTGACTTGCGGAGTACCTGTGCTGCGATCTGGTTGAGCAGCCAGGCGCTCCGCAAACCAGCCGCCGCGGCTCTCTCGCGTTCCAACCAGGCGGCCAGGTAGGCCATCGCCTCGTCGAGCACGCCGCCGATCTCACCGGCCCTGATGAAGGCGATGTAGAAGGGAGAGAATACGTCGGGCCGGTCGGCCATCGCCTGGCTCAGCGTTCGCTCCTTCTCGATGATCTCAGTGCGAAGGTAGGCGTTGGCGGACGACACGGTGAGGTCATCGGTGGTCTTCTGCAGTAGGCCAAAGCAGGTCTGCAGGGACACGCCAGCGTCAACCAGCGCAGAGAACTTCTGGGTGTACAGGATCAGGGCCGGCAGGTGGTCCTCAAGCTCGAAGATCCTCATGGTTGGGCATTCTCCTTCTCCGGGTGAAGATCGAGGCGGCGACCGAGCTCGCGTCGCAGTTGGTCGCGCGCCCGCGCGATCCGGCCCCGTACAGTGCTCGCCGGGAGCTGCAGGAAGTCGGCAATCTCGTCATAGCTGCACCCTGTCGCGTGCATCAGCAGGGCCACGCGGTTCCTGAGCGGGAGCTGGGAGAGCACCGACCTCACCTCCCTGACTGTCTCTCGGCGGAGCACCTCATCCGCGATCGTCGTGCTCGGTGGGCCGGGATGACTCGCCTCCCGCAGACCACAAAGGCGCACCTCTCGCCGCTGCCACTGGACGCAGTAGTTCAGTGCGATGCGCCAGAGCCAGCCAGTGAGGGAATTATGATCGCGCAAGTCTGACCTGCGTTCCCAGGCGGTGGTGATAGTCTGCTGGGCGATCTCCTCGGCGACGTCCCAGCGCCCGGTACGGTCGAGCGCGAGGGCGATCAGCGCGCGGCGGTAGCGCTCGAGCGCTGCGGCGTACAACCCGGGGTCCGATGGAGACGATGGTGACATCCCTGGAATACCGGCTCTCAGTGATAGGACGCGTGGCGGTGCGAAACGTCACGCGCCAGGGCACGAGTCTTGCGGCGATGTCACGGACAGGCCCCTGCCCAACGCGACCTGGTTCCGCGTCGGCTCCTACTTCCGCGCTCGGGCTTCCTGAACGAATCGGCGGTAGTGGATGAGAATGCCGTCGAGCTTCTCGGCCTGGCAGAGCGCGACGCGCAGGCGGCAGTGCGCCTTCTCCTGGGCCTTGACATCGGCGGCGATGAGACTGAGGCCCACGGTTCTCTGGGCGCCGTTGACCCAGACCGCGCTGCAGTCCTCGGTGAGCGCCATGTAGGCGAAGGCCCAGCCGGTTCGCTCGTCCCGCACGACGACGATCGGGTAATCGTATCCCTGGGGCTCCACCGCCAGCCAGACACCGCCGAGACGCAGGGCATCCCAACGACCATCGACGATCAACTCTGCGGCCCCGAGATTGCGGGGGTAGAACTTCTGCGCCTGCGGCTGGACGGCCACGCGGACCCAGTTGCCGCCGGAGTGAACGTAGACGTTGGGCTGCGACTTTGGCATCAGCGTCTCGATGCCTGCCTCGAACCGCTTCAAGGGCTTTGAGAAGGTGAACGTGAACGCGGCATCGGCGCCGCCGTCGGGCAACAGGTCATAGCGGGCGGTTGCCGCGACCGGCCATTTGGGTAGACGGTCGTAGCTGAACACGACCGCGCTCCTCTCAATCCGTGCCTCGCACGGGGCCTCTTCTCGCGGGGCGAGCAGGCCGCTGTCACCGATTGCGAAGTAATGGCGCAGAGAGAGCACTTCCTGGGAGTAGGCGGGGAGGGCCCCGCCGTAGACGCTGCTGGTGAATTCGATCCCGCGGCCGGGATCGCTCAGCCGGACGTGGCCGGCGATACCCCCGGCGGTGAACTCGTACAGTGGAACGGGCCGGAGCGCGACCGCGTGTGCGGCCAGCCTCTTCTCCTTGGCCGCCGTCGTCTTCGGCGGAGCGGTTGCTTTGCCCCCCGTAGCAGCCTTGGTCCGCGATGATGTCTTCAGTGTCGGCTTCGCTGCCTTGCCCATTCGCCCCGCCTCAGTTGTGTGAGATTGGGCTCAGAGGTGGCCGCACACTGGGCAGTCGGGCCGGCGCTTGACGGGGAACTTGAGGAACTCCATCTCGTCCGCGTCGTACGTCAGCATCTGCCCTTTGAGCGGCTTGCCGAACCCCGTTAGCACTTTGATCGCTTCGATGGCCGCGAAGCAACCGAGCGCTGCCGACACCGCCCCTAGCACAGGAAAGCCGAGGGGCTTCCACCACGCGGGCGGCTCCGGGACGAGACATGCGAGGCAGGGCGTTTCCCCTGGCACGAGGGTAGTCAGCGTGCCCTCCATGCCGTACATCGCCGCCTCGATCATCGGCTTGCGCAGCTCGACGCAAGCCTTGTTGAGCGCGTAGCGCTCCTCGAACGTCGGCGGGCAGTCGCAGACGATGTCGACCTGCGCCACCCACTCCCGTGCGTTTGCCTCGTTCGCGTCCTCGCCGACTGCGATCAACTCGACGTTGGGGTTTAGCCGCGTGAACAACTCGGTCGCGCACTCCATGCGCGGCCTGCCCACATAGTCATACCTCATAAGAATCTGTCTGTTCAAATTCGACCAGGTCAGATCGCCGGAATGGGCGATTACGAGCCTGCCGATCCCCGCCATCGCGAGGTATAGAGCGGCGGGCCCGCCGAGCCCGCCAACGCGGGTGACGAGGGCTGAGGAGTTCCTGAGCCTGGTCTGCGCTTCCTCGCCGAAGCCCGGCATCTGGATCTGACGCTTGAACATCTCTCGATCACGGTCAGTGAGCGAAACCATTGATTCCTCCGTTGCGGTTCTCGCAACAGTGCCTGTGTTCGACCTTGGGCAGACGAGTCCTTGCCACCGCCGTGACTGGAGGAGCGCGCTCAGACACGCACCTGAGGGCTACGGGTGTGCTTGACGGCCGATCGGCGGGACGCTAGACTGCGCTCGGTGCTCGTGTACAGCTATTCATATAGGAATAATAGGATTCATCTCCGGGCGGATGGCCGGACACGCGTTGGTTTCGCCTTGGTCGAGCTAGTGCTCGTGATCGCGATTCTGAGCGTGCTCGCGGCGCTGGCGATGCCGGTGTACTTCGGGGCTCGCGAGTTGCCCCGGCGAACGACGTGCGCATCAAGCCTGCGCCAGATTGGCCTGGCGTTCTCCATGTACCTGGCGGACTGGGATGGCGCGTTCCCGAACACAGGTGACCCGTACCTGTGGATGGGCCGGCGTTGGCGGTGGCCCTTGGCGCCGTATCTGGGGGAGGCGCTGTCTGGCGACCCGGAGCGTCCCGCCGATCCGCTTCACTCCACCCGCACGCCGCGTATTCTGGTCTGCCCGAGCGACGCGACAGCGCCGGAGAAGTACGACTCGACGTCTTACGGCTACTCGGCTGCGTTCTACCACTCGCCAACACAGATCGCGGCGATGACGACGGCTGACCTGTGGCAGCTTGACCGATTCCGATGTGTAACGCAGAAGGAGAGCGCGGTTGCGTTCCCGGCACAGAAGGTATTGGCTGCGGAGTGGCTGACGAATCACACGTCGCCGAGCGTGGGGTGGTGGGACTGGCGCGGCGCGCGGAACTACCTGTTCGTGGATGGGCATGTCAACTACCTGGCGGCGCGGCGGCTGCACGCGGGTGTGAGTGGGCTGCCGGACCCGAATCTGACGGTGGGAGGGGTTGGGGGGAAGGATGTGGAGTAGGCGAGGCCGAGTGCTTGGAACACCCGTAGCAAGCGAATCCTGCGGCTGGGGCACATGGCAGGGGTGAACCCGAACAGCAGGCTCCTGCACGGAGCCTGCGGACACCAACTCGCCAGGCCGTCTACCCGGCGAGCCCCCTGCGCAACTGCTTGCGCCGGATCACGCGCGCAGTTCGACGCTATCGTCCCTGCGCAAAGCCTGGTCGAGGCGCGCGCGGCGGCCATTCACGGTCACCTCGCGCACTTCCTCATCGAACACGCCAACCTCCACCAGCAGGTCACGTATACGACCACCTTCGGGTAGGGCGACCACGGTTCCCTCAGTCTGGATTCGCGAGTTCTTCGCCAGTCGTCCTCGCGCCACAACCTTAACCTGGAACATGCCTTCAAGCGTCTCCTATCACTGCTCAGGGGCGGCCTCGCCTGTCACTGCTATCCTGAGGCCGTCTCTGTTGAGCGCTCGGGTCGGCCTTGCCGCACGGCAAGGCTCTTGCGCCAGATCACCTCGGCCACTTGCCAGTTCGGGAACCAGCGCACCTCTGCTCTGTCTTCGGGCGGGATGGGCGCGACCGCGACCCAGCCTTCAGTATACAACGTTATCTCCCCGGGGACAGACTCACCGGTGGCAGTAAGCTTCACTTCCCCATACCCCTTCATTATGATCTGCACGGCCGGCTCCTTCCGTAGGTCTGGACCTTCGCATTATACCTTTTCCACTCTCGCCCGCACAACGGGTGAGTGTCACGAGCGAGCGACCGCTAGGCAGGCCGCTGAGGCTGAATGGAAGGGGAAGTGCCCTCGGCCCGCCAATTCAGACTTGCCTTCCACCATGCTCACGATTCCGGAGGTTCCTGATGCCCCAGAAGATGATAGTGGATCTTCGCAGCGACAGTGTCACGAAAGCCACACCCGAAATGCGGCGCGCGATGGCTGAGGCGGCTGTCGGAGACGACGGGCGGGAGGGTGACCCGACGGCTCAGCGGCTTGAGAAGATGGGAGCGGAGATGGTGGGGCACGAGGCGGGCCTGCTCTGCACCTCGGGTACGATGGCGAATCTGGTCGCGCTGATGACGCACCTGCGGCCCGGCGAGGAGGTCATCGCCGAGCGCGA
>Ga0315274_10009456_pt1 | contig 14081 bp, 12 predicted proteins | sample YL17G02_20_MG_FD_203700 | JGI IMG/M metagenome (GOLD analysis project Ga0315274, IMG submission 203700) | Sediment microbial communities from Yellowstone Lake, YNP, Wyoming, USA - YL17G02_20 | ecosystem: Environmental > Aquatic > Freshwater > Lake > Sediment | place: USA: Wyoming | collected...
GTTCGTCGTGGCCGGACTGGTCTTCGCCATTTGTTTCTCGCCCGGCAGCTCGCCGACTTTCAAGGTCAAGGTGCGAGTATCGCCGTTATGCAGGATCTTCAGCGGGACGCTGTCGCCGGGCTTGGTCTCGGCTACCTGGAGCTTGAGGTACCGGCTGTCCGTGACGGGCTTACCATTGAAATCCAGAATCACATCGCCCTCGGCCAGACCCGCCTTGCTGGCAGGGCTGTTGAGCGAAACATCTGCGACCAGCGCACCGTGCGCCTCGCCAAGCTTGAATTCCTTGGCCAGGGCGGGAGTCACGTCCTGAATCGTTACGCCGAGGTACCCGCGCACGACGTGACCGTATTTAACCAGACTCGTCATCACGGTTCGGGCCAGGTCCACGGGAATCGCGAAACCAATGCCTTGGTTGCCACCACTGCGGCTCAGAATGGCCGTGTTTATGCCGATCAAGCGGCCTTCCACATCCACCAGTGCCCCTCCGGAGTTGCCCGGATTGATGGCCGCGTCGGTCTGGATGAAGTCCTGGTAGTCCAGTCCCAGGGGAGCGCGGCCCTTGGCGCTGACCATGCCCATAGTGACCGTGGTGCCAATGCCGAACGGATTGCCGATGGCCAGCACGATGTCGCCGACCTGGACACGGTCGCTGTCGGCGATTTCAATCGCAGGCAGATCCTGGGCGCCTACCTTGATCACTGCGACGTCACTCTTTGGGTCTCGGCCAACGACCTTAGCCGTAAACTCACGGCCGTCATTCATCGCTACTTTGACCTCGTCCGCGCCGTCCACGACGTGGTTATTGGTCAGGATGTAACCATCCGGAGTGACAATCACACCCGAGCCCACTCCGCGCTGCGGCGGCATGCGCATCGAGCGGTTCGGCATGTTCCATTGGAATTCGTCACCGAAGAAGCGGCGGAACATGGGCGGAAGGTTGGAATCGGGCGGTTCGGCTTCAGGAGAAGTCATCTTGGCCTTCACCAGGATCGAGACCTTGACCACACTGGGAGTGACCTTCTTCACCACCGGCGCGAAGCTGGCGTTTATACTCGCATCGCGATGAAGCGGTTGTTCGTTGACCACGAGCTTGAGTGCCGGCGCCGCGCCTTTGGGTGAATTCGCGGACTCATTTGCAGCCCACGCGAAGCCGCCGACGATGGCCGCTCCGCCCATCAGCAGGGCTGAGCCGGCGCAGATCAGTTTTCTGTTCAGTCTTTTCATTGTATGCCTTTCTCTGCGAGCGGCTACGCCGCCCGCTGTTGTTCTCTACTGGAATAGACCACCGCGACCTAACGCAGAGATTGCGACACAATTACAGCTTTGTAAGAAAACGCCCGGTGGCGGAGCCCGTATTGAATGGAAACCCGCTATTTAGGACCTCACGAGCCGCCTCCGGGCTTATCGAGCCGAGGCTCTTCAGAACCAGCAAAACCGCGACGACACCGAGAACGATCAGAATCGTACTCCACTTCACTGGAGTCAGTCGTGTATGCTTGCCGCCAGCGGGACAAGGGTAACCTGCCCGCGTCGGACGCGCTCCGAAGGCCTGGCAGCGTTCGTCGAGACATCGTGAAAGTTTTGGTCATCGAGGACGAGAAGAAGATCGCCTCCTTCGTCCGCAAGGGGTTGGAGGCAGAGGGCTTTGTCGTGGAGCTGTGTTATCGCGGTGACGAGGGCTACACACTGGCGACCACGCGCCCTTACGACGTGCTGGTCCTGGACATCATGCTGCCCGGTCGTGACGGCTTGAGCATCTTGCGCAACCTGCGTGACCGGAAGATGCCCCTGCCCGTCATCCTCTTAACGGCCCGGAACGAACTCAATGAGCGGCTCGAAGGACTCAACCTCGGCGCCGACGATTATCTGGCCAAGCCATTCTTCATCGAGGAATTGATCGCCCGCATCCATGCTGTGACGCGCCGCGCTTCTGGGGCCGTCCAGAGTATCCTTTCCGTCTCGGACCTCACCGTGAACCTCCTCACGCGCGAGGTCAAACGGGGCGGGGTGGCCATCGACCTGACCCCCCGCGAGTTCTCCCTGCTGGAACACCTGCTGCGCTCGCCTGGCCGTGTGCTGACGCGCGTCCAGATTTGCGAGCAGGTGTGGAACTACGACTTCGATCCGGGAACCAACCTCGTGGACGTTTACATCCAGCGTTTGCGGAAGAAAGTGGACGCCGACGCCGCGGTGAAATTGATCGAGACCATCCGCGGCGTGGGCTACCGCATCAAACCGCAGTCATGAAATCGTTGCCTTTCCGTCTCAAGATCGCCCTGTTGTCCGCGCTGATCTCCGGATGCGTGCTCGTCGGATTTGGCGCGGCCTCGTGGTATCTGAGCTACCGGCAGAAGGTCGAGGCGCTGGATACGGAGATTCGCTCCCTGGGCGCCCGTCACCCCGGCTGGCTGGCCAACCGCGGCAACTTCGACCGGTTCAACAGCTCGCTGGAATTCATCTTCGGGGAAGAACACAAGGGCCAGATCATTTTCCTGGTGAAAGATGCGCAGGGCCGAACGCTCTACGTTGCGCCGGGCTGGCCCAAGGGGCTGAATCCGGATCAGATCGACTGCTCACTCAAAGACGATTCCAAGGGGCGTGCTCAGCCCTTCACCAACCCGGACACCATGTCGTTACCCGGTCCACGTGGGGGAGCAGGTCTTGGTTTGGGGCGGGGCGGCATGGGCCGTGGACTTGGGCCGGGCCGTGGGGGATCGCCGGTGGTTTTCACGAAGATCCCCAGATTCTTCAAGGCCACGACTGCCGATGTTGCGTGGCGGTTCGGCGTGATGGGCAACGACGACTTGCGACTGGTAGTGGGGCTGAACTACGACCAGATCCAAAGCGAGTTGAACCGGCTGCGGAACGTTTATCTCGTCACGTTGCCGGTGGCGCTGCTGCTGGTCGGTGGAGGCGGTTGGCTGGTGGCCGGTCGGGCGTTGCATCCATTGAAGACCATCAGCCAAATGGTCGAACGGGTTACGGCGCGCGGCCTGGATCAGCGCATCCCGATGTCGCAGGAAGACCCGGAAATCACCCGGCTCATCCACGTGCTCAACGGCATGATGGACCGACTGGAGGCGAGTTTCCACCAAGCGACCCGCTTCAGCGCCGACGCGTCGCATGAGTTGAAAACACCCCTGGCGGTCATGCAAGGCGAGTTGGAAAACGCTTTACAGGCGGCAGCATCGGGCTCCCCGGAGCAACAGGTTTTCAGCAACCTCCTGGAAGAAACCCAGCGGCTGAAACGCATCACCCGGGGTCTCTTGCTGCTGTCGCAGGCCGATGCGGGTCAACTCAAGCTGACTCTGGAGGAGGTTCACCTGAGCGCCGACCTCGAAGCCATGATCGAAGACGCTCGCATTCTAGCTACCGATTCTGATCTTCACTTCGACCTCCAAATCCAACCGGGTCTGTGGGTACAAGCGGATCGCGGCTTGTTGCACATGGCACTGCTGAACCTCATCAATAACGCCGTGAAATACAATGAGCTGGGCGGTTCCGTTGGCGTGACGCTCGCGGCGCGAGACGACCAAGTGGAACTGACGCTCTGCAACACCGGGCCGGGCATCCCTGTGCCCGATCAACGCAGGGTCTTCGAGCGCTTCTATCGCGCGGACCAGAACCGCAGCCGAACGGTGGACGGGCTTGGCCTCGGCCTCAGTCTGGCCCGGGAGATTATCCACGCGCATCAAGGGAAACTGGTCCTGCAGGAAAGCCGACCGGGGCATACCTGCTTCACGCTCTCGTTGCAGCGGTACCACCACTAAGCGAGCGCCCAGGTAGGGATCCGGTGGCACCGCCACGTCATACTCCACGCATTGCTGCTGCAGAGTGGCGATATGCTGCTTCTCCGCCCTCGCAGCAATTCACAGGCTGCTCATTTGGCGGGGGTCGAACTCGGACTCAGCAGCGGGCAAGTGCCATTCACGCTGCGCGGACCGGTCCCATCGCGCAGGCCACGACGATAGCCGTATCCGGCGCCGTTACGCGGTCCCAGCCCTGCACCTTTGCCTTGGCGGCCGGGACAGCCGATAGGGCACAGGCCCGGACACTGCACGCCCGGCAACGGGCAGGCTTGCTGGCGCGCGATGCGCTCCGCTTGCGTCTTGGGCGGACCGCCATAGCCACCGCCCTTGGCTCCCGGACCGGGACCGTTTTGAGCCAGCAACGTGGTCGCCGCACCGCTCAACCACAGACCCACCATGACACAGCCGATGATGATTCTTCGTTTCATAACTGACCTTTCGATTATTGATTATTATTTCGTTCGCTGGATTGGCACCCGTCAGAGTGCCGCTCCACCAACAATAGACTCCCGGCACATGAACATTTGGCCCTGGTCTGGATTACAATATTTTTAACCTCCCAAAACGTGCCGCCGCCGCCTTGGCCCGAAAGGCATGTCCAGAAACGCTCCGGACGGTCGCGGGGTTCGCGGGGTGAAAAAACAAGGAGACGCTTGACACACTGCGCGACTTTGCTAAATTGCTCCGACATGTTATGACAAAGTCGAAAGCAGCCGATTTCAAAGCGCAGGCGCAGGTGTTCAAGGCGCTGGGGCATCCGGGGCGTTTGCTCATGCTGGATGAGTTGTCACGCGGCGAACGGTGCGTCTGCGAACTGGCCGCGCTGGTTGGCTCAGAGATGCCCACGGTCTCGCGGCACCTGTCCCAGCTTAGGAACGCCGGCATCGTGGATGACGAGAAGCGGGGCGCACAGGTGTTCTACCGGTTGGTCACGCCGTGCGTGATGAACTTTTTTCAGTGCGTGGCGTCGGTGAGGGAAAAGTCTCAAAGGTAGAGGGTGGCGCTGGGACTGGTTTTTTGGCTTTGCACTTGTCTATTGAGCTAAATGGCGAATATACTCAGGATTGTGAAGCGATGAATGGCGCATGTGAAGTGAGTGTCTCGAATGCGAACTGGGGCCGGGAACTAAAGATCCTCGGCGGGTTCGCGGCGGTTTTTGTGTTCCTGTTCTTCTTGCCGGTGGGCGTGCCGCGCTTCGACAACGCGCTCAAGGAAGGACTGGAACTGACCAAGTGGTATGCGCAGGAGCACGTCATGCTCTGCCTCATCCCGGCGCTGTTCATTGCAGGCGGCATTAGCGCGTTCGTGAGCCAAGCGGCGGTAATGCGTTACCTGGGGCCGAAAGCGAACAAAGCGGTGGCCTACGGGGTAGCCTCGGTGTCCGGGACCATCCTGGCCGTGTGTTCCTGCACGGTGTTGCCGCTGTTTGGCGGCATCTGGATGCGCGGCGCGGGCCTCGGTCCAGCGACGGCGTTCCTCTACTCCGGCCCGGCCATCAACGTGCTGGCCATTGTGATGACGGCGCGGATTCTGGGGATGGAACTGGGTGTCGCCCGGACCATCGGCGCGGTGGGGTTCAGCGTGGTCGTGGGGTTGGCCATGCACTGGGTTTTCCGGCGCGAGGAGCAGGCCAAGGCGGCAGCGGCGGCGGAGATGCCCGAGGTCGAGGTCAAGCATCCTCTCTGGCAGAACGTACTGTTCTTTGCCGCGATGGTCGGCGTTCTGGTGTTCGCCAACTGGAGCAAGCCCGCCGACCTGACCGGGCTTTGGGCCGCGATTTACGCCTGGAAATGGCCTGTCAGTGCCGCGTTCGCGGCCGGATTGGCTGCTTCGCTTGGCTTGTGGTTCAGTGTCAGTTGGCGTGGGTTGGCGCTGGCGGCAGCGCCGGTGGCCATCTTGAGCTTCATCTTCCCGCACCAACCGCTTATTCCATTCATCGTCGGTTGTGCGGGCCTGGCGGTGCTTTGCGCCAGAAGTCCTGGCGAAGGCCGCGAGTGGCTGGACGCGACCTGGACGCTGGGCAAACAGATCTTTCCCCTGCTCATCGGGGGCGTGTTCGTGTCGGGCATTCTGCTGGGGCGGCCGGGCCACGAGGGATTGATTCCCTCCGTGTGGGTCAGCCAATCGGTGGGCGGCAATTCGTTCATGGCCAACTTCGTTTCCTCGGTCGTGGGCGCGTTCATGTATTTCGCCACGCTGACCGAGGTGCCGATTTTGCAGGGCCTCATTGGCAGCGGCATGGGGAAAGGCCCGGCGCTGTCGCTGCTGCTGGCCGGTCCGGCGCTTTCGCTGCCCAGCATGTTAGTCCTCCGCAGCATCATGGGCACGAAGAAGACGGTGGTCTATGTGTCGCTGGTCATCGTGATGGCGACGCTGACCGGCGTCATTTACGGAGCGTTATTCTAACCTGAAACCAAAGGAATCAAATCATGCAACTGCTCGTCATCGGACCTGGCTGCGCCAAGTGCAAGACCCTGGCGCAATTCACCGAACAAGCCGTCAAAGAACTCGGCCTCACCGCCGAAATCAACAAGGTCACCGACCTCAAGCAAATCATGGCGCTGGGCGTGATGATGACCCCCGCACTGGCCGTGAACGGCACCATCAAGGTCACGGGGAAGCTACCGAGCATCCCGGAAATCAAGGCCATCCTCCAACAGGCGGCGGCGTGAGCCGTCAACGTGAACCGTGAGGCGTGAAACGTGAAAGGGCATCCATGAGCAACAAGACCGTTGGTTTCATCGGCGGCGGGCGTGTGACCCGCATATTCCTGGAAGGCTGGAAGCGGGCGAACGCCTTGCCGACCAACCTCGTGGTCAGTGACTGCAACACGGAGACACTCGCGAAACTGAAATCGCATTTCCCCGGTGTCCAGACAGCGGCAGGAAACAGCGCGGCGGCCGCGCAGGACATCGTGTTCCTGGCGGTGCATCCGCCGGTGATGGCGGACGTGGCGGCCGGCATCAAAGGCAGACTCAAACCCGGCGCGCTCGCGGTGTCGCTCGCACCCAAGTTCACACTCGGCAAGCTCAAGGAGTTGCTCGGCGGCTTTGCACGGCTGGCGCGGGTGATTCCCAACGCGCCGTCCGTCGTGAACTTTGGATTCAATCCAGTCGTGTTTGCGCCCCCGCTCACGTCGGCGGACAAGACGGACGTCACCGCTTTGCTTTCACCCTTGGGCGAATGCCCGGAGGTCGCCGAAGGGAAGCTCGAAGCCTACGCGGTTCTCACCGCGATGGGGCCGACTTACCTGTGGTTCCAACTGGAAGCCCTGCGCGAAGTGGCAGCGGGCTTTGGCCTGAGCGACGCGGAGATTGCCCCGGCCCTGAAACGCATGGTCTGCGGCGGCACGCGGACGCTGCTCGAATCGGGTTTCACCCCCGCCGAAGTGATGGACCTGATTCCCGTTAAACCACTCACCGAGATGGAGCCGCACGTCGCCGAGATGTATCGGACGCGCCTGCCGGCCATTTACCAGAAAATCAAACCGTGAACCTGATACGTGAAACGTGAACCCAAACTGAAAGCATGAAGACACCCATAAGAATCATCATTGTGGCCGCGGTCGCCGTGGCCGTCGTCGGAGCTGTGGCTCTGAAGAAAGGTAAAGCTCCCCCTGAAACCAACCCCGCGCCGCCACCGACTGCCGCCAGCGCACCTGCTGAAGGTCTGGCAGCCAAAGCAGCGCCGGCTGCCGACACGAGCAAGGCCAGCCCCGTCGCCACGGCGAAGTTGCCCCGAATGGTGGACCTGGGTGCCGGCAAGTGCATTCCGTGCAAAATGATGGCCCCCATCCTGGAGGAGTTGAAAAAGGAATACGCCGGCCGGATGGAGGTCGTGTTCATTGATGTCTGGCAGAATCCCGACGCCGGAAAGCAATACGGCATCGAGATGATCCCGACCCAAATTTTCTACGACGCCGAAGGCAAGGAACGTTTCCGCCACGTCGGCTTCTTCGGCAAGGAAGACATGCTCGGCAAGTGGAAGGAACTCGGCGTGGACGTCAGTGGCAAGGCGTCCCCTGCCGCCGCGAACTGACTGAGCCGCGCCGCCGGGCTTCGGGCCAGAACCGTAACCTCCAACCCAATCGTGCCGAAGCAAACCATGAAAACTCAAACCAACCTTCGAATTCTCCCCAACCTCGACGCCGGTTTGCTCTTCATGCTCATCGGCGCCGTTCTGTTTACGGCCATCATGCCCTTCCGTGGTGTTGCGGCCTCAACGAGCCTGCCGACCAATGAAAAGCCTAAGCGCGCCATGGGCGTCTGTCCGCCCTACAAACTGAAGGACGAGCAGGGAAACGTGATTGACCCGGTGCGCGGCCTCAACGCCACCGCGCCATTCTCGCCCAAGCAGACCTGCGGCGCGGCCGGTTGCCACGACTACAGCAAGATCACCGAAGGTTTCCATTTCCAGCAGGGCAAGGGTGAATCGGTGCCGGCCATCATGGCCGAGCGCTACCGGTGGGTTTCTTCGCCCGGGAACTACGGGGGCACCTGGTGCTCCCCCGCGCCGCTCTACCGGCAGCTCGCGGCCAAGACCAACGCCAGCGCCCGCGTGGTGGACATGACGTCCTACGAGTTTGTCACCGCCACCTGCGGCAACTGCCATCCGGGCGGCGGACCAATGGAGTTCGACCGCGACGGCAAACGCTACGACACCTGGATGCGCGACCCGGCCAGCGGTCTCACGTCCGGCGGCGACAACGGCTTCGACGGCGACTATTTCAAAGCCCATTGGTCCGAAACCGGCGTCATCGAAGCCGACTGCCTGCTCTGCCATCTGCCCGAATACAATTTCAAAAAGCGCAACGAGCAACTGGCGAAACTGAACTTCCGCTGGGCGGCCACCGAAGGCGCCGGCTTCGGGCACGTGAGCAGTATCGTGGCCAGCAACCAGCCGCCGCAAGTCACCTACGACCTCAAGAACTTCGATGCCGACGGCAATGTCATCGTTCACATCGCCACTGAGCCGCGCAACGAGACCTGTCTGACCTGCCACGCCAAGCCGAATTGGAAGAAACGCGGCGCGTCGTTCTCGGCGCGCACCGACGTCCACATCGCCGCCGGCCTGCGCTGCGTGGATTGCCACACCGCCGGGAGCAAAGCCGCCGACCCACGCATCCGGGGACGCGAAGCACACCAGGTCGGCAAGGGCGATTGCCCGTCAGGCTTTGTGCGCAACGACCTCGACGACACCGTACGCTCCTGCCAGGACTGTCACCTCAAGGGTTGGAACAATGCCCCGCACGCCACACATGCCTGGCTGCCCCCGCTGCACATGGAAAAGCTTTCCTGCCAGGCGTGCCACATTCCGACCCGCGCCGTGAAGAGCGCCCTCGTGCAGGCCAGCGACGCTTTTAATCCCGCGCCCTACATCACCCCGCCCGGCAAGCGCATCTGGACCTTCTACGACCAGGAAATGAACTTCTGGAATCACTACGGTGAACTGGAAATGTTCACCCCAAAAGACCAGCCGACTGATGTCACCCGGCCGACGCTCTTTGTTTACAAGGGCAAGATTTATCCCGGCAACCGCGTTCACAGCTCATGGGTCGGCTACGAGGACGACGGCAAACCCGGCTTGAACATGCTCTTCATGCGCGACTTCTTCACGATGTGGAAACAGCACCGCGACAGCGGCGGCACGAACTACGCCCAGCTCGCCGTGGTGAAGGACGACAACGGCGATGGAACGCTCGAAATCAACCGGCCCGAGGAAATCGACGCCCTGCTCGCCGCCACAAAGGATTACCTCACGAAGACCGGATTCCCGCTCGAACGTAAGCGGCTTGTGTGGGTAAGCGACGACCAGGCTTATTACTCGTCGAAGGAAAGCAAGCGGCTGCCACGCGAGGCGCATGAGGCCACACCTTACGCCTCCGTCTATAAGTTCTCGCACGACGTCGCGCCGGCCCGCGCCGCGCTCGGCTCGGGCGGTTGCACCGATTGCCACGCCTCGGACTCGAAATTCTTCGACCGGGCCGTGCTGCTCACGGCATTTTCGCCCGACGACGGCAAGCCGCGTTGGACTCCGAACTACACCATCCTCGGCTTTTCACCGCTTTCCATGCGTCTGGGCGCGCTGCGCGAAGAAACCCTCAAGCCGGTGCTGTATGCCTTGCTGGCGTTGCTCGCTGGATTGGTCGTCATCCTGGGTCTGCGGGGCGTGGCGGTGCGTCATCAGGTCGTGTCGCCGCAAGCGGCGGTCGGCTGGTCATGGCTGGCGCTCGCCGGGTTGGTCGTGGGCGGCATCCTCGTGGCCCGGTCGCCCGACCTGGCAGAATACATGACCGCACAGCGCTTCACGCTCGATGCGGCCCATTTTTGGATCGGCATTGGCATCCTGCTCGTGGGACTGGTGCTCGCCTTGCAGCGCCCGGCCAACGGGGCGGCGGCTTCCACGCCCGCCGGTCTCGGCAAAGTGTTGTGGGTGCTTCTGATCTGGACCGGCGCATGTGGCGCCCTGGTGCTGCTGAAACTCGACTGGCTTGCGACGCTGACCCGCTGGGCCTTCACCGGCTTTGACCTCGGGCTGACGCTGCTTGCCCTCGTTTCCGTCATCACTCTGCTCTTGCGGCTTGGCAGGCCCACAGCGCCGGAAGCAGGCATGGGACAAACCCAACCGGCGACAACGTGAGCGTGCGGCGGACCAATGCGATGGGCGGAACGCTGGAGTGCGCTGGCAGCGCCCGGCGACGATGGCGTTCTCCGAGCGTTGAGGCCACGCGAGTGATTCGATGCGACAGCGGCGTCGCGCTTCGCTTGCCGCCGCACTCCATACTGCCCGCGTTGGCCTTCCTTGCATTTTCATCGCTTGGGGCGGATGCCCCACCGCCAGCGAGTGCCTCGGCCGACCCCGCCCCATCGCCGACTGCCAAGCCGTGGTATTCGCCACTCAAGGACATCGAGGCCGGCCCAGGCAAACTGGACATCGGCCTCAACGTCCGCGCACGCTACGAATACCTCGACAACTTCAGCATCCTCCACTACGGCTCGGGCGCGGATGACGACGTGCTGTTGCTCCGCACCCGCCTGAGTGCCGACTACCGGTTCACGGAACAGGCGCACACGTTCATCGAATTCCAGGACGCCCGTTACTGGTTGAACCGCCTCACGCTTTCCGACTTCGGCCGGAGCAGTTCCTACTTCGACGAGTTCGACCTACGCCAGGCTTACCTCGAGTGGAAGCATATCGGTGAGTCGCCGTTCGGCGTGAAGCTGGGCCGGCAGATCCTGCTCTACGGTGACCGCCGCGTGTTCGCCCCCGCCGAGTGGGGCAACGTGGGCAACTACTGGTGGGACGCCGCCAAGCTCTACTACGACACCGACACTGTGCAGGTGGACGCCTTCTACGCCCAGCGCGTGTTGAGCCAGCCAAAGGACTGGAACCTGGACCACTGGCCGTATCACGTCGGCGGCATCTATGCGCGGGTCAAGCAGCTCCCGGTGACTTTCGACGCCTTTTACGTGCTGAAACACGACTGGTCCGGCAGCGTGCGGGGCGAAAGCGGCGCGGGTAACGAACAGCGCCACACCATCGGCCTCTTTTCCGAGCGGCCCGCCGGCAACGGCTGGGACTACGGCCTCTTCGCCGCAGGTCAACTCGGCGAGTATGGCCAAGACGATGTCCGCGCGTTCGGCCTCATCGCGCGCGCGGGCTACACGTTCAAGACGGCGTGGAAGCCGCGCATGGGCTTCGAGTTCAACTACGCCAGCGGCGACCGCGACCCAAACGACGGCGTGGCGGGCGCGTTCGACGGCATCTTCGGCGCGATGGACATCCCCTACGGTTGGATGAACGTGGTGAGCTGGAAGAACCTGGAGGACTACGTGGTGAACTTCAGCGTCCAGCCGGCGAAGTCCCTCAAGCTCGGCGTGGACTATCACTACTTCCGCCTCGCCCAGGCCCGCGACGCCTGGTATTGGGTTTCGGGCAAGCCGGAGCGCCGCGACCCAACCGGCCGGGCCGGCCAGGACCTTGGCCACGAGGTAGATCTCATCGCCCGCTGGCAGGTGAACAAGGAACTCGAACTCCTCTTCGGCTACGCGCGCTTCTTCGCCGGCAGCTTTGTGCGCGGCACCCCCGGCAATCATCAGGACGCGAATTGGGTGTTCGCGCAACTGACTTACTCCTTTTGAATGCGATGAAACCCGGCACACAAATCATTTTGATTGGCGGACTCCTGGTCGCCTTCGCGGCGTTATCAACGGCAAGGCGCGAGGCGCGTCCGTATAACGCTGGCGGGAGTCGTGGGGCATGTTGTCCGTTCCTGGCCGCGCCGGATGCGAGGCCGATGTCTTCCGCCACAAACGCAACAACCACGGACGCACCGACTCAACAAATCATCGCCTACTATTTTCATGGCACAGCCCGTTGCGAGACCTGCCTGGAGATCGAGAAGCAAGCCAAAGCGGTGATTGAGCGACAGTTCGCAACGGAAGTGGAGGCGAAGCGGCTGGTGTTCAAGCCGGCGAACTATGAACAACCGGAGAACGCCCACTTCCTGCGTGACTACAAACTGCCGTGCCCTTCGCTGGTGCTGGTCGGGCAGAAAGACGGCAAGGATGAAAAGTGCACGTTGCTCAGCGACACCTGGCAACTGGTCCATGATCCGGTGAAGTTTAACAGCTACATCGAAACAGAAGTGAACAAATACCTGCGCAGCGAGCATGGCGGGGCGAACTCGAATAGCAACAGCGTGCCATCGCCCGCTCCGAATCACCGTTGACCATGGAACAGTTTTTCACCAACCTGAGCCATGCAGTCGAGGGCGCACCAGCCATTGCGCTGGGGGCATCGGTCGTGTGGGGCATCCTCAGCATTGTGCTCAGCCCGTGCCATCTGGCGAGCATCCCGCTCATCGTCGGCTTCATCAGCGAGCAAGGCCAGGTGACGGCAAGGCGGGCGTTCTGGACTTCGAGCTTGTTCGCCGTGGGCATCCTGATCACCATCGCCGCCATCGGCGCGGTCACGGCGGCGGCGGGGCGGATGATGGGCGATGTCGGGCGGTGGGGGAACTACTTCGTCGCAGCGATCTTCTTCGTCGTGGGGCTGTATCTTCTGGGCGTGATTCCGATGCCGTGGTCCGGGCCGGGGCAGGTGGGTATGAAGCGCAAGGGCTTGCTCGCCGCGTTCATCCTCGGACTGGTGTTCGGCATCGCGCTCGGCCCTTGCACGTTCGCCTACATGGCCCCGATGTTGGGCGTGACCTTCAAGCTGGCCGCGACGAACTTCCTTTACGGCACGCTGCTGCTGCTGGCTTACGGCATCGGCCACTGTTCCGTCATCGTGCTGGCCGGCACGTCCACCGAGGTGGTGCAGCGTTTCCTCAATTGGAACGAGCAATCCAAGGGTCTGACGATTGTGAAGTACGTCTGCGGCGTGCTGGTGATCTTGGGTGGCGTGTGGCTCATCTATACTGCGCCTTGAAACAGACAGCAGCCAGTCAAGGTTGGTGATGAAGCTGGGCGCATGGGAAACCGTCGAACTCCAGCAGTATTCCAATCAGTAGTCATGAAGAATACGATTTTTGCCTTGCTGACGGTGAACGGGTTGGTCTGTCAGCTCGCTTTGGGCGCGATGGCCCACCCGATGGACGGAAGCCACACGCTCACCGTGCACCCGTCTTTCCCCGCCTGTTTCCAGAGTCCCGAGGGTCAACCGCTCCTGCTCATCGGCGATTACACCTGGGGCACCTTTTCGGACGTGGACTACGATTACGCGGCGATGTTCGACTCGCTTCAGGCGCACGGACTCAATTTCGCCCGCGTATGGCTCTGGTGGGGGTGCGAGGAGTTTCCCGGGCTGGCAGACCGGCACGTGGTGATGATGGATCGGCGATTTGTTGTTCCCTACCAGCGGATCGGTCCTGGCGCCGCCCAGGATGGCCAGCCGAAATACGACCTGAGCCGCTTCAATCCGGCGTTTTTCGACCGCCTGCGCAAGCTGTGTCAAGCGGCGCGCGTGCGGGACATTCATCTTCAGCTCATTCTCTTTGACGCCTGGATGCTGAAGCATCCGCACCTGTGGAAGCTGCACGCCTTCCATCGCGACAACAACGTCAACGGCGTGGACGCCGACCCCGCGAACGCCGGCACCGGCACCGATGGCGAGCGCGGTTTTTGCTCGCTCGGTAACCCCAGGGCGCTGGAGGCGCAGCAGGTCTTTATCCGCCGGGTGGTGGACGCCGTGAACGAGTGCGACAACGTGCAGTTCGAGATTGCCAACGAAAACTTCTACAACGAACAGTGGGAACTGCGGCTGTGCGAC
>Ga0315274_10009459_pt1 | contig 14076 bp, 9 predicted proteins | sample YL17G02_20_MG_FD_203700 | JGI IMG/M metagenome (GOLD analysis project Ga0315274, IMG submission 203700) | Sediment microbial communities from Yellowstone Lake, YNP, Wyoming, USA - YL17G02_20 | ecosystem: Environmental > Aquatic > Freshwater > Lake > Sediment | place: USA: Wyoming | collected...
CAAAGAAAGATGGACGTTTACCGTAGGCAAAAACCTGCCACGGATCGCCCGTTGTCACAACTCTGCGGCCTTGTTGAACCAAAAAACTGGTGGGTCGGTGCATCATTTGACCCATGCATTCCAACACGTGAATTACCTTCTCATTTTGACTGGCGTGAACTCGGAGGGTGCACCCCGGTGAAGAATCAAGATGGATGCGGGAGCTGCTGGGCGTTTGGAACCGCCGCGCCTCTCGAATGTAACATTCTCATAAAAGATCATAAGGAAGTCGATCTCTCAGAACAATGGCTTGTCAGTTGCAACCAGAACGGATGGGGTTGTAACGGCGGTTGGTGGCCTCATGATTACCATCAGTGGAAAATGGATCGGTTTAATGGAACCGGTGCAGTACTGGAAGAAGAATTCCCCTACGTGGCATGGGATGCCCCCTGCGATGGACCGTATCATCACCCTTACGTGATGGACTCATGGCATTACGTCGGATGGCCCCAAGGTGTTGCCCCAACCGAAGCTATTAAACAAGCGATTATGACGTATGGTCCGGTCTCCGTAGGCTGCGCAGTTACCGAAGCGTTCGGAGCATACACAGGTGGAGTCTTTAACGAAAATGACCCACAGGCACAGATCAATCATGCGGTTTCTCTCGTCGGCTGGGATGACAGCCAAGGAGCAAATGGCATCTGGTTCCTGAGAAACTCCTGGGGATCCGGGTGGGGCGAAGAAGGGTACATGCGCATTGAATACGGTGTTTGTAAGGTTGGATATGCTGCTTGCTACGTCAATTATCCCGCGAGAACGAAAGTTGAAATCACCGGCGGACTGCTTGGTGTTTCAGTCGGATTCAGAAATCTTTGGAACACGGCTACGACAGATGTCAAATGGAACATCATCCTTAAAGGTGGGATCTTTGGTATAATCAACTCATCCATGGAAGGTACGATAGAATCATTAGAACCTGGAGTGGTTATGTATGAGAGAATCCCACGTCTTGGATTTGGACCTCTGAGCATCTCGGTTACTGCAATACCAAAAAACGCGGGAAAAATAACAAAACATGCTGAAGGATTCTTATGCGGGTTGCTGCTCTTCGTACCACAAAACCAATAAATACCTCCTCTTTCTTCTTCAGAAAAATTTTTAAACTCCTGGAAGAATATTCTCTGCATACGGGATTGTAATGAAAAAAGAAAATTGCCCGTTCTGTGGACATCGATGGATACGAAAATCATCAGAATCGATGATAGAATGCCCGAATTGTAGAACAGAATATTTCATACAGCCAAGACACGAAGATGAAGAAAGTTTAGAGGAAGAAGAGACCATCGCTGATGAATTTGAAGAGAGAAACCTCTAGATTATCCGAATGCTTCTCTTTCTTGTTTTTCATTGCAAAAGTTCATCAACCTTAAAAACACGTTGTTGATACCGATTTTTATGGCAGATCTGCTCTTTGAAGAAAGTGCACTGGTGTTAACCGGTATCTTTGTCACCTTCATCTCAAGTACTCTTTATACGATTAATGCACATGGGTTTGTAGCCAGGGGAAAGTATCGAAAAAAGGAGGAAGCAATCCTCATCTTCCTTGGTGCTACCGTCTTTTTAGGACTCCTAACACCACTGATCCATGAGATATCAAAGCTGACCATAACAATAGTACCGATTACATCTATCGTTGGCATAGTGCTGATTGGGACCAATTTTGTTCTTCACTATAGTATTCCAAGCTGGAAGCAGACCTCGACTAAATCACTTCTTATTTATCTTTTAGGAATTTTTTTGGTGGTATTAGGTTTCCTTATTAGTATCTATTTGAATTAAGTTTACTCGGAGTAAATCATTTTATTTATTTTTTTTATAATTAACAATGTTTATGTAATATAATGATTAATTTACATCTTTTTATAATAGCACTTATTATGTGTAGTTATTAATTATAATGATGTTTTTCTTTATGTTTATGTGTTTTTTCGATGATTCCATTTTGACTTTGGGTTTTTTATTAGATATGTTTTTAAAGAAGTAATTGTATTAATATTGCAATACGGGGAGTTTTCATAGTAGGAAAAAATAACATTTATCTGAAACAGACCTTTACATCTATGCCCTAAAAGGAAAAACGGGGGAAAGAGAATGGCTAGACCAAAACTGGAGAAAAATGAAAAACTTAGTTTGTCCGATTGGATTTTATTTTTAAACGAAAGATATAATGCTTATCAATCCTATTTTAATGCTATTTTGCCCACCGTCACGACATTTACCGTATTATCTGTGGCTTTTTTTTCGCTATATATTAATGCTAATCAATTTGTGGCATTCTTAATAACAAATAATGCCCCCATCGATATAACTTTTTTTAACAATACAATTATCTTTCTAGTGATTTTTTTAACAGGTCTATCTGCTATACTGGTAATTATATCTTTAAATCAAAAATATAATAAAAATTCTAAATTTAGAAAAATTGCAGATTTGTATAAAAGCGTAATGAAAGGAGATATCGCCAATCCAATAGAGATAAAAGATAAATATTTTGATATAATTGAACCTAAAAAAAAAATAAAAAATAATAGTGATTGGGAGATTCTAATAAAAGCATCTACAAATAGAATGTTAAGTAAATTATCTTTTATAATTAGTTTTTTTACTATTTTTTTCCCTCTTGTTGTAGCAGTTTGTATTTATTGGACACAAGGAAAAGTTGACCTTATCCTATTTAGTGTTCCTATATCGTTAGGATTTGCTATATTTTCAATCAGTCTTGCATTTGATTCAAATGCTAAAATGATTGATAATGCAAATATAAATTTTCTTCAAACATCAAGCGATTTCGTAGAAGCAAGATCGAGATACATTTCCGTTTATTCAAACGATCCTGCACAAAATTTAGAAAATGTTAAACATTTTCTTTGGTGGTCCGAAATTCATCTAATTCGTGCTTTTGAATTAAATAAAAAAATTATAAAGCCAGAACATCAAATGGAATTATACAATTATTTTTATGTTTCGCTTTGGCAGATGTTTGATATTTTTAAGGTTAAATGGAATAGTATCCGAGAAGGTGACCGCCAACGCATTATCAAGATGTATTCGATGGCAAGGCAATATGAAAAAAACCCTAATAGTGAAAAAAAACTTATGACATTATTTGAACGGCACCTGGGAAAATCTCCTAATGAATCTGAAGAAAAATTCTATGAAAGAATTGAGACGAAAGAGAATGTCATCGATTAGTATAAAACATGTGTTAAAACCGTGTTGGTGCTTCTCTAATAGTATTCTATCAATGATTGATTATAATCATTTTTTTGTTTCTGTTTATGTCAGATAGTGTTGGTTGTTATTTTGGCTTGTTGTGTTTAATTGTATTGTCTAATGTTGTGTTTAATTGTGTTGTTTAATGTTGCGTTTAATTTTATTGTTTAATGTTTTGTTTAATTTTATATTTAGTTTTGTGTTCAATGTTATCGTATAATTTGCAATACGTTGCATTTGTTCCATAAACTATGGAAACATTTATATATTAGAAACGCTATATACAAGTTACACGCTTAGTTTGGGTTGGATTGCAGTCTTCGGGCTGGGTCCTGCCTGTCATAGTGCTTACGGTGTTGTCTAGGATGTGGGTTGCTATCCGATGCTCTATCGCCCTGTAGGGGTTGAACAGACCCATGTCAGTTGACCTTAAGGGTTTTTTCACGTGTTATGCTGTGTCTATCAGGTCAGCTTAAATGCCAGACCTACTAAGGTGGTTCTTTTTTAGTTTGGGTTCGCTACCTCTCTTATTCTGAGTTGTAAGATTAGGTAGAAAGTTTTGGCGGTTCTTGTATTTTGATACTTGTTTGTGTATGTGAAAGATTGCCTGCGGTGGTGGGGGATACCGTAGAAGTTTTTGTGCTAGCCTTCTATTTTTTCTTCTGGTATCCTACCTCACTTGCATTTTAATAGTGTGATGTTTTATTGCGCACAACTGATGTAAGTTTACACATTTTTATTTTAAATAAGGAGGTTGTTTTTTGTATGAATGAGGGTAAATGTGTATGTCGAATTTGCGGTATTATATACGAATTTTCTGATTTATTTATTTCTGAATTTGGTGCTGTGTGTCCTAACTGTATAAAATATTTACGGAGGCGTTATGAGAAGAAAAAAATCGGTAATAGGTGAATTATTATGCGTGAGATTCTTTTAACGAAAGGTAAAGTTGCTATTGTTGATGATGAGGATTTTGAGGAAGTAAATAAGCATAAGTGGTATTGTATGCCACATCGTAATACATTTTATGCTTGTCGTCATGGTGGGAATTATTCTATTATTAATATGTCTCATCAGATTATGGGTAATGTTGATGGAAAGGTTATTGACCACATAAACAGGAATGGTTTAGATAATCGGCGATGTAATTTACGATTTTGTAGTGTGTCTGAAAATTGTAGAAACAAAAAACTTAATTCTAATAATACGTCTGGTTTTCGTGGTGTGCATTGGGATTTGAAATGTAAAAAATGGGTTGTTCAAGTGCAATCGAATTATACTGTAGTTTATCGTGCTTTATTTGATGATAAGGTAGAAGCGGCAATGGATTATGATCGTAAAGCAAGAGAACTGTTTGGGGATTTTGTTGTATTGAATTTTCCTAGTAAAGAGTAGAATGATATTTATTCAAGGTGTTTGGTCGTTACTATATTTGAGAATATTATTTTTATTATGAGTATTTGCTATTTTGTTTTTAATTAATGAATGGGGTTATCCCCACATTTATGGGGGTAAACCCATTAACCAACTTCACTATGTAAGCTACTACTATGTAAGCTATTCTCTTGTGCATTATATCAATGCGTTTTTATTGTAACACTAGCTGTGCGTTTCGCTTGTTCTCGTGTTATGCGTTTTACTTGAATTTGTATCTTGTTTATTGTTGTTATTTTTTATTATGTTGTTCTCTTTCTTTGTTTCTCTTTTAAGAGAAAGATTTTGTTGTTTATCTTTTATATTTTTATTTGACTTCCTGCTCTGGCTGTATTTTATTCCGTGGCTTTTCTCTGATTTACTCTGCCTCTTTAAGGACTAGGGCTTCTTTCGTTAGATTTGATGCTTAGTTAATGGAGGCGTTGCTTGTTAGAGTTGCAAGGATTACTATTTATTTTCTGCTGTTGTTGCTGTGGGTGTCATGTGTGGGGGTTTTGGCGGAAGCTTTAGCTTCTCGGCTCAGTGGGGGAATGTAAGTTCCCCTGCGAAGCTATTATTTCTATTGTAGCTTTGCGTGGTCGTGCGTGGTCGTGCGGGAAGTGGGGTTCGGGGAGAAGGCTTCTCCCCGATTTGGTGTTTGGTGCGATTATTTTATTGGAACGAGTGTCTTGAGGCTCGGCTGTGCGAACCGTCATTATTTGTTTTTATTTTGTTATTTCGTTACCAGCTCTATCGAATGGTAGAGCGATGTGAGTAATGTTTTTTTTATTTTTTTGTTTCTGTATGCCATATTTTTTCTGCTATTTGATAAATTTCATCTTCTGATAGATTTGGATTTTCTTTTTTAGTTTTTTGTATTATTTTTGCAAGGTCTAGAATTGGGTCTTTAATTTCTTGTCTGTATCTGTCAATTTCAATTTGTTCTGATTGTGTTACTCTAATTCTTTTCTTTTGTTTTTCATCCCATTTATAGTCTATTATTTTTCCGTTTTGTATGTCATAGCCATTATGGTATGTTGGGTATCCAGGATATTGATATGGTGAATCTGGTTCTGGGTTGATATGATATTTTATTGTGTCGTTTAATTGTTCGAGTTGGTCTTCGATGTTTTTATATTTTGTTTGATAAAAATTATCTGTGTCTCTAAGTTTTTTATTAAGTTCTTCTATTTTTTGTTGTGCGTTTTTTAAGTCAGTTTTTGTTTCTTCTGTTTCTTCGAATATATACAGATTGTGCATATCTTTTCTGTATTCATCATCGAGTTTGTTTTCTGTTTTGTATTGGTAAGGTTCTTCACTTGTTGAGAGTTTACCTTGTAGGTATTTTGAAAGTTTGGGATTTTTTAGATTGTCTTCACAGTATCTTCGTAGGGAGTGAGTTCCCATTTTTGGTTTTTTTGTCTTTTCGTCTACATCATAGAGTCCTTCTTTGTCTGTTAGATTGTTCCATACTGTTTGTATGTTGGATTGGCTCATTGGGAATATTCTGTTTTTGTAGTCTTCTTTAGTTTTTTTGTTTTTTCCTCTATTGATTCTTGTTTCTAGTATTTTTTCTCTGTTTTTGAGATATTGTTGTAAGTGGTATTTGGCTTCTGGTGTGATGAATTTTGTGATTGGTTTTCCATTTTTTGTATTTTCTGCTAGGATTCTGATAGAAGGTGGGTCATCGTTTAAGTTGAGCATATCATCAGTTAATAATAGTATTTCTTTGACTCTTGAGCCTGACGTCATTTGTGTAAGGAAAAATGCTTTTGCTTCTGTGTCTGCTCTACTAAGAATATTTTTTAATTGCTCTGGTGATGGTGTTTTTGTGTCTGTTTGTCTGAATGCTTTTTTTCCGTTTTTGCGTATGTCTTTCCAGAATGAATTTCCTAGTTCGATTTTGTTAGTTTCTAGTAATTGTCTTATTGTGGAAAGGCTTGTTTTTCTATAGCTTCCTGATTTATCTTGTAGTGATTTGTTGAATTTTAATGTATCTTTTTCTATAGTATCTAGGTATTCTACCTTTTTTTTATTCTGCATTATTCGAGGGTCTTTAAGGTAATTATTAGGATTTTTTATATTTAATTTTATGAAGTAATCTCTTATGATTCCTCCATATACTGCTGTTGTGTTTCCATGTGTTTTTAATGTTAGGAAATCTGTTATTTTTTTGCATTTTCTAATGTTTTGTAATATCTGAATTTCTGTATCTGTTGGTAATTTTATGTTTTTACCTTTTACGAATTCTGGAATTAGATTTTTGTTCATACCCTATTATACTGTTTAATGAGTATATAAACTTATAGGTTTATAGTTGGTTGTCTCATTATGAATATCTATTTATAGTGTCAAGCGCGAACTGCTAGTTCCAGGAGATATTCAATAAAAATTTTTTTTCAGAGTGTTTTGATTAACGCAAATGGGTAACAGTTGTACAACATAAGTTAAATAGTATATTTTCCACAATATAATATTGTATGAATACATCCAGTGAGGTATAAATATGGATTACCTATTGCAATTTTTCCTTGGAGTAATCCTCGCAATTTTTCTTCATGAATTAACGCATCTCCTTACACTCATATACTATAAAATTCCCTTTAAAGCTATTGTTTTAACCAAATGGTCTGCAATTGGGTTTCTTGTGGATAACGAAACCTACGTGGCAGATAATAAGAAATTACTTTTTCTTTATTTTTCACCAATCGTATGGAGTTTTGTGTATTTCATAAATCCAAATGAGCCTTTTTTCTTAATGTTCCCCGTGGTTAATATTTTTGGCGGCATGGGAGATTTTTACAGCTTTTTTAGACTCATCATCATTCCGCCTGAAAAAAGAATCGAGATGGCTAACAATAGTGATGATAAGGTACTGAAAAAAATTATTTGGAGAAAAGACATCTCCCTTAACAACAAACTCTTTAATGGGAAATAAGAATCTTTCTTAATTTTCATCTTTTTTCCCCTTTTGTTGTCATTACATAATAATTAAATACATGGTATGTATTAGCATTGCATAAGGGAGAAAAAAATGAAAAATAAAATAATTTGTATTTTTATTTGTACGCTGTTAATTGCAACTGTTGTCCCAGTAGCGATAGGAAAAAATCTTTTTAATCCTAAAAAAGAACTTTCATCAGCAGGCTCTTTGATTATTACACTACACGCTGGAAAATACAGCATAAGTAATTTAGAAAACGAATATACAGAAATTTTAATGGAAGAGTACGGGTCTCTCATATCGCCTGGCGAACCAACTCTGCCCTCAAAACTCTTTTCCATTGGCCTACCACCTGGTGGAAAAGCATTATCTATAGAATTGATTAACCTTGAATCTGAAGAACTTCCTGGTGTGTATCACATTAAACCAGGTCTTCCAATTAATGATAAACAAAACAATGAGATTAACACAGAGACCTTCAATTCAAACGAGCCCTACCCAGCGAACACCTTTGAATATCTTGGTATGAGCCAGATGAGAAAATACTCACTAGCAATGATACGTTTTTCGCCAATCACATTCTATCCAACAGATGGAAAACTAGTATTGCACAAGAGCATTATATTGAGGATTAACTACGAAATTGTCGAAGAAATATCAACTGTTTTACGAGCGGATACAGCAATGGATGACGTAGCATCTAAAATAATATTCAACTATGAGTCCATTGCAAAGTATTACACTCCATCTCAACCAATTAATCAACCATATGATTATGTGATAATCACAACGAGTCCCGTTGTATCATCTCTAACTACTTTCATGAATTGGAAAATAAATCTTGGCTACAAGGTAAATATCTTTACATTAACTTGGATTCAGACCAACTACCCAGCTGTTGACGCACAAGCCAGCATCAGAAGCTTTTTGGCTTCAAACTATGCCTCATGGGGAATAAAATACGTCTTAATCGTTGGCACCTACGCGTCAATACCTATGAGGATGTGTTACCCGGACCCCACAAATCATAATCCAGATGGAATTCATGATATCCCAACTGATTACTACTACGCTGATCTTACAGGCAACTGGGATAGCGATGGGGACGGTTTCTATGGTGAAAGAGGACAAGACAGTGTTGATTTCGTACCAGAAGTATTTGTTGGACGAATACCAACAGATGGACCAGGTGCGGTATCAAGCATAACATTAAAAATACAACAATTTGAACAGACAGCTTATACCGGTTGGAAGAAAAACGCTATGCTTTTAGGTGCTGTATATCTATATGCAAATGAGGATTATAGTGGGAATCCACGAACGGATGGCGCAGAGGTAATGGAGAAATGTAAAAACAACTTACTTAGTGGTTTTTCTATTACAACTATGTATGAACAACAAGGTTTTAGCCCATGTACTTACCCATGCACAATGGGTCTAACCAATGCAAATGTTGTGGCACAATGGGGCAGTGCTACAGGTTGGGGGATAATAAATTGGGCAGCTCATGGTTTACCAACATCAGCCAGTAAAAAAGTATGGAACACAGATGATGGAGATGGAGTACCAGAAAATCCTGGTGAATTCATCTGGCCCATTATGATACAAAACTCAGATAACGGTGGGCTAAATAATGCTAAACCACCTATAGTTTTTGCAGCAAGTTGCTTTGTTTCACATCCTGAATCAGTAAACCTTGGCATATCGCTTCTTGTTAGCGGAGCATCAGCTTTTGTTGGTGCCACAAGAACATCATATGCAAGCCTGGGTTGGACACAACCAGCTCATGGTGGACACGGAACATACTGCTACGATTTCACAGATAGAATAGCAAACAAAAACGAAAATTGCGGACAAGCAATATACAATGCAAAACAATACGTTTACAACAACTACCCATGGAACTTATGGCAGGACAACGCCAACATGTACAACTTCAACCTATACGGAGACCCGTCAATGGGAATAAACACAGCTCCAGTCACGCAAGCTCCACCAGTTGGTCCAACGACAGGTATCACAGGAGTGCAATACATATACACAGTTTTTGCAATAGACCCTGCAAACGACATGATAAAATACGGTTGGGACTGGAACGGAGATGGAACAGTCGATCAATGGGATAACAACAATGGAAACTACTACAATTCAGGACAACCATCAAGCATGACACACACATTCAACACACCAGGAACATACAATATACAAGTAAAAGCAGAAGACATCTACGGTAAACAAAGTGGCTTCTCATTACAATTAACCGTAGTAATAACACAAAATCAGGCTCCTACCAAACCCACAAAACCATCAGGCCCAGCATCGGGTAAACCAGGAGTATCATACCCTTATACTACTAGCTCTACAGACCCAGAAAACTATAACGTAGCATATGGCTGGGACTGGAACGGAGATGGAGCCGTAGACCAATGGGATGACAACAACACCAACTACTACCCATCCGGACAAACAATTAGCACTTCATACACATGGCCAACAAAAGGCACCTATAACATTAAAGTGAAAGCAAAAGACATCCATGGGAATGAAGGTCCATGGTCAGATCCACTCCCGATAAAAATACCAAAAAACGGAGTATCAACCCAGACATTACTACAATGGTTGTTTGAACGGTTTCCCTATGCATTCCCCATCATTAGATACCTTTTAGGACTACAGTAGATGATGCGTATGAGTCACAGAGAAAAATAAACTCTTTTCGACTTAGAAAACCCCTAAAAAAACAGATGCCATTTGCTTACAAGAAGAAAAAATATCTACTATTTTAATATGACAGACACCTTAGTTACCTTCTGTGTGGATGAAACGTTCCTAAGTAGTACTATTATATATTATTAGTACGAAAGTATTCAAAAATGAGCTACCCTGATCCTTCAAGAGTGATCTTTCGCTTGAAGAGAGAATCCGCAATACTTACATTCTGTCCATCAGGGGTTAAACCCGGAGGTGGTTGTTTACCTTCCTCTTTTATTTTATATCGTGCACATCGAAGATTATTATCCTTTGATAAACAATAGTGATATGTTGGCTTTGTGACGAATGCATAGATGGTTTCATCTTGATTTAATAATTTGAAAAATTCAGGGATGTCTTCAGGGAACATGTTCAAACATGTATCAAGATACTTGCATCGAAAGTCACTGCGGAGGATATTATAGACGAGACATTTTTGATACCCATCTGATTCACATGCAGAGAAATCTTTGTATTGAATAATCGCCGGATATGTTTTTATACAATCTCTGGTAAAATCGACGAAATACGGGCAACTCAAAACAACTCACTACCTGTAAAAATCGTATCTCCTGAAACAATAAAAATGTTTCGGATGTATATCAGAGATAATCTTTTTGATTGGAGGTTATTTGTGTTATAAAAATCCGTTCGCACCCTTCAATTGTAAGGACATACGAAGATATCCGGTTCATGCGGTCTTTGAAAAACCAGGCTGCACGGGCCTTAAGACAATCCAAGACATTAGCTTAAGAAGCATACAGATATTTTCGTTGTAATGAATGATTATTACTGTAACTTCTTTCGTTTTGTACAAATATCCAATCAATATTTTATTATCTTTCAGATCCCCAATCTCTCTATATAGGACTATCTATGAAAAAAATCAATTGTGGTATCCCAAATTAACTTTCGTCTAATTTTAATTAAAACTGCTGAAAGAAAGGTTTAAATGAATAAGAAATATAAGACTTTTAAGGGGTTATCAAATGAAGAAAATAGCTGCGATTATCGTGATGGTCTTGTTCGTTTTACCGGTAGGTGTTGGTCTTAGTTCCGATACCGATGTCGTGAAGAACGTTCAAAAAAATAAAGAGAAAACATCAACGAAAATCACTCCGAATTTCCTCCCACACTTTCGAACAACCTACATGGTTACTATGCGCGATGGTGTGCAGCTTGCCACTGACGTGTATCGACCGATTTTCCGTTCATCTCCCCATGGGACGATTTTTTTGAAAACACCGTACAATAAGGATTCTCTGAAGATCGTTGGCATTATTGGAATACTGCGTGGTTGGCCGACCGTCATCCAGGATATGCGCGGAAGGTTTGCATCAGACGGCATCGATACGGTTTTTAAAAACGAAAGTACAGATGGAGCAGATACCCTCGCATGGATCGCAAATCAGACGTGGTCGAACGGGAAAATCGCGACGATTGGACCTTCTGCAATGGGCATCACCCAGTACTGTATGGCTGGTGCAAATCCGCAGAACCTCTCCTGCCAATATGTTCTGGTTGCAACGCCAAACCTATATAAACACGCAGTGTATCAGGGAGGAGAATTCAGAAAGAACCTAGTTGAGAACTGGCTGAGCGGACAGAATAGTACCTATATTTTACAGGAAATTTTAGACAACGAAAACTTCACGCTCGGGTACTGGGGAAACGTGACTCTTGATGATAATTGGGAAGATGTCAATATACCCGCGATCCATGTAGGTGGATGGTACGATATTTTCAGCCAAGGAACCATTGAGGCATATATAGGATATCAGGATTACGCCGGACCAGGAGCAAGAGGGAAATCGAAACTCATTATGGGGCCCTGGACCCACACCGGTTTTTTCTCACGCAAGCAAGGTGAACTGACCTACCCAAGGAATTCTCTTGATAGGTTTTCGTTAAAGATGTTTCGGGACATGGTCCGGTTATACACGATGAACGAAACCGATGATTTCTCAAGGTGGCCTACGGTTTCGTACTACGTCATGGGCGATGTCGATGATCCAAGTGCGCCTGGGAATGAATGGCGATACGCAGATGATTGGCCGATTCCCTCAACCGAAGTTCAATGGTATTTGCATGACGATGGTCTGTTATCCACTGATCTTCCTGGATTTGATGATCCTCTCGCATATGTGTACGATCCTATAGACCCGGTACCAACGATTGGTGGGAAAAATCTTTTTTCTCCTGCGGGCTCCTGCGATCAGCGCGCAGTGGAAAACAGGACTGATGTGCTGGTTTTCAGCAGTGCTGTCTTACAAGAACCCTATGAGGCAACAGGTCTGATTAAAGCACGTTTGTTTGTTTCTTCTGATTGCCCAGACACTGATTTCACTGTCAAGCTGACCGATGTATACCCTGATGAACGCTCTATGTTCATTACGGATGGTATCCTGCGGATGCGAAACCGAAACGGTCAAGATCACTGGGAATTCATGCAGCCAGGAACCATCTATGAAGTAGAGGTAGATCTCTGGAGCACCTCATATATCTGGAATACCGGCCATTGTATTCGAGTAGAGGTCTCTTCGTCGAACTACCCGCGTTTCTTAAATAATCCGAATACCGCAGACGGAATATACAAGAATTCCACCTCTACTATCGCCCATAATATTCTGTACGTTGATACGAATCATTCCTCGTGTATTATACTCCCAGAACCAACCCAAAATACGACTCGAGCGATGTTCATTACTCCTTACGCTTTATCAACAAGAATTTTTAATCCATTATTTTCTCCTATTTTCTGCTGAAAAAAGATGGGCCTGTTGCGATTTGAACGCAAGTCTATGGCTCCCGAAGCCACAAGGATACCAAGCTACCCCACAGGCCCGAAGGGTGTTACACAACAAAAAGAAAAAACAGATAAAAGAGTTTTCGGTGAAAGAGACCGTTTTAAAGATCTTTGAGGAGTCCACGAAATTCAGTGTATTTCTTCGTCAGAATGCTAATGGATTCTTGTAACGCAGCTTTTGCGCTCATCGATCCATCGGTTTCAAAGCTGAACGTCAGTTTCGTAGGATCCTTTTTCATAGTAATATAATCTTCCTTGTTTTTCTGAATGTATGTCTCTAGCACTGACATCTTCGAAATGTCCTTTATCTCTAGTTTATCTCCTTTGAGTTCTACAAGGTCTTTAGGAAGTTCTTCGATGAATGCTTTCACGTCGTTCATGCGTTTTTTATCAACGGTAATTATGGTTTCCATGCGGTATCGTGGTGCAAGAACAACCTGCCATTTCGCATGATCTCTCCCTCGTCCTAGGACTGCTTCAACTTCCAAGATGACTCGTTGATCTTTGGTCAGTTCAACGATCGGGATCGTGGTTTCTGTAATAGCATAACTGGGGTGCTCCGGCTGTAAATCACCGGAATACACGACGCCTTCCCCTTCTTTGCTGAGGGTGTAACGGACCGTGCAACTGGGGCATCCTTTCCCGCCGCACTTACATTCATTACGAAAAGCGAGTATCTGTAAATCGGTTGGAATCGGGATCAATCCCAGTCGATGAGAAATTATCTCATCAAACAAGGCGCTGGTGTTATCGTAGATAATCACATCGTCGATCGCTAGTTTAGGCAGCTCCGCAAGCATGACACGCCGGAGAGAGTTCACAAAGTACACATCGGTGTCTTCTATTTTCAATACTCCTTTGTTCCCTTTCAGCTCCATGGTTTTAACTTTCATGAATCCACCTTAGATAC
>Ga0315274_10009461_pt1 | contig 14075 bp, 14 predicted proteins | sample YL17G02_20_MG_FD_203700 | JGI IMG/M metagenome (GOLD analysis project Ga0315274, IMG submission 203700) | Sediment microbial communities from Yellowstone Lake, YNP, Wyoming, USA - YL17G02_20 | ecosystem: Environmental > Aquatic > Freshwater > Lake > Sediment | place: USA: Wyoming | collected...
CTCTTTGCACTTTTCTCAATTGTTTCTTGTTTCAATTCAACTCTCTTTTCGACAGGTGGTTCTATTTTCTGCAAAAGACTCATCAATTGAAGATAGAATTTCCTCAATGTGATGATATTATCAATAAGATTGATTCCAAAATCATATCTTGAATCCTCAACAAAGTCTTTTTCCCCATATTTTTTGAGGATCTTGATCTGCTGAATGTTACCTTGCCATATTGTTAAATTTTTCTTTGAATGAATGTTAATTATACCATCAGCTTGATTAATTGTGAGGTTCAAACCAGTTTTACTATAGATATTGTACGTTTCCTTCTGTTTTTCCTGTTTGTTTCCTGGTTTATATGTGATGATCAAATCAATTCTTTCAAATTTTTTGTTCATAATTTAGTTGTCACCAGTTTGATTTATAAATCTTTTTTGACGTTAATAAACGTCAAAATTAGAATATATAAATAATTTGTGATTAAAAAGTATCAGTATCAACATAGTTTCTGTTCAGAGCCTTGATTGGAATCTTTGCTCCTGAAACTGGGCAGAAATGAAAAAGTAATAGATCAGGATTTTTTGACAGTTCAATAGTTCCTATTTCAAAGATACACTTGCTGGTTGAACATTTACACGTTAAGATCTTGGTTCTCTTTACCATTTCAATCATTTGTTTACCTATTTTGGTGATCTTCTTTTGATAAGATCAATTAAATCATTCAAGAAATACATCCTCATTGTTTTAATATTTTTATGAAACAATTAAAATAAGATATTTTCTCATATTTAAATCAATTTAGATGTCCTCTGGACCAAGACCAAGAATTGAATTTCTTCGTGAATTTTCTCTTTCTTCAAAAACTCTTCTAAATATTCTATATATAAATCTGTAGATTTTACACTTGAATCTCATATATAAATTACATCTTGTTTTGCAATTGGTTCTATTGTGAAACTTGTAGAAACAAAATTTTATCATCAATTATCATTCCTGTGTATTTGCATAGCAATAAATGCAATTGTGTTTGCATTTCATATCATATGAGCCAATGTCAATGCTTTTTGTGCATCCACATTCATTTCTTTGAGAAGGATCCTTGTCTTTATCACATGGTTCTCCAGCTAATCTTTCCAACAATTCAGCATCTACACATTTAGATTTAAAGATGTAAACATCATCAACAAACTTGTCTCTTGCACACATGAAGACTTTTATACCATATCTTTCAAGATTCTTTGCAATTCCAAATAAAAGATTTTTCTTATTTTTGTCTGTTTCTTCACAATAAAGAATGTTGTGTTCACTTGCACGTCTCTTTACCTTTGCATATGATGTATCAAGAAATGAAACAATTACCTTGTCTATTCCAAAAACATGTAGAGTTTCAGAAATGAAATCAATGTCATGTAGATTCGTTCTGTAAAATAAACTCATCTCCTCCTTTTTACATAGCAATATAATTGGATCAAATCTCCAGATCAAACTTTCATTTCCAAATTTCACAACAATTTTTTGTGCCGCAAGAAGTCGTGTTTTAAGGTCATGTTTTATTCCTGGTTCAAGCAATGATTGAATATCACTTTCAGAATAACCATTCAGTGTGTATTGAAATACACATATATAATTTTGTTTCAAATATGCAATGAAATTTGTATCATTGAACATGTCAGTATAGTCCTTGCTCCAAAATACAATTGAATGTATCTTGTCTGGTGTTAAATCTATGTGATTTACTGTATCACCAAATTGCGAAGGTTTGACATCAACAAAGCCTTGTCTAAACCAAGACTTTAGTTCAGGCAGAAAGCAACTCGGAATGTCTGTTCTCCGTGAGCATGACAGTACTTTCTTCATGTTTTTCAACTGGATTTCTGTATTCACATATGATGTCCAATTTTATACAATGACCATAAAAGTTGAAGACACATTTGATTACACTACAATTTGGACATCTTAAAAAATTTGTTTCAATGACCATATTTTTTCATTCTCATCTATATAGATGATGATAGTGTTTTTTATATATAAATGTTTTGAAATCATATCTGCCAAAGGGGAAAAAAGAGGAGGGGGAGAATATTGAATCTATGCAATGGGAAATAGCAGATATGATCCCAAAGTATGTATCATATTTACATTTATAAATCTTTTTGCAAGAAAAATTAAAATTTCATTTCTTTGCTTTTAATTACCTTGTTATTGTCTGACAAGTCTATGATTTCATCAACAATGAATGAAACAATGTTTTTGACAGGAAATGTCAATATCTTTTCGTTTGTTTTTGGTTCAACTTGAATATTTTTTCTTTCAAGTAAACAAACTTTTTTCATTCCTGATTCTTTAATCGCATAGATGACATTTTTAATGTGTTGATTCCGTGAATACCAGATACCTATATACATATTTTCTAATGTTAAATTTGTATTTGAAATCTTTTCATGATAAACATTGTTGATAGATTCAAGCAGATCAACAAATCCAATTGAATATTCTCCCATTTCATTGTGTTTTATTCCTCCAATGTATTTAGCATAGTTCAGGATCCCAGCTTTTTTGATATCAATGATTGGATAGTTTCTTGAAAACTCCAAGTCTGCATCATTAATATATAGCAAGAGTGAGAGTTTTGTTGGAAACCTTGGTGTTGTAAGAGAAAATTCTTGAATGAATGATTTGTTGAATTCGGGAGTTTCATATGGTCTCAAATCAATCATTGTCTTGTTGATTATGAAACTTTCTGTCTGAATTTCTGGTATTCCACCTAATTTAAATATAGACCAATCTATGTTGAAAAATCCACCACAGAAATCACATCTCTTTGCACCAACAGGAACTGGTGCTAGGCATCCTACACATTCTAAAATTGGTATGATTGTCATAAATACACCAATTAATAAAAGAAAAACGTGGTATATAAAAGATTTGTGATGAAAAATTTGTGAAATTATGAATCAATCTTCAATTCTATTTCCCTGGTTTATTGGTCGAACATAGTTCCAGATTTGTTTTTTGGTTCATAAGAATAAAGACAAAGCCTGACACAATGTTATATTGATAACATATATTTTGTATAATACCTTGCAACTGTCTATCATATCTAAACATGTCATTTAGATATTATATATTATAGAAAAAGAAATTATTTTTTTTCACTTTCTTTGATAAACTGATATGCTTCTTCAGAATTCTTTGCACTTTCAATCTTCTTCAGAAGATCATTTGCTATTGACAGTTTGTCCTTCATCAAGATGTCCCCAATGAAGTCTCCAAAAGATTGATAATTTTCTAATATGTCTTTAAGATTCATTGTATAGATCTTGACATATTCTTCATGTTCAGTGATTGTTTTTTCATCAAGTACATGGTTTGTGATTGTTTTTGTTGTAAGGATTTGTTCTGCTTTGTTTTGAACTTTCTTTTTCTTTGACATGATTATCAACCAATTTTTATCAGACAGATGATCTCTTTATTTCGGTCTTGTTTATGACCAAATACAAATCATCAGATTCACTCAGATTCACTCACCAGCCTGTAGTGAATCTGCCATAACGTCAACTTGATCGTGTAATGTGTTATGATCTCCCCGACAGTCTTCACGATTAATGTTTTGTCTATGTTTTTTCACTCGTTTTTTTGGTTTTTGTTTTATGTTCGGTAGAGCCTCTGCCTGATCCGCAGGGGCTCTACAGAAAATAAAAAAAAATTAATTTTCAATCAGGTCGCCAACGTGGTGAAGACGGGCGACATCGCCATCGAGGATATAGAAATCGTTTGACCCGATCACGATCGGGTTAAGTTCCACGATTTTTTTCTCGATGGCTTGCACAGTCTCGAACGTGATGCAATGCTCGTTGAGAAAATCGACGACGAGCCCGTCTTGCACGAGCAAAAAATAATTATCTTGCCCCGGCGCGCCGGGCTCGTTGTCCACGAGGATGTCCCCCGCGGGGGTGACGTGCCGCGGAAATTCGGCGTCGTATTCCAGTGGTTCGTATTCCTCGGGTTCGTATTCCTCGGCTTCCCACGTGGCGTTGTCTTCAGCTAATTGTGAATCGGCTTCGCGCTGCGCGACTTCCTCTGCGGCATCGAACGTGAGAACGTTTGCGGCGCGTATCAGATACATTGTTTCCGATTTAATCATTTTATCACGTTTTTCTTGTTTTTTATGTTCCGAGGCGCGTCCCTGCGATTCGAGGCGCACCTGGGAAAATAAAAAATTTATTCTTCCTCATCAATCTTTCCAAAGGGAACACGCATGATAGTTCCAAGAACCACAGCAGTGTTCATGCAATTCTTGTGGAATCTTTCAAAGAACTCTGCTGGATGATCACCTTCCTGGTCATCATTATGGTGACTATATTCGTGGATGAGGAGATGATAAATTGCTGCCACGAATACATGTTTTTGAAGGCTCTTGTTGATTTGGCTTGTGTTTATGTCTATTATTGAAGATCCATCGGTGTGGGCATTGTATGCTGCGTTTTCAACAAATGAAATGGTTCGTTCATCTTCCCTCAATGCTTTTGAAATGAGTTTTCCATACCAGCGGACCATCATAAAATAAACATTGTTGATCTTGCTTGTCTCATCTTCATTAACCTTCTTGGCACCCTTGTCAAGAAGTTCATGAATCTTCTTGACTATTTCTATGTTCTTTTCAGCACACAGAACATTTACACCAAGTTCTCTGATGAAAGATTCTGTGTCAGAATCAAGATCAACAACGACCTGACCAGTCAAATTCTTGTATTCATTGGCGAATTGGTATCGCCTGTTGCTTGAAACACTGTGGACATTTGCAATGTGCTTTGCTTCAAGAAGAAACTTTGGAGTGTAGTGAACGTCACCCTCATAGGAATGCACGAATTTGATATTCATGAGATCTTCCTTTGCAATCACCTTCTTGCGATAGAGATCAAGAAGCCTCTCAGGATTGTCAAAACTCTTTCTCCGATCGTGATTTTCAACAATGTGCTTGTTGAGAAGAGTTATTCCTTCCATGAACTTCTGGTAGATTTCATCATGAATCTCCTCATTGCGAGCTGTATTTAGAGTAAGTTCATCACAAATGACATTGTAATCACCATCTGCAATGTACTCATCAATGTTTCTGATGTAAACTCCTTTGACAAATAGTTTTGACTCCTTTTGTCCCTCAATCGCTTTGATGATCCCGAATTGCTTGATAACAGTTGGATCAATCTTTGGATTTGTTTTTTCATTGATTTCAAGTTCAACATCCGTCAAAAGGAATGAATCAAGGAGTTCCTGCACCATGGAATTGATTTGCCAGGAATGGATGATCTTTTCATCAAAGAGCTTGATTTCAATCTTGGTTCCTGCAAAAGTAGTTGGGACAGTTTCAATTTCATAGCCAATCTTCTTGTTGATGTCAACAGTGATTAAATTGTTGAGTGTATGAATTTCACAGACACCCATTGCAAAGTATTGACCACGACCAATACCAAACGTGCCGATATACCTCTTGTCACCAGATTCACGTTTGATACTCTTCCCAAAGTATCTGAAGTAATTGTCAATGATGTTTCGGTCCATTCCGCAGCCATTGTCTTCAATAGAAAAGAAGTTGTCTTTGATCACAACCTTGATTTTTTTTGCACCCGAATCAACAGCATTCTGGATTGCTTCCATGAAGCCCTTCTTCGGTTTGCCAGCCTGTTGCTTGATGGTAATGAGCAAGAGGTCATCAGACATCTCAAATTTGAACGATTCTTTTTCGGTCATAATATTTCACATCTCTACAGAAAATAAAAAAAAATTAATTAATCGACAATAGAAATCATCACGCGTGTAGAATCACGTTTAAACAAGTGCCCTCCAGACGTCCCGTCCCCCGGGCATCGTTCCTGGGGGACATATTCTACCCATTGCCATGCTGACGACTGCGTCAACATGGCAGAAATGGCGGAATATTTTGAATCGCAGTATATTATTGCGAAAACCGCTGCGTCGCCGTGCTTGTACGGCACGGCATGCATCACGGCATCAAAAAAATTTATAGTGTACATTTTTTTCACTCGGATTTTTTTGGTTTTTGTTTTCGGAAGAGCCTCTGCCTGATCCGCAGGGGCTCTACAGAATTTTTCAGATGGTGAGTTTCTCACCACATGAACTATGATTTCAAGGGTATTTAAATCTTTTGTTTTTTATCACAAAAAAATAAAAAAATCACCACGAGTGCGATCGGGAGACCTTAGTCGAGCCGTCCGGGTTCGCATACTCGGTCACGGTGTCAATGTCGCACTCCTCGGTGCTGCCGTCGCACTCCTCGCTCCACTTTCGGAGCACGACCTGCTTGCCCGTGCGTCGCGCCTCGTCGAACGCGAGCTGGCGCTTGTCCAGCTTTGCATCCAGCGCGGCTTGTTTCTTCGCGCGGGCCGCCTCGAGGATGGGGAGTGCGTAGGCTTTTGCCTGCGCCCACGTGAACGCATCGCCCAGGGTTTTGTGGGCGAGATCGTCCATGATCGTGCCCCACCCGCTGAGGTAGTGGCTGATGACCTCGAGGGCGTTGAGCGCGTGGATCGCGGCACTATTATATGATTGCCCTGCAGTCGAGACCGACGTTCCGCTGCAATATTCGCCCTCACGGAAATTCGCCTCGAACGCGGTCTCGTCCGCGAGATCGGGCACGACGATGGCGGGAACGATCTGGCGAGCCACGGGCTTGGCGACGGTATTAGTAGTGTTCGTCGCGGCCACGGGAGTGTTCGTCGCGGTCGCGGTCTTCTGAGGGCACTTGACATGGGAGGCCCCGTTCCCGCTGACCCAATTGATTCGGTCGCCTTTATAAATGCGACCGCCGCACGTTTTACACGTGCCAGGGAATTTCGAGATCATTTCCATTTTTTTCACATCATTTTTCAGATGGTGAGTTTCTCACCACATGATCTATGATTTCAAGGGTATTTAAATCTTTTGTTTTTTATCACAAAAATTTTAAAAATAAGATATAGAATAAAGATTTAGATTCTTCAAATAATGGCTTTTTTCATTCTAAATTCAGTGAACAATCTGTCTGCAAATTGCCAAGACAATGATGTGGTTCCACTACTTCTATCTTCACTGTTATATTTTCCATTGGTCATTTTATCAAGATGATGATAAAATTCATGAAATATTGATTTGATGTGATTCCGTGGAAACATGAATATTGTTCTCAGCTCATCAGAATATGAAGCATAAACACCATCAAGATGAAATCTTACTGTGATATTTGGTGATGGAATCTTATATTCCTGTGAAAGAATGATACATACCTTTACTGCTGTTTTTTTATCTATCTTATAATAGTATCCAGTTCTGTCTGGAAACAAATTTGCAAGGGACTGTGGACAACGAATGTCCCATTTTCCATTTATCAACATTTCATTCATCTTATTTTACAATTTTTAATCATAAGGATCTCTTTTTTAACTTTCCATCTTCAATTGAATATTTTCTTCCACAATCTTCACAAGAATAGATGATCTTTCCTTGTATTAATTCTTTTCTTTTTATGAGATTCCCACCACAAGTGGGACACTTGGGTTCCATTTCCTTCACTCCTTCACTCAATCAATAAACTCTTCGACCGATTCATATTTAAATCCTGTGAATGAATAGATTTGTTTGAGTTTAATGTGTGAAAAAATGCGTATATGGTGACATTGTTCACTTGGTCTGAATATCTTAGACATATTTTTTCCTCAAACAAAGAATGTGATCTTTTATCTTATAATTTTTAATATATGGTTTTATCAAAATTGATCTTTCATCATTTGTTATTATATTGGTATATGAAACAAAATTTCCTTGATAATCCAATGCTGAATCAATTCCAATGACTATTTCTAATTTTGGGATACAATAATCTTTCAGCATTATTTTTCCATTAATTTGTATGCAATTTGATAAAACATCAAATAAAAATGGTGACACTGGATCTTCTTCGATTTCAAATACCAGAGCAAAAAAATAGATCATCTTCAAACTTTTATTACAGGGGTATATTCCATAAATTTCAAATGCACCATTGAAGTTTGCAAACGTTTGAAGTGCAATGATTATTTTTTTGTATTCAACCTGAGAAAAAATTTCTTCAATTTCATTGAGTGATTTCTTTATTGTGAATGAATGATTAAAATTTTTAAAATTGATTTTGAAGGTCAGACCCTCAATCATTTCTTGAATACAAAATTGTTCAGAGTTGAGTTCTGGAAATGCATCTAACCATCTTTCTATATTGTGTATTCCTTCAATGTGTGGTAATTTTGTTTTCATTGTTTTCAACACTCTCTTTGATTCTAAATATTTCTTTTCTTAAATCAATATAGTTGATCACATTACCACAGACACAACAAATCCATTTGCTATATTTAGGAAATTTCTCATCAAAGACCAGTTTTTCATCAGTTTTACCACATTTTTTACACATGTTATCCATCATCAAGATAATCAGATGCTATGTTTTTTATTGTCCTGATTTCATCAATTATTTCACTCCAAGTTTGGCTTTCTTCTATTTCAAGTATTTCACAGATTTTCTTTTTTAGGTCTTCAGGTGGTTTATCTTCCATTTCAACCTTCCTCACATTGGTGGTATAATAATATCATGAAAATTATGATCTTTCATTATTTCTCTTTCTATACTTTTAATCAAATCAACCACTTGAATGTTATCTTTCCATTTGATATATGCTCTTTCTAATTGTTGAATTGATAAAAATTGTCTTTTATTGAAAAATCTGCTTTCGAATTCTATTTCAAGGATAACAATGGTGGCATTTATAAAGTCACCAAACAATCTTGAATCAATCTCAGATTCAAATATTCTCTTTGCTTTTTCATCACCAACTTCAGAAAGTTTTTTGAGAAGTGGAAATGAAATTCTTGAATCAAGACAATTTGGATTGTAATCATGATCAACCCATGCTTGTATGTTACTACAATGCCCAAAGAATGCCTCTTCTGGTTTTAATACATCAGAGCTTTCCCCTATTTTATTTTCAATAGGAGTATTTTTTATTATTTCATCAATTGATTCTCCAGAAATTTCCTTTGGTATTTCATTTAGAATTACATACATACATTGTTGAAATTTTTGACCATCAACAAAGATATGTGTTTTTAACACTCTTTGCTTTGAAACATAACCAGCCATGGTAAAATATGAAATTGAAGTCTTGAATTCTTCAACAAGACACATATCAATGTGTTCATTTATGACAAATTTTTTGACTATTTTTTCATTGAAAAATATTTTTTCAAATGATGATTTAAGATCATTACCAAAGATGAAATTAAGATGAGATTTTTCTGTGGAGGTAACTCTATTATTTTTTATCCTTTTCTGTGTTTTCCTTTTCTGTGTATGTATTTTTTTGATGATTATGTTTTGTTGTTCATTCATTTCAAAATTCATTGTTGTTCATCTCTTTAAGAATTTTTCAAACCATAGTTTAATCAGAATCTGACCATGACAAATCAAAGGATAAATTTTGTGTGTTTTTATACACCAGCAGCCAATTATCATTCCTGTTAATTCTCCTAATGAATTCAACAATTCTGGACTATTTTTAATATGTAATTCATATTCTTTCAAATTTTTGCAACGATTGCACCACTTTGAATCCTCTGTAAACTCTGTTCCAGTAACTGCACGACCAATATAAATATCAAATTTTGGTCGTTTACCATTCTTTTTATGAACATCAACAAGAATTGGGTGTTGCATTTAATTTACCTTTATTTGTTTCTTTTTTGAGTAAAGGACAGTAGGAATTGTTTAACGTGTGAAGACAATCAATAGAATTAACTTTTAAACCTTTCAGACATTTTTCACAATTCTTATCCATTTTGAAATTCATCTTCACAATTGTTTGAAACAATTTTCACAAACCTTTGTTTTATTTTTCATAGAAATCAATTTAGTTGGAAGATACAGATACGATCTTCATCACAGATAAAATCATGAAAATAATACCATTGTTTCTTTGATTCAACATACTCTTTCAGAGTCTTCTTTTCATATTCCTCAGATGTTATAATATTTAATCCTGTGTTAATATAGTCTTCTTCATTTGGTGCTCTGATTTCCTTGAAATTAACAATCTTGTTTGGATCAAAGTCCAAGGTGAACTCTCCATGGCATCCATAACATTCGCTTGTATCACCACAGAACGCTGTATAAAGTATCTTTCCATCTTTGATGATCTTTTCCCATGCCTTTTTCTTGAAACAAGATGTAGGTGATCTAACTGGTCCTGGAATGAATTTATGTTCCAACATTCTTTTCATCTTCTCTTGTTTTTACAATATAAACATCCACATACAGTATCAGAAGATTCAGAGTGACCAATTACCTCAAGTATCTCTTCAATCTTCTTTTCTGCATCATTAGCACGTTTGTTCTCCTTCTTAATTCCTTCCATCCATGTCTTTCCATATGAATATTTTTCATCAGAAAACATGTGGACAGTACCAAGGTACTGTCCATTGTAATTAAATAGATTTTCGAACTCGAGACATTTCATCACACCAAGAAATTTCTCGAGTTCTTTCTTTAACACTCCTAAATTGTTGTTGAATTCTTCTGCCATGGTTTTACATCTCGTTTTGTTTTCATTGACATTTTTCTTTCAAAGTAAATTCAAGAAGATCTTTTATGTTCATATCTGGATCTTTTCATTTCTTTTTCTGATGTGATATTTCTTTGTTCATCACTTTTCATCTTCTATTTGTTCAATTTTTTTCATCAGATTGTTACACTTTGGACACAAAACACCCTTGATTGGAACTATTTTTGGTCTTTCAAGTGTTTTAAAACCACATGTTTTGCATTTCCAACAAACCATAAATAAGTCAAGATACTTAGGACAATAGTAGAAATCACCTGTTTTGGAAAGAATTACATGACAATTTGGACACTGTTTTTCATTCATAAATGTACAACTTTGAGTGTTTTGTGTTCATAATAACAATCTGATAGTTGCTATTATGTTGGTTATTGTAACCAACAATGAATATTAATTCATAGTTTGATCTATGAATTTGAATGGTTTGTTCTTCATAACATTTTCAATGGAAATCTTGATATTTTTGATAATGTCTTCAGAAATGTCATCCAATTCTGTTGAAATTGTTGTTTTTACTCTAAATCTAAATACACATGTTACTGGAGAACCAACAACAATGATTGGTATGTTTAGACCATCAGCAATCCCACACTCCCACATCTTTCCACTGCTAATTTTTTTACTATTTATCAAAACAAGAACATTGCAGTTTATGACGCCATTCCTATCAAGTTCACAATAGTGTGGTGCCTCATATTTGTTTCCATCATCATCTGTCCAATCTCTTGTTATTATATAATCATCAGAAAGCATTTTTATGACTTTTTTAACTATCATTTTGTCTTCAAATGTTCCAGCAACATAGATTTTTATTTTATTCAAGACAATCATTTTGATTTTTTACTATATTTAGATATGAAAAGTTTATTTTTAAATTTTTTCTGTAATGTCAAGAAAGGTTTAAAAATATTTGGAGGTATCCTTCTTTTATGGTTTTGATTATGAAATCAATGCAAAAATGTGGCTTTTTCGTGTTGATCTTGTTCGGAGCAATCATCACGACAATTGGTCATCTGGATGCTCCGAAGGATGAAATTTTTAATGAAATGAATTTGAATGAGAGTACAACTCTTGAAACTTACAATTCGACTGCATTTATATTAACAAACACATATTCAAATACTTCAAGAGTTGGAATGTTGAACTTGACGCAATATGACATATTTGGTTACACTTTGGATTCTGTTGATATTAACATAACAGATAACAAGGTCTATGCAGAGGAAGACTGGATTCGACCTGGGGCATATAGTGGTACTAATCTCACTACATATAAAATCGACGGTGAGGATTATATGAACCAACATCGGCAATTGGGAGCACAAGCATTGGAAACAACATGTTTTAACATGTCACGAATTGGTCTAAATCTTAAAGTGACAGGCACAATTGGCCTGGTGAATTATACTGTCGATCTATCTTTTAATAACGATTCGTTTGATGTCCCACTTGCGGGATTCTGGTCTGGTGGATCTTGGCCTCTTTTGCAATCTTCGTTTGCATATGCATTTTCGGATATAAATTGTGTTGTCAATGCTTCATATGTTGGGAATCAAACATTTTGGTTAGTACTCAATGGCACGGATTGGGGCAAAAGTGGCAATGTTGCTTCAAACTCTTTGATAACATGGGCGTTACAATTTGTAACGGCAGGTAACATAGTTGCGTATGATCCATTTTTAGGATGGTTAAATGAAACGACCGGGTACGATTTCAAGTGGGTCTACGAACGTGTATATTATGAAGATAACATGTCTGTGAACAAGACATATTCACCGGAAGATGTTTATCTCGAAGCCGGAGGAACGTTGTTCAATTCAACTGGCGAAATCTCTGGCATCAACGTCACTGGATTATCCGAGATCGAACTGCTATCAAACACGACGTGCGTTAGTGGGGTATTCGGATTGACGTTGCATTACTCCTCCTCTCCGTGGGATCACGCGTCGCCCTTCACGATAACAAGCAATGCAGATTTTCCGGATTACGCATCGGATGGGAACGGCTCGGCGATCGATCCGTGGATCATCGAAAATTTTACCATTGATGCTGGCGGAATCACGTATGGCGGGCTCGTCATGAATTCCAACGAGCACGCTATCATCCGAAATGGTATTGTCAACAACACGGGCACAGATCCGACTCACTGCGGTATCCTCTTGATGGGCGGAAACAACGTGGACATCCAGAATATCACAGTTTACAATTTTAACAGTTCCGGGATCGGAATCGTTGGCGTCTACGAGATCACGGTCAATAATTGTACAATATATAACGACAACGACAGCCTCTATGCTAACACGATCGGGATATACGTGGATGGCGCTGAAAACGTGAGCGTGACCAACACGCGAATAGAAAATGCCACACTCAATTCGATATGGATCACGGACATGCTCGTCGCTTCGTGCGTAAATGTTTCGTTTGAAAACATCACGCTCGTCGCGTCCGGTATCCCGGATGGTATTAACTTCTACAATAGTCATGATGATATCATCGTCACGAACGTCGTCTCGACAGGAATGTACAATGATATCTACATGAATGGTGACGAAGGAAACACGATTTTCAACAACATCACGACGAGCAATTCATGGTATGATTCTATAAATATCCTCGATTCAAACAATACAATCATCGAGAATTCATATTTTGACATGACCGGCACTGATATCTGGTCGGAGTTTGACGGGTGCAATAATTTCACGATCGATAGTTGCGTGTTCGTGAATGGGACCATTTTGGTACATTATTCAAGCAATTTTATTATACAAGATTGTAATATAACAATCCCTGAAGAAATTGAATTTGACAATGTGACTGATTCAATTATCACTGGTTGTTTTATAACAATTGATAATACACTTGGAACTGATGTGTTGGTCAGTGATTTAGTAAATGTGACAATTAGTTACAATCTATTTGCCAATGTCGCAAATATCACTGGATATTCGAACACCACTGGTTTAAATATGAGTCACAACGCATATGATAATTATTTTGTCGTTTATTCAAGTGTTCCAACAACTGGTTGGAATGATGGAGATGTATTACCTGAACAATATGCATTGACCAATGATTCTGAACCAATCTATTCTGATTTGTTGTTTGGTGCAAGTAGTTTCTTTGTTACCTTGAATCTTTCAATTCACAGACAAAATGCCACAGGTGCAATTGTTGGAAGTCCGTGGATTCGTGTCTATGCAAATGGAATATTGAAGTTTACTCCTACATTTTTGGTCAACACGAATACATACTATGTAATTGTGATTCGTGACATATTTAATTATTTACTGTACAATGTGACCACCCATGTTTTACATGCAAATGTTACTGTAAACATTGTACTTGATATGCACCTTCTTTCAATTGAAAACAATTGCACAAGATTGATTGAAGTTTCAATTGAAAGGAATTCAATCACAAAAATATATTTGATTCAAACAAAAA
>Ga0315274_10009462_pt1 | contig 14075 bp, 11 predicted proteins | sample YL17G02_20_MG_FD_203700 | JGI IMG/M metagenome (GOLD analysis project Ga0315274, IMG submission 203700) | Sediment microbial communities from Yellowstone Lake, YNP, Wyoming, USA - YL17G02_20 | ecosystem: Environmental > Aquatic > Freshwater > Lake > Sediment | place: USA: Wyoming | collected...
TCCGCATTCCGTGTAGGGGAGGCCCTCAGCGGCCTCCCGGAGATCGGGCGACCGCAGAGGGTCGCCCCTACGATATGACGTGGATTTCCGCAACTTGGCACTAGCAGCCTGAACCGTGTTCGACCTTTCGAGGTAGTTCCTATGGGAAACTCCAGCACAACTGGTAGGTTCAGCGTCAAGTTTCTGCCGGACGAGAAGACAGTCTTCGTTGAAGGGCAGAAGACTATCATCGAGGCCGCCGAGCTGGCAGGTCTGCATATCAGCACTATCTGTGGTGGGGAAGGTCTATGCGGGCGATGTAAGGTTGTCGTTCAATCCGGCGACGTGTCTGCGGAACCCACCGTGCATCTAAGCCGGGAAGAGATCCAGCGCGGATACGTGTTGGCATGCAAGTGCTACATTCGCAGCGATGCGGTTATCGAGATTCCTCCGGAGTCCCGACTGGATGGCGCTCCTCAACTCAAGGATGAAGAGGCCCTCAGGTTCGGTTCGACCCGAGTGTTGGTGGGCCAGGGCCGGCCATACCTACCCGATCCCCTGTCCAGAAAGGTGTTTCTCCAGATGCCGCCGCCCACGCTGGAAGACAGCCTTGGCGACCTGGAGCGTGTCAGCAGGGAGCTCAGGCGGGAGCGGGACATTCCCATTATGCAGATGGGACTGGCGCAGCTGCACCAACTCGCCGGCCTGGCAAGGGAGTGCGACTGGCAGATAACAGCTACGCTGGGGCTGCGCGGCGGTACTACGGAGGTCATGCAGGTAGAGGGAGGCGACGCCTCCGCGCACAACTATGGCGTGGCGGTAGATGTCGGAACCACGACCGTAGTTGCTCACCTGGTGAACCTTAACACGTCGGAGACCGTTGCCAGACAGGCGAGATACAACTCTCAGATACAGTACGGCGAGGACGTCATATCTCGGATAATGTTCGCCGACACCAGGGAGAGACGCGCGCAGCTTTCTGCGTGTATCGTGGCGGACATCAATGATCTGATCGCCGGCTCGGTGGCTGCAGCAGGGGTCTCGCTTCACGACGTAACTTTCGTTCTGTGCGCCGGCAATACCACAATGGTCCACCTTCTGATGGGGCTTGATCCCACTTCCATAAGGGTGGAACCGTACGTCCCTGCGGCTGTGCTGCCCCCTGTCGTACGCGCAGCCGAGGTAGGGATCAAGATTAACCCTCGCGGGTTGCTGGGCTGCGTGCCGTCTGTTGCCTCTTACGTCGGCGGCGATGTGGTCGCCGGCGTTCTGGTCGCCGGCATGGCTCGTGCCGAAGCTCCTGCGATGCTGATTGACCTGGGGACGAACGGCGAGGTCGTAGTCGGCAACAAGGACTGGATGATGTGCTGCTCTGCCTCTGCAGGGCCGGCGTTCGAAGGAGGCGGCATCTCCTGCGGAATGCGGGCCACCAATGGCGCCATCGAGCGGATTACCATGAGGAACGGCTGCCGAACGGCTTCATATAGCGTCATAGGCGGCGGAAAACCGGTCGGGCTGTGCGGATCCGGGATGATTGACGCGGTTGCCGAGATGCTCCGCAATGGGTGCCTGGAACGCAGTGGAGTTCTGGCAGGGCGACCAGACTCCAGCCGGCTGCGCGAGGGCGACGATGGGATGGAGTTTGTCCTTGTTGAAGCCGGTGAGACGGCTACCGGCAGGGACATCGTCATTACGCAGGCCGACCTGGCGAATTTCATTCGCTCCAAGGGCGCTATCTACCACGCGTCGGAATGCCTGCTGGACCGGGTAGGGCTGCGGTTTCTCGACATCGAGAACTTCTACATATCCGGCGGGTTCGGCAACTGCCTCGATGTGCGTGAAGCGATCACCATAGGCCTGTTGCCTGACATTCCCGTGCATCGTTTCCAGTTTATCGGGAACGGGTCGGTGCAGGGGGCTAAGACGATGCTCCTGTCGAGCCATGCACTGGCGGAGGGGCAGTCCATCGCGTCTATGATGACCTACGTGGAGCTCAGCACGGATCCCAAGTTCATGAATGAGTACACGGCTGCGCTGTTCCTGCCTCACACCGATATCGAGAAGTTCCCGTCGGTGCACTATGAGATGGAGCGAAGCAGCCGCGCCAACAGCTAGTCTTCAGTCCGGCCGAGTGGTGCCGGGAGGTGCAACGCGTGGTCATTGCTGTATCCGGAAAGGGAGGAACCGGGAAGACAACCCTGGCTGCCTTGATCGTTCGGCGCTGCATCAAGAGGCTTGACAAACCGGTCCTTGCTGTGGACGCTGATCCAAACAGCAGCCTGGGCAGCAAACTTGGGCTTGAAGCAGAACTGACAATCGGGGACATGAGAGAAGATGTGTTCAGGCACAAGCACGACGCGTCCGCTGGCACTCCCAAACAGCGTGTGATCGAATATGGCGTTCAGAATGCTGTTGCCGAGGGCGATGGCTTTGACCTCGTTGTCATGGGCCGTGGCGAGGGGCCGGGATGCTACTGCTCGGTGAACAACATGCTGCGCACGTTTCTGCGTGGGCTGTCCTCGGGCTACAAGCACGTCGTCATTGACAACGAGGCCGGGATGGAGCATCTCAGCCGACGCACGGATGACAAGGTGGATCTTATGCTTGTCGTCAGTGACCCCACTCCGACGGGGCTGCGGTCGGCCAAGCGAATAGCAGAGCTGGCTGAAGATCTTGCGGTGGTTCGCGGACGGCTGTGGCTGATAGTCAACCGTGTCACCGACTTCGAGCGGGCAGAACGGTACGCGGCTGACTATGCGGGGCTCGATTTGCTGGGCTGTATACCCGAGGACCCGCTTGTCCAGGATTACGAACTGCAGTGCAGGTCCGTTCTGGACCTGCCCGACGAGTCGAAAGCGCCTGCGGCGTTGGATAGCGCACTTGTGCGTGTTGGAATGTAGAGCTTGTTTGGCAACCAGCAAAAGGAGAATCGTCAAGTGGTATTTGAAGAGCCGATAGAGAAATGGTCCGGAGCGGTGGTCAGTGTAACCATTGGCGCGACGGCTGCCGATGGCGGAACACGCAGCTATGCGATTACGCTTGGTGGGTCAACTACCCTCCCGTTCCTGCAATTTGAGGGTGAGATGCCGAACAGACCTATCGTCGCTATGGAGGTGCTCGACCACGAGCCGTTAGACTGGCCTGATGTCCTCACGGAACCGTTCGCGGATGTCATCAGCAAGCCTGGCGAGTGGGCGGCGAAATGCGTGCGAGAGTACGGCGCAGAAATGATTTGCCTAAAGCTGGAAAGTACACATCCTGATCTCGGCGACAAGGGCCCGGACGAGGCAGAAAAGGCTGTGAAGGAGGTGCTGAACGCCGTGGACGTGCCCCTGGTGATCTGGGGCTGCGACGTAGACGAGAAGGACAACATAGTACTTCCTAGGTGCAGCCAAGCGGCCGCCGGCGAAAGGTGCCTTATAGGGACCGCAAAAGAGGACAACTACAAGACGCTTGTGGCATCGTGCATGGCGGACGCGCACGCCTTGATAGCCGAATCTCCGCTGGACATAAACATCGCCAAGCAGGTCAATGTCCTGGTCTCCGAAATGGGTTTCCCGCTTGACCGGATCGTGATGTACCCCACAACTGGGGGCCTCGGCTACGGCATCGAATATGCCTACTCGATTCAGGAGCGCGGCAGGCTTGCCGCCCTGACAGGGGACAAGATGATGTCGCCGCCGGTTGTCTGCCAGGTCGGCCAGGAAGCTTGGCGGGCAAAGGAAGCGAAGGCGACCGCTGACGAAGTGCCTCAATGGGGGCCCGCAGAGCTGCGAGGCCCAATGTGGGAGGCAATGACGGCAGTAACGCTGCTCCAGGCGGGCAGCGACCTGCTGCTTATGCGCCATCCTCAGGCCGTCGCAATGGTGAAGCGGACCATCAGCGCCCTTGTGGGAAAGAAGTAACGGCAATAGAAAGCAGTTCACATAGTCGAAAGGAGAACCCCTATGATTATTATCGGCGAGCGGATCAATGGGATGTTCAAAGCAGTCAACCAGGCAATTCAGGAGAGAGACAAGAGCGCAATCCAAGACCTTGCGCTGAAGCAACTGGCAGAAGGCGCTGATATGCTCGACATCAACGTCGGCACGGCCGCTGCGGACCCGCCGGAGGCAATGGCATGGCTCGTTAAAACTGTGCGGGAGGTGACCGATGCGCCTCTCTCTATCGACAATCCCAACCTGAATACCATGAAGGCTGGACTCGACGCTTGCTCGGGAGCGAAGATGATCAATTCTACTACCGGACAGGAAGAGGCGCTGGACACGTTTATCGGACTCGCCAAAGAGCACAACGCGTCCGTGGTGGCTTTGTGCATAGACGAGAAAGGCGTGCCGGTAGACGTTGACGGTCGCTGCGAGATCGCCATGCGGATCGTGGCAAAGGCGATGGAGTTCGACCTGCCTGTTGAAGACCTGTATATTGATCCCATCGTCCTGCCCGTAAAAGCGGATCAGACAGGCCCGGGCAAGGTGCTCGAGTCGATAAAGCAGTTCGCCGTTCTTGCAGATCCGGCTCCGCACATCGTTGTCGGACTGAGCAACCTCTCCCAGGGCGCGGTTGATAGGAAGCTGATCAACAGAACGTTCCTCGCCATGGCGATCGGGGCAGGACTGGACGCTGCTATCCTCGACCCGCTTGACACGGAGCTGATGGACGCGTTGATCGCGGCTGAAATGCTGATGAACCGCGCGATCTATAGCGACTCCTTCCTTAAGGCCTACAGGCAGAGATGAGAAGCCTCGGGCCTTGGGAACCGGCCGCGACCTGGAGGAGAACCGTTTGGCGAAAAGACCGATCGGCCCTGCAGTTCCTGCTAAGCAGCGCCCGTGTGAACACGCCTTGCAGGTAGGCTTCGAAGCCCTGCTGGCATCCCTGCCGTCAGAAGAGAAGCTGGAGGCGCTCGGCGCTTGCAGGGAATCAGACATGATTCGCGTCCCGGCGCTGAACCGAGTGCTGCTGGCTGACCTGGCTCACCGCGACGTATTCGTCGAGGGTCTTGGCAGAGCGAGACGCGCCTGGGCGGTCCTCTGCGTTCACTACCTGTGCGCCGACGATGTCTCCGTGGATCCGCGTGAAGCCGCCTTTGGACATTTTGCTGACTGCCGAGTATATGCCGGCGTATTCCAAAAGCGGATTGTCGGGCGTTTTATAGCGACATCCGGAAGGACTTCGGAGCGGTTTGTGGAGCTGAGCGAGCAACTCCAGGCAGAGCGGCTTCCTGGATCGGGCATACGCTACAGGTTTTGCGTCCTGCCCCGCGTTCCGATCGTCGTCGTAAGGCATGAGGGAGACTACGAATTGGGGCCCGGCGCGAGTCTGATTTACCGGGCGGATGCCGAGCGCCTGCTATCGGTAGAGGACCGAGTAGTAAGTGCCGAGCTACTGCTCGACACGCTTGCCGGAAAGACCATCGAGGAATAACCAGGAGGCGGCTAATGAGAGACGGTGTTGAGAAGAGGCTCTTCGTCGCGGCGACCAACCAGAACGACGGCAAGACGACGTGCAGTCTGGGGTTCATGGAGGGCTTCCGGCGCTTTGCAAAGTCGGTCGGTTTCATCAAACCGGTGGGGCAGCGCTACGTGACGGTGGACGGCCACAAGGTTGATGAAGACTCAGTGCTGATTCAACAGACCTGCGGACTATGTTATTCGCTGAGAAGCCTGAACCCCATAGTTATTGAACCGGATTTCACCCGGCGGTTTCTTGACAGTCCGGAGGAAATCTATCCGAAGTTGGAGAGGGCTCTCCTGGATTCCTTCGCTGTTGTGGCCGACGGGAATGACGCGGTAGTGATCGAAGGGTCCGGTCACGCCGGAGTCGGATCTGTCTTTTCGCTCTGCAACGCGCGTGTGGCGAAGCTGTTGAACGCCAAAGTCGTCATCGTGGCACTGGGTGGCATAGGCCGCCCGGTGGACGAGGTGGCAGTCAATCGCAGCCTTTTCGAAATGGAGGGCGTGCCCGTGGTCGGAGTGGTGGTCAACAAGGCGTTGCCCGAGAAGCTCGAACAGACGCGCCACTACCTTACCAAGGCGTTTGACCGGGCCGGCCTGCCGCTGTTGGGGGTGGTTCCCTACGCGCCGTGCCTTGCTTGGCCTACTGTGCAGCAGGTTGTGGAAAGCACGGGCGCAGAGGTCGTCAGCGGGCATGACCGCCTGTCGAGTCCGATCGCTCAGGTTCTTGTCGGGGCTATGACGCCTCACAATGCGCTTGCCTACATCCGAGATGAATCGCTCCTGATCGTACCCGGGGACCGCGATGATTTGGTGCTTGCCGTAGTGAGCATGCACCTCCTCCGAGACGACGTGCGGCTTTCGGGAATCGTTTTTACCGGCGGGCTGCAGCCTTCGCCCGAGACGATGGATCTGCTGTCCCGGATCGATGTCCCGGTGCTCTTTGTGGGCACAGGGACATACGAAACGGCAGCCTGCGTCCACGACACTGTTGTTAAGATTCGTTCCACGGACCAAGACAAAGTTCGGCTCGCCACCAGCCTGGTGAGAGACAACGTAGACCTGAAGCGGCTCTGGTCCATGCTGTGATGAGACCCGACTGTTTATCCCACAGTGGAAACGAGAGGATTCCTCCTGAAGTCATGCGTGGTGCCATTGCGGGCGCGTGACTGGCAAGGATGAGATGTGGTCGAGGTAAGAGCGCTCAAGTGTTGCCCAGAGTCCCACGCCGACCTCGATCCCATCTATCCGAAAAAGCTGCACCTGGCCGGCGCAGGCACTGCAACTCGCCCCGCACGAAGGGGAGCACTCTTGTTCTTATGCCCATCTTCGGCAGCATTGTGCAGGGCGTGGTCGTAAATGAGAAGAACTCCGTGACCTTGCGTCTGTCGCCAGTTGCAGGAAACCCGGAGTTCGCAGTTCGGAGCAATCTCGGGAACGGGAGCGGGGCCGCGGGTTGCGAAGAACACAGCCGCGCGGCCCCGGGATCGTCGAAGGAGGACGCTAGTCTGCGTCTTCCTCTTCGTGATTCCTGTCGTCGTTTTCATCATCGTCGGCTTCTGCCTTGATCAACCTGCCGTCCACGGCGATCTTGACTTCGTACTTCTTGCCGTCCTTGGTGATGTCAGCCGAATACTGGGTCACGCCGTCCTCGTCCTCCATCTCTATTTTGCCGATAGTGCCCGATCCGGCTTCATTCACCAGAGTGGCAGCGACGGGAGCAGGCAGGTCGTTGAACGCGACGACCACCTCGTCATCGTCCTCGGCCTTCGCCTCGCTCTCTTCGTTCTTACAACTTTCGTCGTCCTCGTCAACCTCGTTCTTGATGAGTGCGCCGTCGGCGGCGACCTCGACGTCGTGTTTCTTCCCGTCTATCAGGACCTCGGCGGAGTAAATGCCGCTGGCTTCCTTCTCGATCTCCTGAATGGTCCCGGTGCCTGCAACTTGCTGCAGGGTGGCCTTCACGGGTGCAGGAAGGTCATTGAGAGTGACCTCGACGTCACCATCCTTGTCAGCTTTGTGGGCAGCTACAAGCGGCAGGGATATCGCGCAGAGCACGATCACCGCCGCAAGCAGAAGCCCATAGCGTAGCTTTGCCGAATTCATTCTGTTGTCTCCTTTCTTGGTTTGCCGTCCTGGTGTGTACTTCCTCAGCCGGACGCTTCTCTCGGGAGCAAGACGCTCATCTTGACTGTATACCACCTCCATTCTTCGGCGGTAGCAAGATCCGGAAACTGCTGCCATGGCCCTCTTCGGTCTCCAGATCAATGGTTCCGCCGTTGACCTGAGCAGCGCGCAGCGCGACTGCAAGTCCCAGCCCTGTTCCGCCCGTCTCGCTTGAGCGTGCCTTGTCAACGCGGTAGAAACGCTCGAAGACCTTGCTCCGATGCTCCGGCGCGATGCCGGGGCCATCGTCGGCTACCTCAACAGCCGCCATCTGACCCATTTCCTGGACGACCACTCGAACGTGCCCGCCTTCCGGCGTATACCTGATCGCGTTGTCAACCAGGTTGATCAACGCTTGGCGCAGAGTAACCCGATTCGCCGTTACGGTAATGGGCTGGCTATCCGGCACCTCAAGGACAAGTCCTTTCTCATCGGACAGCACGCGCAGGCAGTCTACTACCTCAGCGGCGAGCGCGGTGAGTTCTACCGGTTCGCGGGGTAGTGTAGCCCAGCACGAGTCATACCTGGTCAGCGTGAGCAGATTGTCTACCAGTCGAGCAAGACGGTCTGCTTCTTCCAGCATGCTGGCAACGACATCGCGGCAAGCATCAGGGTCGCCTCCATCACGCAATGCCACCTCGCCGACGCTGCGAATGGCCGTCAGAGGAGTTCGTAGTTCGTGGGATGCATCCCCAGTGAATCTGCGCAGAGTGTCAAATGCGTCCTGCAGCCGCTGTAAGGTATCGTTGAAAACCGCGGAAAGACGGCCGAACTCATCGTGAGGATTTGTGACAGGCAATCGCTCTGACAGGTTCTCGGCGGTGATCTCCCGAGCCTTGGCCGCCATCCTGCTCAGCGGCGACAGCACGCGGCCTGCTATGATGTAACCGCCGCCGATCGCCAGGACCAGCGCACACGGCAGTCCTACAAGCAGTATACCGGCAAGGATACGCAAAGCGGCCTGAACGGATTCGGCATCCACGGCGGCAATGATGCGGAACTCCCGGCCGGCGGTGCTCCCCGAGATTGCCTGAAGACGGTACAAGCGGCCGCTGGGAGACTTCCACGACCAAGGCTGGTTCTTCTGCCCGCCAGCTTCCGAACGGTCCAGATGGGCTCGATTCCAATCTGAGGTGCGGAAAACGAGCGATCCACCGCTTGATACGGAAAACAGCTCGATGCTCCCTTCCTCCTCAATCTCCCGCATCTCCTGTTGAGACCATCCACCGGCTGCCAACCCACTGTATTCGTGATCGCCGGTCCCTTCTGGTTCTCGCGCGTCTTCCTCCGCCTCGGCGAACTTCTTCCTGAGTGTCTCCAGGTTCCGGCGGAGCTGCCCGTCCATCTGGCGCGAGAGGCTTGCGTAGACGAACGAGTAAACACCGAGGGCAAACATCAGGACGATGACCGACAGCGCGCAAGAGTACCACAAGGTCAGACGTGCACGCGCGCTCTGAGGGCCGATTCTCATGGCCTGTCCTCCCGCAGCACGAAGCCGACACCACGCACGGTTCTGATGAGTTTCGCCTCGGATGCGTCGTCTACCTTCCGCCGAAGTCGGGCGATATGCACATCTATCACATTGTACAGCGGGTCTATCCAGACCGTCTCGTGCCAGACATCGCGTGCAAGCATCTCGCGCGAAACTATATTGCCCTGATGTCGCATCAGGTATTCAAGCAATTCGAATTCCTTGACCGTCAGCTCCAAAGCCTGTCCAGCTCGGGTCACTTTTCGAGTGAGCAGATCCATCTCGAGGTCTGCTATCTGGAGCCTGAGCACGTCATCGGGTCTGCCGCGCCGTATCAGTGCCCGAATCCGCGCCAGGAGCTCGGGGAAGGCGAACGGTTTGACCAGGTAGTCGTCAGCGCCCGCATCGAGTCCTTGCACGCGGTCTTCGACCGCGTCTTTCGCGGTCAGAATCAGCACGGGTGTGCTCAACCCTCGCTTGCGAAGAGTGGTAAGCACCTCCAGTCCGTCTCTGCCGGGGAGCATAATGTCAAGAACCACAAGGTCGAACGTCTCAGCGTTAACCAGGAAGAAGCCATCCTCTCCGGTTCGCGCCACTGTGACATCGTAATGCTCTGCTGATAAGCCCTCTCTCAGAGCCTCGGCAATCTTCTTTTCATCTTCCACTACGAGGATCCGCACGGACCGCCAGCCTCCTGCATCAGATGATACCACAATGCCGCCTGCTCGAGGTCGGGGTCTGGCATACGTTTTTCTGACGAATCGTTAAGACTTGTCAACACCGGTCGCCGGTGTTCCCGGCGTCCGTCGCTACTGAAGCACGGTGGACGAGCCGAGACGGACGCAGATGTGGACATGGCCGCCACAGAGGGACGGCCACTACGCGGCTCGGCAGCGGCCTCACTCACCCCTCAACTCTCAACACTCAACTTCTCAGAATGAGACGAGGACCTGCCAGATGAACATGTTCCCCAGTGCGTCGGAAGTCAGTTGTCAGTCGTCAGTCGCCGGTGAGGCACGGCGGATGGGGCGAGGCGCGCGCTCAACACTCAACTCTCAACATTACTGTCGCCAGTGGAAGACCCAGGTTTGTCATTCTGAGCGCAAGCGAAGAATCTCCCGGGCTGCGAATGAGATGCTTCGCTTTGCTCAGCATGACACTACTAACAAGGAGCGTGAACTGTTTCATCCGCACGTAAGAGTTCACAATCACTGACAGCGGGTGACTGGGACCTCCCCCGGTCCGCCTCGGCGGACCGGCCCCTCCTTCCCAAGGAGGGGAGCTGTCTCACTTCGCAGCGCGTACCTCCTCGGAAAGCTGTCCCCCTTCAGAAGGGGGACCATAGGGGGTCTCAGTTCTCTATCCACAATCCTGACATGTTACATCCGCACCGTCCGGTTGACAAGCTCCGTGTTTCGTGCGAATATATGCCGTATCTTCAGCACTCGGTTGGCGGGAGGGAAAATGAAGAAATTGGAGCATATCAAAGACCAGTTGGCGAAGGGCACCTGGCTGACATATAGACCCGAGATCAAGATTCTCGACTGCACCATCCGGGACGGCGGCCTCATCAACGATCACGGGTTCGAGGACGGGTTCGTGAAGTCCGTCTACGAGACCTGCATTGCGGCGGGCTTAGACGCGATGGAATTCGGTTACAAAGCCGACAAGAAGATCTTCGCGCCGTCCGAGTTCGGCGACTGGAAGTACTGTGATGAAGATACCCTCCGCCGCATAGTAGGTGACAATCCAACCGATCTGCTGATCGCGGTCATGGCCGATGCCGAGCGGACCGATTATCACAACGACATTCTCCCCAAGTCCGAAAGCGTGATTGACATCATCCGAGTCGCCACCTACATCCACCAGATTCCCACGGCGCTGGACATGATCAAGGATGCGCGCGACAAGGGATACAGGGTAACCGTGAACCTGATGGCGGTATCAACGATTCAGGAAAGGGAGCTCGCTGAGGCGCTCGAGATTCTGTCGAGCAGCCCGGTCTGCGCGATATACATTGTAGACAGTTTTGGGGCCTATTACTCGGAGCAGATCAGAGACCTCACGGTGCAGTTCCTGAGCGTGGTCGAGGGCAAGGACATCGAGATAGGAATCCACGCGCACAACAACCAGATGCTCGCATATGCCAATACGCTGGAGGCGCTCATCGTCGGTGCGAACCGTCTCGATGCGACCATCAACGGAATGGGCCGCGGCGCAGGCAACTGTCCCCTCGAGCTGCTGCTCGGTTTTCTGAAGAACCCAAAGTTCCAGCTTCGGCCGGTGCTTCAGTGCATCCAGGATTGCTTCCTGCCGCTGGAACACAAGGGCGAGATGGAATGGGGCTACAAGATTCCTTACATGATCACCGGCCAGATGAACCAGCATCCGCGAGTGGCGATAAAGATGAGGGCCGGCGAAAACCCGAACGACTACGTGGCATTCTACGACCAGATGATAGAGGAAGAATAGCGCGCCCGCAGTTCCCGGAGTGAACCGCCGATGAACGCCAAGAACGCCAAGAAGACGGGGCGAGACCACGCTCCAACTCTCAACACTCAACTCTCAACTCTCAACACTCAACTTGTCAAAACGACACCAGAAGCTGCCAGATGAACATATTCCCCAGCGCGTCAATATCCTCCCAGACCCGGCGCAGAAGTTCCTCATCCCCGGAGATGGCGGGAAGCTCCTTGACCTTCTCATCCCACGGGATGCACGCCCCGGGCTTGATACCCGATACCGGATTCCGGATGCCGGACGTTCGATGTTCGAAGTTGGACGTTCGACGTTGGACGTTCGAGCCGGCTGAGTAGACCCCATGCTCCCTGGTGAAGTCCGTCAAGGCTCGCAGGTTCTCGACTTTCGTGTCGGTCTGCATGATCGCGCTCGCATCCATGATGTAGCCGCCGTCCCGCGCCACGCCGTCTATCACCTTCCTGGCATACTCGCGCACATCATCCGGCGTGCGATATGCAAGGATGAAGTTCGGTATGCCCCCGCTCAGGCAGAACTTGCCGCCGAGTTTTCCGTGGACTTCGAAAACGTCACCCCGGTCTACGTGATAGACAATACTTCCGCCCGGCAGCTCGGCAAAGCTGTCGAGATGGCGGTCCCAGTCGCCTTCCGCGTAGAAGAGCGTCTGGTGCCCGTTTCTCCACAGCTCCTCCACAATCGGCTTGACCGTCGGCCAGTAATGCGATTCGAACTGCCCGGCCGAAACGAACGGTATGCATCCACGATGCATCCAAAAGCCGACGGGAACCTGCTTGTTCGGATCCGAAGTGGTGAGGGCCACGTGGTAGAGATGCGGCATCAGCGCCTCGCAGGCTTCCAGGACCTTGTCGGGCTGAGTCATCATGTCCATCGTGAGCCCTATGTATCCCCGCAGCTTGTCGGCGATGATATCGAACGGCGCCTTCAATATCCCCGCGATCGCCGATACCGTGCCGGATTCCGTGCGCAGAAGTTCGCATTGAGGCCCGAACGCGCTGAAGTAGCTCAGCATCGCCATCCCGCCTTTCACCAAGGCGAGATTGTTGCGGTAGGACGTCGGCTCACCCATGGGACTGATATGCTCCGAGACACGCGGAAGCCATACGTTGTAGAGAAAGGCGGTGGGATCATCTATGAGGCGATCGTATTCATCCGCCTTCATGAAAGCGTTTTCCTCGTCAGGCTCGAGGTATTGGAAGGCCGTATCCGCCGGGATGTCAATGCCTGGGACGGCGTAGTACTTCAGGCCGATGGCCTGGGTCAGCCCCGTCCACACGTAGACCATATTGGCAACGACGGCATCCCAGTCGAAATCCGCAGCGCATTTGCGTGCGGCGATTAAGGCTTTTGTGAAATCGTGCGTCACTTCCTGGCAGGTGAATCCGGCATACTTCGCCGTGAATTCCGCGACGAAAGGCCGTATGGGTATCTTATCCGGCTTTTCGTTGCGCATTGCCGTCACGTAGCGACCGAGCCGCTCGGCGTACAGCTTCTCCATCTCCGCGTTTGTCCCCATTTGTCCTTTGCCACCTTTCTCAGCAGGCAGAACAGCGAGTTCCGATCCAGGTTGAACTATATAGTAGGGGAACGGGTCTGTCAAGCTCACAGCGCACGTGTCGGAGCGCCATGTCTGACGAGCAGCCGCCCGATAAACTCGTCTGCAGTTCGTCCCTCAGCCCTCACCCCGACCTTCGGCCACCCCTCTCCCAAAGTTGGGAGAGGGGAAAGGGGGTGAGGGCCAGAAAGGGACGGCGCCAGCTTCCACTCCGATCCACTTTATCTGATCTCTGCTGGGTCCGTACGTGACGCAGGTTCCTGTTTCGGTCGTTGCCTGTGGCGGTTGGCGCTTCTCCACAAAAAAACTGCAAATTTTTCTGCATAAATGGGATTTAGGGGCTTGACATGCATTCTCGCGTGGAATATAATACCCGTAGGGGTGTGGGTATATACCCCTACGGGAGGCGGCACCGTTGAACGAGGCGTCACGTTTTATGGCTGAGGTGCGCCGGCGAGTCGCGACTATCGAGGGACAACTCAAGGGAATCGAACGTCTCTTCCAGAAAGAGGATGTCCCGCAGGCACTTACTCAGTTGGCCGCGGTACGAAACGCGCTGGAGAGTGTGGTCAGAGTCCTTCTTCAGGTGTCTATCACGCGCAGGTTTGCGATGAAGTCAATCAGCGAGCGGCCTGAGGACGTGTTCGAGCACGCTCTGGAAAGAGCCATGACGCACTGGTTCTCCGCGAATGTGCTCGACACCGGCGCGGCCGCGCCTCCCGCTGATGAGGCGGAGTTCTCGGCCGCTGTTCGGCGCTGCTCGCGCAGCATAGAGGATCGGCTCAGAGACATTGGCGCCGTGCTGGAGGGGCACAATTACCTGGAGGCGCTGCGGGAACTCGGTGCAATGCGCTGGGAGGTGGACGAATTGGTGAAACTAGCGCTGTGCAGATTGATCAGGGACCGCATGGCTGAGAAACGGGGTCCTAGAAAGGTGAAAGACGTCTTCGAGCGG
>Ga0315274_10009464_pt1 | contig 14074 bp, 20 predicted proteins | sample YL17G02_20_MG_FD_203700 | JGI IMG/M metagenome (GOLD analysis project Ga0315274, IMG submission 203700) | Sediment microbial communities from Yellowstone Lake, YNP, Wyoming, USA - YL17G02_20 | ecosystem: Environmental > Aquatic > Freshwater > Lake > Sediment | place: USA: Wyoming | collected...
TCAATGTACCGCGCCGCGGTCATACAAATCCTTTGCGCCTGCTCGGTCGTGTTCGAGAGCACCAGCACGCGCAGCTTTGGGTTTTTTGCTAGCTCAAATAAAACGCGCCCCACGGATATTGAACTCGTCTTGGCGCTCTCAACGTGCGACCAGATCAACGTGCGCTTGTTGTCCGTGATGAGCTGCTGCCATTCCAGGTGCATCGGCTGCATGTGCACCCGCGCGCCCGTCTCCTCGTCGCGGAGCACGTAGGCGTTGAACGCAGCCGGGTCTACGCGGGCGCGCTCGAGCAAAATCTGGTCGACTTCTTCGAGCTGGTCGAGCAAATCGTCGGGAGCTTGGTTTAGCAAGTCGTTGGGGTCGTGAAGCGGCGGAAAGTCCATGTGCTGCGCTAAGTCTGGCACGCGTCACCCGCGCGGTGCAAGCCCGCGATCGCGGGTGACGCGTGCCAGCGTGATTGAGTCCCAAGCCCGTCGGGTTCCTAGCGCTTTTTCTGGAGCTTCGCTTGAACGCGCAAAAGCGAGGGCGAAGGTGGCTCGGGAAGCCTCACCCAGATGTCCAGAGCATCCAAAGTTGCCACGTCGGTGAGCTCCCAAGCATCCGCGCGCCAAACGAGCACGCACCCCCCGTGGTGCACGTGATCTCGAGTCGTCGGAACGTGCTGCCCCATGCGTCGGGGTCGTGGGGCCAGCGTGAACTGGCGCACGATTGGTGGGCGCCTACCGGGGATCACTCGCCAGCTCCTCGATGTTGACGGGAGCGAACTCCCGCACGTCTATGCCAACGTTGTGCACGTTTTCGCGTTGCACCCACGCACGATGGGCGTGCCCGCAAAGGATGACCGCGCCCTCTACCGGCTGCACAAAACGCGAGGGCACGCGGCGCACATCAGCCAGGGGGGCGTCCACGTCGGGAGGCACGTGGCGCATTCCGACATGGACGCCGCGTACCACGATCTGCGCGACCATTTGCACGCTTGCGAAGCCGATCTCCAGCATCTTCGAGCGGCTGCGATCGTGGTTGCCGAGCACCAAATGGTGCTCACCATGCAAACGTCGTAGGAGCGACGCACTCTCCAGCGGCCGGAGGAAACTGAAATCGCCGAGGTGCCACACCACGTCGCTCGGCGCAACGCAGTCGTTGTGCCGAGCGACCAGCTCCTCGGTCATCTCCGCGACGTCCCGGAATGGACGCGCGCAAGACTCGATTACGCGCCCGTGGCCATAGTGCTGGTCACTTGTGACCCAGATGGTCACGCGCGCGCCTTTCGGTGCAGGGTCCAGCCACCGCCGCCGAAGTCGGTGGCGTGGTCGCGCTCCCAGCCGGCGGCGGTGAGCTCCGCTTCGCCCTCGTCTGCGGACCCTGGGACGATGCCCAAGACATTCTGGCCGTCGTTCCACTCAATAATCTCGTCTGCCTCGGCGAAGGAGGCAGCGACGACCTCGAATGAAGCGGAGCAGTGTGCATCGCAGTAGACAGCCATGTAGAGGGTTGCGGCGGTGGTGTTCGTTTCCATGGGTCGACTATAATATATGCACGGGATGAACGCAAGAGAATTAGTACAAGTAGTGTGCGCGACGCGCACTCAAGGTGGAAGTAGGCCGCGCTTGGTCTCGAGTCTCGCTAGTACCGGATGGGCGATTTTGCCGATTCCCGTACAAAATCCGACGAAACCGAGGCCCACTTTTGGGCTTGGTCTCGAGTCTCGCTACCGAGTAGCACCCACCCGGCGCAGCCGCACGGACCAGTTAACGCCGGCCAAGTTGATGTCGTCTAGGCGCGCTCTCGCGTAGGCCCGGGCAGTCGCAACGTCGTCGGAGTGGAAGGCAAATTCGTCCTCCATTACCACGCCGCACGGGTACCCTACGTAGGTCACTGTGCAGACGATGCGCTCTTTGCCGCGGATGGGTCGGCGGGCGTTGACGAAGATCTCACTAGCGGTGCGGGCGGCGGTGGTGTTCGTTTCCATGCACTGACTATAATATATGCACGGGATGAACGCAAGAGAATAAGTACAAGTAGTGTGCGCTTTCGTCGCACAACTTGGTGCCTTTTCGCGCACACTACTTGTACTTATTCTCTTGCGTTCATCCCGTGCATATATTATAGTTGACCCATGGAAACGAACACCACTTCAGACCTCTGCTTGAGCACCGCGATCCTCACAACTGGCGACGCTTTCCAGGCGGACAACACCGACGCGAACTGGGAGGCATATGCGTCAGCGGTGGCGGTGTGGGAGCGCACGATGGGGCGGCTCTACGGCAACGAGGAGATTTTCAATCTCACCGGCCGCCGGTAGCCCTCGCGGGGGCGGGCGGTTTTGCCCGAATCCGGTACGGGATTTGGGATTCCACCCCCTGAAAAGCCGAAACTTTCTGGTCCAGTGAGGCTCTCACCAACCGCCGGAGTTGGAGGCATTTTTTGGACCCCCCGAAAGCGACCGGAGTGGGTCGCTAGTGTGTCCACAAGCAGCGCAGCGGCGAAAACGAAAACTCGCATTATGCGTGGCGGCGTGCTCACGTGATTTCAAGGCGTTACGCGCTTGCCGACCGTGTGGGCTTGCTCGGGGGCTCCGGAAACCGACGAACCGGCCACTTGTCGAGCCTGCGCAAGGGCGGCGTGAGCTGAATCGAGCCTTAGTGCTGCTTCATCGAGCGTCATCGGCTCTCGTTGGGCACTGGTGTTGGGTTGGACGGGTTTGGCCGCGACAAGTCGTTCGAGCTCTAGTGATATACGGGCCATGGAGACGATGCGTGATTGACAGGCTGCGAGTCGATCGAGCAGCGTCACGGCCTGAAGGGCGGTTAGCTGCCGTTCGTCGCCATCTGGGCGTGCGAGGTCTTCGTCGATTTTTCGTTTGGCCGTGTCGGCGAGTTGACGTGCGGAGGAGACGAGCGTCGTTGATGCTGCGAGGATGTTCAGGGCGCCACCGCGGGAGAGAGTTGCGATTTGGCTCTCCTGCGTAGCTGCCTTCTGTTGTGCCTGTAGCTGCTCCTCTTTGACCTTTTGGTGGTTGCTGCGTTGGTTGGCGGCGTCGAGCAGCTTCTGCTTTTTTTGCTGGGCGAGCCTTTCTTCAACGACTGTTTTGATTGGTCGCCAGTGTTTGGTTGGCCAACCGGTGTCCCAGCCTCGCTTCAGCGTCTTAGGATCTGCGCCGCAGTGTCTCGCTGCGGCATAGTGGCTGTATCGTGGCGCATCTTTCTCGAAGGCCGCGACCATCGCGTCATAGTCTGCTTGGGTCAGCACTTTGCGTGGCATAGGCGGCGTTTGCTTGCGTGTGTTGCGAGGGCTGTTGGCGCAGGAGGGTGAAATGGGGCATTTTGGTCTGTCGCTTGCACGGCGCGTGTTCCTTCTGGTGCTTGTGTCTCATGTGAATAGCGCGGTTTTCTGCGCAAAGTGGTCTTTCCAGCGCGGTTTTCCGTTTGCTTTACGTGAGGGTGCGTGTGTCTCGTGTGAATATTGGTGCAGATTTTATGCGCTAGAGCCCGTCGGCTGCGCTCAGCGTGGGATCGAGAGTGAGAAGCACGTCGCGGAGCGCGAGATCAAAGAGCGCGGCCGAGAGTAACAGCGCGGGGTGCACGTGGCACGTGGGTACCACCTCGACTGTCAGCGAGTAGGCCACACGGTCCAACGGTGCAAAATTGCCGTCAGCATCCAGTGTACGACGGAAATCCTCGTACTGCACTAGTTGCCAGCTGCCGGCGAACCGCAGGCTGTGACCCCATAGCGAATTCTTCACCGTCTCGATGACGCCTGCTTGGTCGAAGGCGTCCGGGTTAAACAAGCAGAACGTCGCAAATGGCGAAGTGGTTTCCGGATGCAGTAGGCGTAGGGACAAGTTCATCCCGAGCAGGTGGCCGCGGGTAACTCGCGGGTGAATACGTTGCCACGCGTCATCCGTGAGGTGTACCAGCTTGGCCTGGCTACTCACGGTGGACCCCCTTGCCGCCGTAGCTGAGGTCGGGCCAAAGCCACTGACCATCCGCGTGCTTCTCCCATTCCAACCTGGTCACACTGCGCACGTCCACGAGCTCGATGTAGGGCTCACCGTCGCGGATGGTCCCGATGTAGCTTCCGTCGGCAATCTCGGGCCAGCGACGGTCCTGAAGCTCATGCTGCAAGAGGCTCTCCTCGCTTGCTGACAGTTCATTTTCGGGGTCGCTAGATTGCGAGAGCTCGAGCAGCACGAGCCGGTGGAAGTGGCACGTGAAGAGTGCGAGCAAAGAGGGGGTCTGCGGTGCTTCGGGTGGCGGGTGAACGATGGTCAAATGGCTCATGTCGGCAGTCTCTGGCAGTGCAGTATTTTTGCGTGGGGGTTTTGGCGCCAAAGTCTTAGTTGGTCGTCACGTTTTGTGCGGAAAGCGGGGGCACTTATCTTGTGCCCCCGGAAGTGCACTACTTTTTGCGTGCGGGCTATGAACTTGTAAGCAAAAAGCATAATACACGCAAGTATGCGGCGCAAGTGAATATATGCGTGCTTCAATCGTCGCAGCTCGCCGACACTTCCTTCGTCGCGCGCCCCTCTGCGGCCTTGGTCCAGGCTTCAACCCGGCGCACCAGCTCCCCTCCAGCCGCAAGCTTTCGGCAGACCTCCAACCTGCCCATACCGATGTGCTCCTGGCTGAGCACGCAGAGGACTTCATCTTCTCCGAGCCCACCGCGCTCGGCGAGTCGGGTGAGGGATTGCCCTCCGTGATTGGACTTCGCCCAGGCTTCGTGGGGCTCAATCACCCCCCAAGGAATTTGGGTGAGACGCGGGTCCTTATCTCGAAAGTCGTTGAGGATAGGAAACATCTTCAGCGGATGTACCCTAACGATTGAAGCGCTGCTTGAGCCATCCGTTGTGTGCGGAGCTCTTGGTAGATGGAAAGAGAAAGCTGCGCCCACAAAGCGAGCGTGATGAGTGGAAGGTAGATTGTTGGTGGATTCATGACTTTGTACCCAGAATGTCGGCAACGGTGATGTGCAGGCTCACGGTGTCGGCAAGCTTTGTGATGACAAGACACTCGTTGAGTACCAGCGACCCAATGACTTCGGAGCCGCCTCGTTGGCAACCTTCCCGCACGCGACAAGCAGGCCGAGGGAGACGAGCATGAAAACTGAGATTTTAGTCATTTTTTGTACCCAATCACCCCGGTAAGATTTGCTCCGGAGAGGTCTGCTCCGGAGAGGTCTGCTCCGGAGAGATTTGCTCCGGTGAGATTTGCTCTGGAGAGATTTGCTCTGACGAGGTTTGCTCCGTAGAGAACTGCTCCGGAGAGGTTTGCTCCGGAGAGACCTGCTCCGGATAGATCTGCTCCGGATAGATCTGCTCCGGTGAGATTTGCTCCGGTGAGATTTGCTCCGTAGAGATTTGCTGCGTAGAGATTTGCTGCGGTGAGATTTGCTCCGGAGAGATTTGCTTTGAAGAAGTCTGCTCCGGAGAGGTTTGCTCCGGCGAGGTCCGCTTTGAAGAGGTCTGCTCTGGAGAGGACTGCTTCGTAAAGGTCTGCTCCGGAGAGATTTGCTCCGGAGAGATTTGCTCTGGGCAGGGTTGCTGCGGAGAGGTTTGCTGCGGAGAGGTTTGCTGCGGAGAGGTTTGCTTCGGTGAGATTTGCTCCGGTGAGATTTGCTCCGGTGAGGTCCGCTCCGTAGAGATTTGCTGCGGAGAGGTTTGCTCCGGAGAGGTTTGCTCCGGAGAGGTTTGCTCCGATGAGGAATGCTCCGGAGAGATTTGCTCCGTAGAGGCCTGCTCCGGAGAGGTTTGCTCTGGAGAGATTTGCTCCAGAGAGGTCCGCTTCGTAGAGGCCTGCTCCGGAGAGATTTGCTCTGGAGAGATTTGCTCCGGAGAGATTTGCTCCGGTGAGATTTGCTCCGGAGAGGTCTGCTTCGTAGAGGTCCGCTCCGGAGAAATTTGCTCCGGAGAAATCTCGTTTTCCTTCTGCGTATTGCTGAAGAAGTTCTTCTTTAGTCATTTTTTGTACCCAAGCACTCCGGAGAGATTTGCTCCGGAGAGATTTGCTCCGGAGAGGCTTGCTCCGGAGAGGTTTGCTCCGTAGAGATTTGCTGCGGAGAGGTTTGCTACGGATAGATCTGCTCCGGTGAGATTTGCTCCGGTGAGATTTGCTCCGGTGAGATTTGCTCCGTAGAGATTTGCTGCGGTGAGATTTGCTGCGGTGAGATTTGCTCCGGAGAGACCTGCTCCGGAGAGATTTGCTCCGGTAAAGTTTGCTCCGGTGAGGTCCGCTCCGTAGAGATTTGCTGCGGAGAGGTTTGCTCCGGGGAGATTTGCTCCGTAGAGATTTGCTCCGTAGAGATTTGCTGCGGTGAGATTTGCTGCGGTGAGATTTGCTGCGGTGAGATTTGCTCCGATGAGGTTTGCTCCGGTGAGATTTGCTCCGTAGAGGTCTGCTCCGGAGAGGTCTGCTCCGGATAGATCTGCTCCGGTGAGATTTGCTCCGGTGAGATTTGCTCCGGTGAGATTTGCTCCGTAGAGATTTGCTCCGTAGAGATTTGCGCCGGTGAGATTTGCTGCGGTGAGATTTGCTATGGAGAGGTTTGCTATGGAGAGGTTTGCTGCGGTGAGATTTGCTCCGGAGAGATTTGCTCCGGTGAGGTCCGCTTTGAAGAGGAATGCTCCGAAGAGATTTGCTCCGGAGAGGTCTGCTCCAGAGAAATCTCGTTTTCCTTCTGCGTATTGCTGAAGAAGTTCTTCACTAGTCATTTTTTGGCGTCTCTTCTACTTGTCGTTTTCGGTGGCCACGGTGTCACCCGACGTATGTCTGCCGCACCATCTTGGCCGCTGCAAGCGCTCGTGCTGCGACGGCCGGGTCATTGCCGATGTGCTCCGCAAGCATGTGCACGACGTTTGCGACGTCGGCGGCCTCCCGCATCCGCTCGGCTTGGGCGCCGGCGGCAAAGAACTCGTGAATTTCGGCGAACAAGTGCAGCACGAGCGCCTCAACACTCGTCTCCGTTTTGTTGTGCCAGTCCGGCCGCCCCTTGGCGGTGCCAGACTTGAGCTTGGCCAACATCCCCGCCGACCATTCCAGCATTTTCGCTTCGCAAAGCTCGGGGGTCCGCGTGCCCGCGGGCGTCACGTCCCGCAGGGATGGTGCACACGCCGCAGCCACCTCAGGTGAGTAGCCAATCACCTCTTTGAGTTGTGCTCCGGAGAGGCCTGTTCCGGTGAGATTTGCTCCGATGAGATTTGCTCCGAAGAGATTTGCTCCGAAGAGATTTGTCCCGGAAAGACTTGCCCCGGAGAGGTTTGCGCCGGTCAGGTTTGCGCCGGTCAGGTTTGCTTTGGAGAGGTCTGCTCCGTAGAGACCTGCTCCGGATAGATCTGCTTTGTAGAGAACTGCTCTGGAGAAATTTACTCTGGAGAAATTTGCTCCGGAGAGATTTGCTAGGGAGAGATTTGCTGCGGTGAGATTTGCTCCGGAGAGATTTGCTCTGGAGAGATTTGCTCTGGAGAGATTTGCTCTGGAGAGATCTGCTCTGATGAGGTTTGCTCCAGAGAGGAATGCTTCGTAGAGGTCTGCTCCAGAGAAATCTCGTTTTCCTTCTGCGTATTGCTGAAGAAGTTCTTCTTTAGTCATTTTTTGTACCCAAGCACTCCGGAGAGGTTTGCTCCGGAGAGATTTGCTCCGATGAGGTTTGCTCCGGTGAGATTTGCTCCGGTGATGTCTGCTCCGGAGAGATTTGCTCTGGAGAGATCTGCTCCGTAGAGATTTGCTCCGTAGAGCTTTGCTCCGTAGAGACCTGCTCCGTAGAGATTTGCTGCGGAGAGGCTTGCTCCGATGAGGTTTGCTGCGGAGAGGTCTGCTCCGATGAGGTTTGCTCCGGTGAGGTCTGCTCCGATGAGGTTTGCTCCGGTGAGATTTGCTCCGATGAGGTTTGCTCCGGTGAGATTTGCTCCGATGAGATTTGCTCCGGTGAGATTTGCTCCGTAGAGGCCTGCTCCGGAGAGGTTTGCTCCGGTGAGATATGCTCCGGAGAGGTCTGCTTCGTAAAGTCCTGCTCCGGAGAGGTTTGCTCCGGTGAGATTTGCTCCGGTGAGATTTGCTCCGGTGAGATTTGCTCCGGAGATGTCTGCTCTGGAGAGATTTGCTCCGTAGAGATTTGCTCCGTAGAGGCCTGCTCCGGAGAGGTCTGCTCCGGAGAGGTCTGCTCCGATTAGGTTTGCTCTGGTGAGATTTGCGCCAGAGAGGTCTGCTCCAGAGAAATCCCGTTTTCCTTCTGAGTATTGTCGAAGAAGTTCTTCACTAGTCATTTTTGGGCCCAGTCACTAAGGAGAGCTTTGCTCTGGTGAGCTTTGCTCCGGAGAGATCTGCTCCGGAGAGGTCTGCTCCGGAGAGATTTGCGCCGATCAGGTTTGCTCTGATGAGGTTTGCTTTGAAGAGGTCTGCTCCGTAGAGACCTGCTCCGGAGAGGTTTGCTCCGGAGAGGTTTGCTCCGGAGAGGTTTGCTCCGGCGAGGTTTGCTCCGGATAGATCTGCTCCGGATAGATCTGCTCCGGTGAGATTTGCTTCGTAGAGGCCTGCTCCGGAGAGATTTGCTCCGGAGAGATTTGCTCTGGAGAGATTTGCTCTGATGAGATTTGCTCCAGAGAGATTTGCTCCGATTAGGTTTGCTCTGGTGAGATTTGCGCCAGAGAGGTCTGCCCCAGAGAAATCCCGTTTTCCTTCTGAGTATTGTCGAAGAAGTTCTTCACTAGTCATTTTTGTACCCAATCACTCTGGTGAGATTTGCTCCGGAGAGATTTGCTTTGAAGAGATTTGCTGCGGTGAGGTCCGCTCCGGATAGATCTGCTCCGGAGAGATCTGCTCTGGAGAGATTTGCTCTGATGAGGTTTGCTCCGGTGAGATTTGCTCCGGAGAGGTTTGCTGCGGAGAGGTTTGCTCCGGAGAGGCCTGCTCCGGAGAGATTTGCTCTGGAGAGGTCCGCTCCGGAGAGTTCCGCTTCGTAGAGGCCTGCTCCGGTGAGATTTGCTCCGGTGAGATTTGCTCCGGTGAGATTTGCTCCGGTGAGATTTGCTCCGTAGAGCTTTGCTGCGGTGAGATTTGCTCTGGAGAGATTTGCTGCGGAGAGGTTTGCTCCGGAGAAACCTGCTCCGGAGAGATTTGCTCCGGAGAGCTTTGCGCCGGAGAGGTCTGCTTCGTAGAGGTCTGCTTCGTAGAGGTCTGCTCCGGAGAGATTTGCTGCGGTGAGATTTGCTTCGTAGAGATTTGCTCCAGAGAGGAGTGCTCCGGAGAGGTCTGCTTCGTAGAGGCCTGCTCCGGAGAGGTCTGCTCCGATGAGGTTTGCTCCGATGAGGTTTGCTCCGATGAGGTTTGCTCCGGTGAGATTTGCTCCGGTGAGATTTGCTCCGATGAAATCTCGGTTTCCTTCCGCGTATTGTTGGAGAAGTTCTTCTTTAGTCATTTTTTGTACCCACAATCTTGTCGCGACCCGCTTGCGTGATGAGGTAAAACTTCTGCGCACCACCGTGCGCCCGGGTGCACTCCGCGTAGCCGAGCCGCACAAGAGTGCGGATGCGATTGCGAATGGTCCCCGCGTGCAGGGGGGTAAAGTGTCCGGGGAAAGTTGAAATCTGACTAATGCACGCGGGCTCACCCAGCCCGCTAAGCACAAGAAGTAGTCGAAGATCGGTGGGAGTCATTTATGGCTCGGGTTTCTCTGCGGAAGCACCGGAGATGGCGAGGTGAACGGGAGGGTTAGCCCGCTGCAATCGCCTGCTCAATTACAGACGTGGCCCTTTCGGCCCCTGTTGCACCACCCCGTGCGGCGTAGGTCCCGCAGCACAAGCCCGCCCGACGCACGATGAAGATCCCGCATCCCACGGACTCGGCGGTGTACTCGCCCATTTCCCAGATATTGAGCCAGATCGAAGCGGTGGCGGCTTGGGTGGCGTTCGTTTCCATGGGTCAACCATAATATACGCGAGCGACGGACGCAAGCGAATATGTTCACGTTGCGCAAGCGGCGCGCGCGGTTGGCGCGGAAAGTCCAAAATGCTCGAAAACGAGCCGGCGCAGCGCACCACTTTGCGCGGTGCAATAGGCCAGACACGTGGCACCGCTGGGATGCACGACGAGCAAGGCAGTCTGGGCGAACAGAGGATCTGCACGCGCAATGTGGATGACTGCCCCCATGATCGCTTCGGCGAGATTCTGCACGACGGTCTGCCCGATCAGCCCGTCGTCCGCCCCCCACGTCGCGTGTGCGAGCAGCGCACCCCGCATGACCTGCCGCACCGTCGTGGCATCCATGTGTGGCTGCGCAACCTCGAGCAACACCCGAGACTTCTCGTGCACACCATGAACCACGAGAAATGAAACGTGCGCGACTTCGGGCTGCATGATGAACCGGGCTTGCACGTCCCGAATAGTCGCGGCAATCAAGTGCGCCCGATCTGCGGGCAAGTAGTTCGACCGTGCTCGCGTGCGCGGAGTGACTTGCTTACGCTTCACGGTGGCGCGCCCTTGAAGCTGAAGTTTGCGAGTCCCACACATCGCTCGCGCTGCACAATCGATGCACACGACGTACACGACGTGCACGGTACTTGCCCGGAAGTGGAGAACAAACACGAATGAAGTGCATGGCATTTCCGAGCAAGCCGGCACGTGGCGCTCGGGTGCCCGTCACGTCGACATGAATCGTAGGTGTCAAGTGGGGAACCGAAAACCAGCGCATAGAACAGACCCTTGATGATGGCGAATGTGACTCCTGACATGCTCAAACCCCCTAGTACCCCGACACGCCGCCAATCTGCTTGATGACACCATTCTCGGCGCGGTACTCAGTTGCTCCCGCTTGCCGTAGCATCCACGCCAGCTCTTGGCGGTGCGTGACGACCACGAGACAACGTACCTCGGCGATCTCCGCGAGCACGGCAGCAACGCCCGCGCACCCGGCCGGGTCGATGGCATCGAACACCTCGTCAATGAACAGCGTCCCGCCGCTGCGACCCGCGCTCGCTTCCGAGACTTCCGCAAACGCGAGAAGTAGCGCCGCATCGATGCGCCGGCGTTCTCCGCCGGAGCTTGCTCGGTAGCCATGGCCCCCGCCTGCGCCCTCAACTTCGATGCTGATACTTTGGTTCATGCCACCCCCCTTCAATACGGTGAAGGGGTTGATCTTGACCTTGAGGGCGGTGTCCATCTGGGCGAGCCAAAGATTGGCCAGGCTCTCGGTCGCCTGGAGCGCGTGCGCGAGCACGGCCACCCGTACGCCCTTGAGGCCCAGCACGCGGTCTGCAACCTCGAGCTCAGCGTGCGCAGCGAAGGCTGCCACCACGTCGGACGTAGCAACAGAGTGCGCCTCTGTATGAGTGGCGAGCAACTCGTGCAGGGTGGCAAACCGGGTCGTCCACGCCTCGTGCAAGATGCCAAACCGAATCTGCGCAGCGGCAACCTCGCTAGCGTGCCTAGCGTCGGCTGAGGCGGCCGCGGCACGCTGAGCGACTAGCGTTGCCACGACCACTCGTTGTGCAGCCCGCTCGGCTTCAGCGGCGCGCAGGCATTGTCTCGCGGCGGCTTGTGCAGCGTCCTGCCGGCGATTAGTCTCGAGCACGGTGCGCGCGTCGCGCCGAACGGCGTCTTCAACGAACATGAGCGTGTCCGCGATGGCACCTTGTGCAGTGAATGTGCGCGTGACATCGCCCGTAAACGGCGCGCCGCAAGCCGTGCACTGGCCCGCACTAGCGAGCGCCGCCGCTTGATCAGCATCGCGTTTTGCGATTTGGTGGTCGCTCAGCTCCCGCAGCAGGACCCGATCGGGCTCAGCTGGTACGAGCAACTGCACGCGCGCCAGAGCTTGCGTCGCCTCAAACACGACGTCGTGCAGCTCGGCGAGCAGCAGCTCGGCGTGCGTATCATCGCGAAATGGCGGTGGTGCGCACGGCAGGTGCAGTTCGGGAGGCGCGTCATCGGCTAGGCGCTGTTGCACATTGTCAACCTGCATCTGGCATTGGCGCTGGCGTGCGCGTGCCTCAGTGAGCGCGGCGCCGGCCGTGCGCAGCTCCGTGCGGATGGACGTGGATGCGACGTCGAAACGCTCCAGCCCGAGCATCTGCTCGACAAGTTGCTTGCGCTGCGAGTCCGTAGCGAGGGTGAAGTGTGCTGCGTCAGCCGACGAAAACACGTGCGTGCGCCGCCAGACGTCCATGGCACCGAACGAGTGTGCCAGCATGGCCTCGGTCTTCGTCGGCGTGTCCGCGGTCACCAGCGCCGCCACGCCACGGGGTGCCACGCCACGGGGTGCCCACGTGGCACCCTTCTTCCCCGCTTCGTTGACGCTGCGTGTAACACGCCCGAGGTCGGTGGTCAGTGCTACTCGGCCGCCGACCCCTGAGCGCCATGGCGATGTCCCTCGCAACGTCTCACCCCACGCACCGAATGCCACGGCCTCTATCCACGTCGATTTGCCCTGCGCATTTCCCCCAGATAATACCACTAGCCCCGTCGCGGGTAGATCAAGCGTGGACTGGTCGTGCACCATGAAGTTAGTGATAGATATTTTAGACACCTTCATGGCACGACTCCTTCGGAGCTCAGACCCAGCGCGCCCGTGCACAATTGCAGGACACGCGCGCGATCCACACCGGCTGGGACCTCGATTGCCGCCACGTAACTCTCGAGGGCGGTGTGCAAAGTGTGCGCGTCGCTGGCAGTGCGCGCGCCCGCCAGCGCTGCGCGCTTGGCTGACTCCACGTCGACCGTGGCGGACCATACGGCGATCTGGCCGGTGGCTACCGCAGCATCACAGAGTTGCGAAACAGCGTTGACGTCATCGGGGAGGCAGCGATAACGCACGTAGTTATTCGCCCCGTCTGAAGGCAGCGCAGCGAGCTCTGCTGCACTGCCGACCGTGAGGAACCGAGGGCCGGGAATCTCGATGCGCGAGACCGTGCCATAGTCGTAGATCGAGAGCCCACCATAGCCCGTGGCGCCGGGGTTGTCCCACCCCGTCGGTACGAGAGCACCCACCTGCGTCACCGTGCAAGCGAACCCGTCGGCCCACTGCTGCGACCACTGATTATGAGTGTGCCAGTTGCCCGCAAAAACCTTGGCGATGCGGTACTCGTGGCAAAGCGCAAAGAGTTTTTCCACGTCGATTGCGTCCTCAGCCACCGCGGCCCACGGATTTGCGGCTGCTACGATGGCATCACGAATGCCCATGTGCACGAACAAGACACGGTTGGCAAACTCCCAATTTGGGTGTGCGGCGAGCTCCTCAGTGTGTAGCGCCCCCAGAGTCTTGGCGAGATAGTCGTGACTATCGCCTATTTGGAATGGCACCATGTAGTGCGGGCCATCGCCGGTCACCACGAACTCGGGAACGGTGACAACTTTCCCCAGCTCAGAAAACCCGAGCCAACCAAGCGCGTGGTCTCCCGGCAACGCCGAAACACGATCGTGGTTGCCGAGCAGCGCGTAGACTTCAGCCCTCGAGGAGTCAGCTAGACCGAGCGCATCGGCAACTGCGGCGATCATTTGAGGCGTGGGCTTTTCGTTGTCGAAGAGATCACCCGCGATGTAGAGCCGCACGCATCCTTGGTCCTCAGCGGTCAGACGCGCGGCGCGGAGGCACGCAATGACCTTACGGCAGCGCTCATTCATCGTGAGATCGTAGGTGCCTCCCTTCACGCCCTGGTGGTTGCCGACGTGCACGTCGGCGATAACGGCGAACTTCATGGCGCGGACTCCCAGAGCAGGGCGTTGGCACTCAGGCAGAAAAATCGCTCGTTTGTAGCGATGGGAATGCCCCCGTCATTGCGACATTGTGAAGCTCGGGCGCGAAGCGGGGAGGCTTGCGCGACTGCGGTGCAAAGCGCCAGCAGCCCTGTCACGCACAACAGAAAGACGACGCTTCCGCGAACTTGGCTGCTCATGTGATTCCCATTTCCTTCAGACATTTTTTGCGGATCTCCGCGAACAACTTTGGCTCAGCAACCAGCTTGGCCGCCGCGCTATGGCTCCCTTGACCAAGCCGCAGCTCGCCATACGAGAACCACGTACCGGACAAAGACAGCACACCGAGTTCGAGCGCAGCACTGATCAGGTCGCCCTCGCGGTTGAAGCCCCGC
>Ga0315274_10009465_pt1 | contig 14071 bp, 11 predicted proteins | sample YL17G02_20_MG_FD_203700 | JGI IMG/M metagenome (GOLD analysis project Ga0315274, IMG submission 203700) | Sediment microbial communities from Yellowstone Lake, YNP, Wyoming, USA - YL17G02_20 | ecosystem: Environmental > Aquatic > Freshwater > Lake > Sediment | place: USA: Wyoming | collected...
AAGGACCTTTCTACGACCTGCCCATCGCGGTTGGGATATTGGTGTGTATGGGTTACGTACCTGCCAACCGCCTTACCGATAGTTTGGTAATCGGGGAAGTCTCTTTAGATGGCAGCGTGCGCCACGCCCGCGGTGTGCTTCCCATGGCTGCCACAGCCCGCGAAAAGGGCTATACGCGCATCATCGTTCCGGCTGTGGACGCCGCTGAAGCCGCCCTTATCCCGGGGTTGGAGGTCATCCCGGTCAACTCACTGGCGGAACTGGCTGCCTACCTTACCGGTGAGACTGAAATTGTCCCTCACCCCCCTGTGGCGATGAGTGCCACCCAGGCTTGGGCACAGACCGATTTCCGCGAGGTTAAAGGCCAGGAACATGTCAAACGAGCGCTGGAAGTGGCTGCTGCCGGTGGACACAATGTTCTCATGGTCGGACCTCCTGGCGCAGGCAAGACTCTGCTGGCAAGAGCTCTGCCTGCCATCCTGCCGGAAATGACCCTGGAGGAAGCTCTTGAAGTCACCCGCATCTATTCTGTGGCAGATATGCTGCCCCTTGAGATCCCCCTTATCCGCACCCGCCCTTTTCGCTCTCCACACCATACCATTTCACATGCCGGACTGGTAGGCGGTGGAAACTGGCCGCATCCAGGCGAGATTTCGCTGGCACACCGCGGGGTTCTTTTCCTGGATGAACTGCCCGAATTTGGGAAGCGTGTACTGGAGGTCATGCGGCAGCCATTGGAGGATAAACTGGTTACCATCAGCCGCGCACGCGGTTCGGTGACTTTTCCGGCGAACTTTCAATTGATTGGCGCCATGAATCCCTGCCCATGCGGCTATTACGGTGACCTGGTTAAACCATGTACCTGCGCCTCTGCGGCGATTACTTTATACCAAAAAAGGATCTCCGGACCCTTACTGGACCGCATTGACATCCATATTCAGGTACCAAGGGTGGAATACGAAAAATTAAGCGATGAACGTTATGGAGAAACCTCTGAAACCATACAGAAACGGGTCGAGGCTGCCCGGGAGATCCAGCGCAGGCGTTTTTCAAACCTCGAAATGAAAAAAGAAAAAACCATTTACAGCAATGCCGATATGCGTACCGCTGATTTGCGCTTATTCTGCATTTTGGATGATCCCTGCAGAAATTTGCTGCGCTCGGCCATGAACCAGATGCAATTATCCGCCCGCGGTTACCACCGCATCCTCAAGCTGGCGCGCACCATCGCTGACCTGGCTGGTTCAGATCTTATCAGCACCACTCATATTGCAGAAGCGCTGCAATATCGATTAAAGATGATATAAGAACATTTGGCTTGGATTTAGACCATGATTAGGAAATTATCAAAATTGGCATTAATTATTTTATTGGCGGTTCTACCAGCCGTAATGGTCACCATTATTATCACAACCCAAAACAAGGTCCCGCTCACTCATTTCATCCCAGTCAGCCCCACCGACCAGAATGAATACTGGCATCAGATCGCTACATTTAACTATGTCGGATTCAATGGTGGGTATTATACGCACCTGGAACAAACCGCCCCTATCACCCAATCCAAGTTTGGCGTACACGGACCGTTCTATATTATTCTGATGGGTGTATTATCAAAAATCACAGGTTGGAGTTACTCCACCCCCATCTTTTTCAACATGCTATTTTTAGCATTGGGGTTCATTGTTTTTGCATGGCTTTCGAATTTGAACAATACTCAAATCGTCCTGGCTGGATTAACCCTATGCCTTTTTCCTCCTGTTCTCGTGTATTTGCCGACCGCCATGCAGGAAAGTTTTCAACAGATGGTTGGAATTCTTTTCGCAGCAATTTTTGGGATTTCACTGGTTTACAAAGAAAAATTGAATTTTTGGAAAAAAGCGGCAGTCATTGCCTTCACTTTTTTTGTTTCCTTAATACGCCCGTCCTGGGGGCTGCTATTTTTCCCTCTTTTCGCTCTTTTTTTTCAGAAAAATTTTAAAAAACAAATCCTTGCTTTTTTTATCAGCCTCATTTTCTTGTTAGCCGTGGTTTTGTTGCTAAGTTTATTCATCACTCCTGGAAATAATACTATTAGCCAGGCAATCGCTCAATTTAACCCTGGATTTCGCTCCGGGTTGAAATCTCTGTTCAACACGATTTCGGATAATTTGAAAATTTATTTTAGAATTTCAAATATTCCCCAAATGGTTTTTCGGTTGGAATATATGCTTATTCTGATATTTACTTTGGCATTTGTATTCCTTCATCTTACAAAAAAGAAAAATAGAGCATCTGCTCAAATTCCGTTGGATGTTGATCTCAATTTGAATATTCTTTTCTTTCTTATTATTTCTCCCATCATCCTCTGGAGTTTTTCTCTCTATTTCATAAAAAATGATATGCGTTTTATCGCCCCATATTTTTTATTGATTTTCTTTCTGCTTATTATTAATAAGAGATATTTCTTTGTTATACCCTTCGTACTCATCAACCTACTTATATTGACCGCAAGTATTTCCTTGCCCACCAACCCTAATTTCATTTATTCCAACGAAAAAATCATTGCTACAAAGCAAATTATGGATCAATCCATCCAATATGATCCCAGACAAACTAATGCCTGGTGTAATACAATTTTGGTTCCAATTACCTTGTATGACTATAGAATTTCACAAATTCCAGCAGGGATTGGAATCACCTATGTACTGAATAATAATGGGGTTGACAAAATTACTTTTCCAATTAAATCCAAATATTTATTGCTTACAACGCAGCAATCCAATGAATTAGATCAAGCCGTATTGGATCAGTTGGAATATCTTGCTAAATTTCCTGATAGTATTTTATATATAAATAAAAAAGCAGCTTGTAATTAATGTCCATTTGTTTTTAAACTTCAATCCACCACTTAATTCTGACATTTTAGGTTTAAATAAAGTTCTAGCCGATCTAAGATACAATTATTACCATTGAGTTGGTTAAAATGACGCGTTTTGGCTTGATTCTTGCAACAATATAGGTATCAAATTGATATTTGAAATTTTTATGAAAATCGCTAAAATAATAATTATTGAAGGAGGAGCTTCATGAAAAACTATCGTTTTTGGATCATCGCAGGGAGTATCGCGATCTTAGCAGTCATTCTGGCTTGTACATTACCTATTTCGATCGTCATTCCCTCAGAGGAACAAAAAACAGTACCCTTACCGCCAACTGCTGTCCCCCCGACCGCTGTACCACCAACTGCCATTCCCCCGACCGCTATACCGCTTACGGCCATTCCACCGACCGCTACAGTCAACGTTGCCCCTGTGGATTGGAGTGGTGTGTGGACTGTTTGGATGGGCGGAAGTCTGCAGCAATTTAACATCGACTTAGTGCTCAACCAAAGTCAGATCACCGGCAACGCTGCCATCGGTGGAGGAAATTCCATTGCCTTCTACGGGCTAATCAGCCCGGATAAGCGTGCAGTTACTGGCAACTGGGAATCCACTGATGGGCGAACCGGTAACTTCACCTGGCGCATCCTGGACAACTATGTGCAATTCAATGGCAATAAAAGTGGTTCTGAACAGATCTGTGGCTCACGTACTGTCACTTCACGTCCGGCTTCCTGTTTAGCCCAATAACCAACTCAGATCTCTATAAAAAGCGACCCTTTTCATCGGGTCGCTTTTTGCTTTAACCAGTTAATTCAGATTAGTTTTTTTAAATCCCAGGCTTAGAAAATACTAATAGACAGATTGAAATTAAAGGCATTCCTCCAGCATAAATCGGTTCATTAATTAAGAATAGCAAACATCTACAAAGATCATATTATTTCCCTTCACTAAAGACTTTTCTGCATTCCCTATACGCAAAACTGCTTTTTTTCAATGATAATTTTGCTCATTTTGAATTATTAACAATCCCAGAAAAGCTTGTAATTTGGCTTAAAAAGGACTATAATGTGGAGAAATGTGGTTAAAAGTGGTTAATAGTGGAGCGCCGGTATTGATCCGGCGTTCTGCATATTATCAAAGGTAGAAATTATGTTCTTAGGGCAATACGAGCACTCAATTGATGAAAAAGGTCGCCTGACCGTACCACACCGTTTCCGCACGCTGTTGGAAAATGGGATCTACTTGATGCCCGGGCTGGATGGAAACCTGATGTTAATGCCTTATGAGTATTTCCAGCGCATCTCCAACAAAATTGCCAAGATGAATATGGCTGATCCTGTGGCACGGGATTACATGCGTCAATTTTTTGCCAACACTGAACAGGTAACCCATGATGATGTCTGGCGTGTGCTAGTTTCACAGAACCTGCGCCAATTAAGCCATCTGAATTCTACTGCAATTGTGGTCGGTTCCGGCCAGTATGCTGAAATCTGGTCACCTGAACTTTGGACTGGACAATTGAAAAAATTGAATGATCCTGCGGCCAGCGCAAAAAAGTTCGCTTCCCTAAATCTTGCTGATGAATAGCATAATACCTGAACCTTTGATTGAAACCTGGCCACATAAAACAGTACTTTACCATGAAGTTACCACGATCCTTCGCCCACATCAAGGCGGGCAATATGTGGATGCTACCCTGGGTGCCGGCGGTCATTCTTTTTCTATTTTGAGTGAAAGCACTCCGGATGGTCTGCTTTTGGGAATTGACCGCGATTCTCAGGCATTGGAAATTGCCCATCGACGCCTGGCAAGATTCGGTAAAAGGTTAATCCTAAAAAATGCCAATTTTTCACAATTGGAAAACTTAATCGAGGAAATCGGGTGGCAGTTTATTGATGGGATTATTTTTGACCTGGGTGTCTCATCCATGCAGCTTGAAACCCCGGGCAGGGGTTTTTCTTTTCTAAAGGATGAACCATTGGATATGCGTTTTGACCAGGACAATGGAATTACGGCAGCTGAAATAATTAATAACGAAAAGGAGGAAGAATTGGCCAGGGTCATTTGGGAAAATGGTGAAGAACCACAAGCCAGACAAATAGCAGCAGCCATTTGCCGAGCCCGACCTCTAAAATCCACTGGTGAATTAGCCCGGCTTGTGTCAACCATTTACCATGGTCCCCGAGGACGTATCCATCCTGCCACACGGACATTTCAGGCATTACGCATGGCAGTAAATCAAGAATTGCAGTCACTGCAAAGTAGCCTTGAACAAGCTCTTCATCTCCTTGTTCGCGGAGGGCGAATGGCCATAATTTCTTTTCATTCATTGGAAGACCGTCTGGTAAAACAATTCATCCGCCGCGAAAGCAAAGACTGTATTTGTCCTTCAGAACAGCCCATTTGCACATGTGGGCATAAAGCCAGTTTGAAAATCCTCACCCGGCATGCCATCGCACCTTCTGAGGATGAGATCCAGAAAAATTCAAGAGCGCGCAGCGCACATTTGCGGGCGGCTGAGAAAATTATCTGAAAATGGCAAAGAAATCGCATGGGCATATTAAAGAAAAAAAAACCTCCTATTGATCGCCTAAAACAGGCTTACAAGCAAGCCCCTTGGCGGATACAGTTGCAGTCAATTGGGTTTTATTTACTGCCTGTGGTTGCCATAGCTCTCATCACTGTTATTTATCTGAATATCAGCGCTCAGGCAGCAACCGCAGGGTTACATGTCCGTGATATGCGAATTGAAGAAGAAACCATTCAAAGATCTATTGCCAATCAACGTACCCGCCTGGCCTGGCTCACTTCTTATATAACAATGCACCTAAGGGCTCAATCGCTTGGTTATACACTAATTGATCCAAAAAATGCGACCTTTCTTGTGGTTCCAGGTTATACCGGCCGCGGGATAGTATTAATGGCTCCCCCACCCGGAGAAGGGATCTCCAAAACCCTTTCCGATCCTCGCTATCAAGAATCTCTTTGGGAATGGTTTTCCAATACTTTCATTGTTGCTGGTGGTCAAACCACAGGCGGTGTTAATTGAAACTTAACCTTTTCAACCGCCTCAACCTGGTTGGAATAGTCTTTTCCCTTATTGCGGGACTAATTGAGGTTCAGTTGGTCCGTTTTCAAACCAGCCCCACTTATCAAAAAGTCAGCCAATGGGCGGATGAGCAATTCACTTATGAAGACCGGGATTCTGCACCCCAGCGTGGAAATATTTATGACCGATACGGACGTCTTTTGGCAGGTAATGAGGAAGTATATAAAATTGGCGCTTTGTTGGAATTTGTTAAGAATCCAGAGACAATAGCCAATACACTCAAAGACCTCCCAGATGTGAAATACGATGAAGTGTTACGAGCAGCTTCATTAAAATACAAAAAAGGCAAAGCCGAATTTGTTGTTCTAGCAAATTTTGTCCCTCCCAATATCATTAATATTATTCGCGAAATGAAACGGGAATATGAGAATGCCAATCCTTATGGTGATGATAAAAACAAGTCCAGCCTGCGTGGACTGGTGTGGTATCCACAACTCAAACGCAGCTATCCTGAAAACGACCTGGCTTCCAATATCATTGGTTTGTATTACTTCAAGATGTTAGATGAAGCTACAGGGAAATATGGAGTGGAGGAATACTACAACGAGATTTTAGCCGGCTCACCACAAACGAAGCGGATGCCAAAAGATCCTTATATGATCAATGAAGTACCCCAATTACCTGCTGGCGGAAGTGTGGTTTTAACCATCGACCGGGAAATTCAAGCATTGGTGGAAGGAAAACTTCAGGAAGCCATAAAAAAGAATGAGGCGGAATCCGGCACAATCATTGTGCTGGATCCGCGTAACGGCGAAATTTTGGCTATGGCCAGCCAACCGCGGATTAACCCAAATATCTACTGGACATACGAGAAAGAACTGGAAAAAAATTCAAAAATTCCATATAACCGTGCGGTCAGTCAATCTTACGAGCCAGGATCCGTTTTCAAGCCGCTCACCATGGCTGCAGCGTTGGATTTGGGAGTTGTTAAACCGGATACTATTTTCAATGATCCGGGTGTCTTTCGCTACGGTGGTATTGTTATCTACAACTGGGATCGGCGCGCTTACGGTCAACAGACCATGACAGAGTGTCTGCAGCATTCCTTAAACGTATGTTTATCCTGGGTAGCCAGTGAGGTGGGTGCAGAAAATTTCTACCGATACCTGCAGAGTTTTGGAATCGGTCGCCGAACCAATATTGATTTAGGTTATGAACTCACCTATCCCCTCTACACCCCGATTGATGAAGGTAAATGGTACCCCGCCGATCTGGTCACAAATTCATTTGGGCAAAGCCTTTCAGTAACACCGATTCAAATCGCCACCGCCATTTCTGCCATTGCCAATAGCGGCAAGATGATGAAACCTCATATCGTCAAAGCCATCATTGATAACGGACAACAAACAGAGATTTCTCCCCAAGTGATGAGCATTCCCATCAAAGCTGAAACTGCCCATACCCTTACCGAAATGCTGGCAACCTCTATTGAAAAGGAAGCTTCATCTGCGCTGGTGGAGGGTTATCGCGTTGCTGGAAAAACAGGCACCGCTCAAATTCCCACTGAAAGCGGGTATTCAACAGACCAGACCAATGCCTCCTTTGTAGGTTGGGGTCCAGTGGATGACCCACGTTTTCTGGTTTATATCTGGCTTGAAAAACCCAAGAGCTCTCCCTGGGGTTCAGTGGTGGCGGCACCGCTTTTCAGCAAAATTGTAAAAGAGATGGTTGTTTTAATGGATTTACCCCAAGATTCAGTCAGGCAGATTTTAATGGCAAAGGGTCAATGAGCGATGATTACCTTTAGGCATATTCTTTCTGCACTTACTGAGTATCAAGGGTTAGCCCCTGATCTTATGCTCACCGGGGGGGAGATAGATTCTCGTCGGGTAATTCCCGGCTCTCTTTTTATCGCTCTTCCTGGCGAACGCGTTGATGGTCATACTTTTATTGCAGATGCATTTAAGCAGGGCGCCTTAATCGCAATCGTGCAGCAGAACCTTTCCAATCAATTTACCACCCTGGATTTGCGCAGCTTGCCTGATCAGAGCCAGATAGATTTTCTCCAACCGCCATTCTGCCTTCTTGTAGAAGACAGTTTAAAAGCACTCCAAAATATAGCTAGATATTGGCGCCGGCAGTTGAACATTAGAGTCATTGGTATTACCGGCAGTGTTGGAAAATCCACAACCAAGGAAGTGGTTGCAGAAATTCTAGGTCAGAAATTCCATACATTCAAAAACCCGGGCAACTATAACAATGAAATTGGACTTCCATTGACCATCCTGAATATGGGGAATGGTTATGAACGTGCCGTACTGGAAATGGGTTTTTATTATCCTGGTGAAATCTCTTTCCTGTGCAATATTGCTCTCCCTCAAGTAGGAATTATCACAAATATAGGTACAGTGCATGCCGAACGGGTTGGCTCTCAGGCGGAAATTGTCAAAGGAAAAACCGAATTAGTACAGTCACTACCAGCTGCTCCCGAAGGTATTGCGATTTTAAATAATGATGATTCGCTCGTGCGCCCGATGGCTGAAAAAACCAAAGCCAGAGTAATAACCTACGGATTAAATAATCAGGCTGATATTTGGGCAGACAACGTTATCAGTAAAGGATTGCAGGGTATTGAATTTGATCTGCATTATTCCAACGAGAATTTTCATCTCTCCACTCCTTTGATTGGGCGGCATTCAGTCTTGACCGCATTAAGAGCCATTGCAGCTGGGTATGCAGAAGGATTAACCACTAATGAAATCTCCAGAGGACTGGCCTTGACCCAATCACAATTGCGTATGGTCGTTAAAAAAACCACAAAAGGCGCAGTGATTTTGGATGACACCTACAACGCTACACCCGAATCCACCATGGCTGCCCTGGATATATTGAACGAGGTTAAGGGCCTGCACATCGCCATCCTGGGTGATATGCTCGAATTGGGAGAATATGAACAGCAGGGGCATAAACAGGTCGGCCAATATGCCGCTAAAAAGGTTGATATTTTAATAGCTGTAGGATCCCGCAGTAAAACCATGGTGAAATCCGCTTTAGAAGCAGGATTACCTGCCAGTTCTATCTTTTGGCAGGAGGATGCCCTGCAAGCATTGGATTCATTGAAAAAATATTTGAAGGAAGGCACAGTTGTTTTAGTGAAAGGTTCTCACGGAATGAGGATGGACCGTATTACCGCAGCATTGAAGGAGTTGGAATGAAAGAAACATCTGTATCGCTTGCACTCAGCGGTTTGAGTTTTATTCTGGCAGTAATCTGGGGTGGTCCACTAATCAAATTACTGCGATATTTTAAAGTGGGAAAACTCATTCGTGAAGAAGAACCCGGACACCATCTGGAAAAAATGGGTACTCCGACGATGGGTGGATTCATGATCATCGCCCCTGTGGCTCTGCTCACCATCTTTCTTAATGCGGTTGCATTGCTTGGGTATGATCTGCTGGGCCGCTCTGTGTTCGTGCCACTGCTGGTAATGATTGCTTTCGGAATCCTTGGAGCGGTTGATGATTGGGAAGGTTTGCGCGGGCCAAGACGCAGGCAGGGTATGCGAGCTCGTACAAAACTAATGTTTCAAATCGTCCTTGCATTAGTAGCTGCCTTTGCACTCAAATATTTTTTGAATGTTCCTGAAATGTACTGGCCTGGATATTCTCAACCAATTAGTCTTGGATTTCTTTACATCCCCATTGCTGTCTTCATTATCGTGGGCTGTTCCAATGTTGTCAATTTCACCGATGGGTTGGATGGACTGGCGGGGCTAATCAGCGCCACTGCTTTTGCTGGCTATGGTGCCATTGCTCTAATGCAGGACCAGGTGTTTCTGGCTCGTTTTTGTTTCACCATCGTCGGCGCATTATTTGGTTTCCTCTGGTTTAATGTCCACCCAGCAGAACTCTTCATGGGTGATACTGGTTCACTCGCCCTTGGTGGAACTCTTGGTACCTTAGCTTTAATGACCGGCCAATGGCTGGCGCTGCCTTTGATCGCGATCATTCCAGTCAGTGAAGGCATAAGCGTCATTCTTCAAATTTTATATTTCAAATTAACCAAAGGTAAGCGCTTGTTCAAAATGGCACCTTTACATTACCACTTTGAATTAATTGGCTGGAGTGAAACGCAGGTTGTTCAGCGTTTCTGGTTAGTGAGTCTAATGGGTGCCATGATCGGAATTGCAGTTATTTTGGTGAGATAACAATGAGAAGTTGGCAGAGTAAAAACGTACTAATCCTCGGTGCTGCCCGGCAAGGGATAGCTACTATGCGTTGCCTGCTAAAAAAAGGCGCAAATGTGACTGTTAATGATCAAAAACCGGCTTTTGATTTTCAGCAATTAAAACAGGAATTCGCTAATCAGACTGTTCAATGGGAATTCAATGGTCATCCGCTTTCTCTATTAGACAAGACTGAGTTTGTGATTGTCTCTGGAGGTGTCTCTCTTGAACTACCCATCATTCAGGAAGCATATAAACGAGGGATCACAATAACGAACGACTCACAAATATTCATGGAAGCGGTGAAGGCAAGGGTTATTGGTATCACTGGTTCAGCCGGAAAAACCACGACCACTGTACTGGTTGGTGAAATAGCCAAAGCTGCTGCACATCCTGATCAAAAAGTGTGGGTGGGCGGAAATATAGGATATCCGTTGATTGATCATCTGGATGAAATTAAAGCAAATGACCTTGTAGTAACTGAACTATCCAGTTTTCAATTGGAGTTAATGAATAATTCTCCACAAATTGCAGCGGTGCTCAATATCACCCCGAACCATCTTGACCGCCACATCAACATGCAGGCATATATCCAAGCAAAATCGCAAATACTGTGTCATCAATCAGCATCTGATTCTGCAATCTTAAACTGTGAAGATAAGAACACCATGGGATTAATAGAATTGGTGAAAGGCAGGCTAATTACATTTGGGCTCACCAAATCAATTGATGGATTTACAGGCGCTCTTCTCAAAGGAGAAAATCTTGTTATCCAAAGTCCCAAAAACCAAATTGAAATTATGCCTTGCTCTGAGATCCAACTGAAAGGGGAACATAACCTGGTGAATGCCCTGGCAGCCAGTGCCATTGGATTTGCGGCGGAATTTCCTGTGCATGCTATCAGAGACGGTATTCGTCAGGTTAAAGGAATTCCTCACCGGTTGGAATTTGTCCGGGAATGGCGGGGAACCTTTTGGTACAACGACTCCATCGCCACAGCACCTGAACGCACCATGGCTGCCATTCGCTCCTTTGATCAACCGCTCATTCTTCTACTTGGTGGACGCGATAAAAAATTGCCTTGGGATGACCTCGTTAACCTAATCCATCAACGGGTAAAAAATGTTGTTCTTTTTGGTGAATCGGCTGAATTAATTTCCAGAGCTTTGGGCAAAGTTAGATCTGGCCAATTCCCTCTCAATATTGGACGATGTGATACTTTGGAAGGCGCGGTAAAAAATGCAGCGGAATATGCCGAAAAAGGAGATGTCATTGTCTTATCACCTGGTTGTACCAGCTTTGACGAATTCCGCGATTTTGAAGAACGCGGGCAGCATTTTATTGAATCGGTTAAGGCACTTCCATGACTTTGAATGCATCAATGAATAAACCCAGGAAAAAACCTCATTCTCTGCATTTAGGAGTAGATGTACCTCTGCTTATATGCGTGGTGACCTTACTAATAATTGGATTGGTCTTTGTCTATTCAGCCAGCTGGGAATTTGCAGTACAGCAGGATAATGAGCCATCCTATTTCCTGAAACGCCAACTCTTATTTGCCATAATAGGTGGAGCTGGTGCCCTTATCGCCTTCTTCCTTGATTACCGTCGTCTACGTAAATTGGTCATCCCTTTGGTTGTTCTAACCCTGCTCGCACTTTTTCTGGTCGGTTTCGTAATTGGTGAGGCGCGGCTTGGTGCCAGGCGCTCATTATTGCAGGGCTCCATACAACCTTCTGAATTGGCCAAACTGGTGATCATCATTTATCTCGCCTTCTGGTTGAACGATAAAAAAGATTATCTGAATTCCAACAACTGGGGAATTTTGTTCTTAATGGTGGTAATAGGCGCATTCTGCAGTCTCATATTAATCCAGCCTGATCTCAGCGCGACGATTACAGTTTTCATCATGGGTGCGGTAATGTTTTTTCTAGGAGGTGCAGATATTAAACAATTACCCAAGCTTTTTCTGATTGCGCTGGGATGCGGTATAGTCACCCTAATCTTAAGTTCAACCGGTCAGCAAAGGTTAGTGGAATTTATCAGCGGATTGAAAGATCCTGCCCAGGGTTCTTATCATATCATTCGCGCCATTGAAGGCATTGTGAAGGGCGGGATTTTCGGAGTTGGCATTGGAAAATCGACTGTCAAATTCACCGGTTTGCCATTTGCCCCCACTGATTCCATTTTTGCTGTAATTGTTGAAGAGAAGGGACTTCTGGGAGCCACAGTTATCGTTCTGCTTTATTTTGTAATTTTGTGGCGAGGTATATACATTGCAAAAAGGGCGCCTGATGCGGTGGGTAAATTACTGGCCAGCGGGATCACAACTTGGATCCTACTGGAGGCAACAATCAATATTTGTGTGATGTTGAATATGCTTCCCTTTGCTGGAAATGCTCTGCCTCTGATTAGTTATGGTGGCTCCAGCCTTGCCACTATATTGACCGGTTTTGGAATGATCATGGGTGTTTCACGGGTGACTATGCAACAGAAGGACGAATTGGAAGGGAGACCGTTAAATGCAGCTGTTGATTTGCGCAGGGATGACGGGTGGCGGGGTGTATCCGGCGCTCGCCGTCCTGCAAACTTTGGGCGATAAAACCCCAAACATATTATGGATAGGAAGTGAAAGTCGAATGGAAGTTGAATTGTTATCCAAACAAAATTTTAATTTCAAATCCATTCCAGCAGCCGGGCTGCATGGAGTGGGACTGACCAACTTGCCTGGCAATCTTATAAAACTGGTGCGCGGCTATATTAAAGCCCGTCGATTTATCCACCAATTCCAACCGGATGTTATTTTTTATACCGGCGGTTTCATTTCCATTCCTGTCGCCTTTGCCTCCAAGGGTGTACCCTCAGTGGTTTTTGTTCCTGATATTGAACCTGGTGCATCTTTGAATTTCCTTATTAAACGCTGTACCTTGATAACTGCAGTAACAGAAGACACCCGAAAATTTATACCGCAGAATAAAAAGGTAGAAGTGACTGGTTATCCCATTCGCTCCGATCTATCAAAATGGACGAGGGAAAATGGCCGTAAAGAATTCGGCCTAAAGAACGATTTGCCTGTCCTATTGGTTTTTGGCGGGAGTAAAGGGGCTCGGTCAATCAACCAGGCCTTATATCCAATTATGGTTGAACTACTTAAACAGATTCAAATAATCCATATATGCGGAGAGGACAATTGCGAAGAAACCAGACAGGTGAAATCCAATTTACCACAGTCATTATCTGCTCGGTATCTTGCGTTTCCATTCCTCCACTCACAAATGGGGGCTGCATTAGCCAGCGCTGATCTGGTCGTTTGCCGCGCAGGTGCATCCACGCTTGGAGAATTGCCATTTTTCAGACTTCCTGCCATTTTAGTCCCCTATCCGCATGCATGGCGTTATCAGCATACCAATGCTGAATATCTAGTGAATCATGGTGGTGCATTATTGCTGGAAGACAAAGAACTGCAAACCAATTTGCTGGCTACCGTGATGAATCTTATTCATAACCAATCAACGTTAACTAACATGCGCAATTCGATGCACGCTCTGGCACGGTCAGATGCTGCACAACGAATTGGAAAACTGCTATACGAAGTGGGAACTTCTAAAGGAGTAAAGCCAATATGGTGAGTTTAGATATTCTTTTCTGGATTTTCATTGCCGTCTTTGCCTTGATTGGAGCTATCCGCGGTTGGGCTAAAGAATTACTGGTGACATTTAGCGTTTTTATGGCTTTATTTTGTATTAATGTATTGGAGAATCAAGTGGCACCTGTGAAAGCTTACCTGGCGAATAACCCCGTCTCAACACAAGTCTGGCTGCGCATGATTGTCCTGATTGCTGTGGTTTTCTTTGGTTACCAGACACCCAATTTCCCCCGGGTTTCTGAAAATAATCGCTTTATGCGTGAACATTTCCAGGATACCATTTTAGGCTT
>Ga0315274_10009468_pt1 | contig 14070 bp, 12 predicted proteins | sample YL17G02_20_MG_FD_203700 | JGI IMG/M metagenome (GOLD analysis project Ga0315274, IMG submission 203700) | Sediment microbial communities from Yellowstone Lake, YNP, Wyoming, USA - YL17G02_20 | ecosystem: Environmental > Aquatic > Freshwater > Lake > Sediment | place: USA: Wyoming | collected...
ATATGCACAACAGCATCATGGGATTAGCTGTCAGCTCATCCATCAATAATACTATCAGGTCTAGCGACAGGTCATCTGCCCAGTGTAAGTCCTCCAATATTAACAGTAATGGCTTTGTATGTGATATTGCTACGAATATGTCCTTTAACCTCATCAACGTCTGATGCCTTATCTGCTCTGGTGTGAAGTATCTAAGCTTGTTGTCTAGCTCATCTCCGAACTTAACTGATAGAAGATTACCCAGGAAAGGGAGGTAGTCATCTTGTCTCTGCGGGAATAGGATGGATATGGACTCTCGTATCTTCTCTGCTATCTGTGACTCGGTATCAGTATCGCTGAGGTTAAGGTATGACCTGAGCATATCCAGAAATGCCCAGTAGCTTATGGTCTGCCCTATTGACAGACAACGACCCTCTAGTATGGACACGGCATGTCGTGTTCCTACATTAACATATTCCTTCAATTCCAAAGCAAGCCTTGATTTGCCAAGTCCTGCTTCTCCTATGATTGTAGCGATGCTTCCCCTGCCGGATATAAGGCTGTCCGCTGATTCCTTAATGTCAGTGAACTCACGTTCACGACCTATCATCCTTGCTCGTAAGCCTTCTATACCACGAAGTTTCTCTGGATGCAATTTCACATGATGGACTGAGTAAGCAGTCACAGGTTGTGAGAATCCCTTCAACATCAGCTCAGATATTGTCTCGAAATCGAAGGCACGATGGGTAAGACGGTGAGTGCCGGCGCCGACGAGTATCTGTCCCGGTTCTGCTGACTGCTGAAGCCTTGCTGCAAGGTTGACGTCTGTGCCGTAGGCAGTATATTCCTTGTGCAGTTCAGTCTGTATCTCACCAACGGTCATCATGGCAGTATTGATGCCGATGGATACCTCAAGACCTCTGCTGTGCATTATATCGCGCATTTCTATGCCTGCGAGTATGGCACGTTCAGCATCATTCTCATGGAGTATAGGCGCTCCGAACAGAGCAAGCAAACCATCACCTCTGAATCCGCTAATACTGCCTTCATATCTGGCAACGATGCCGACCAATTGCTTGAAGCAATCCTGCACAAGCTGGAACATGGCTTCAGATGACTTGGTTGCTGATAGTGGAGTAAATCCAGATATGTCAGCGAACAATGCAGTTATAGGACGGTTCTCACCTGTGGCTTGCTGTTCCGCAGTCATGTATTTCTGTGCTAGTTCATCGGGTATCATGCTCTGCAACTGTGCGTGCATGTCCTCTAACTTGGGTATTGCTACCTGATCAGCGTTATCGAATCTGACACCGCAGTTATCGCAGAACATGGAATCAGGTTCATTGTGATGCTGGCACTTGGGGCATATTCGCTCTAAAGTGTTACCACATTTTCTGCAAAACTTTGCGACTTCTCTATTCTCATGTTTACATTTCGGGCATTGCACAGCGTTCTCCTTTGACAGATATAAACTTTTTATCACGAATTTCACAAATGGACGAATTACACGAATTAGGAAATAGAACGCGGATAAATCAGTAATCAGTGATGGGTAATCAGTATCAAAAACTCATTACTCATAACATATCACTCATCACTCGTTACTTTGCTGACATGGAAATCTACGATCTGAGCGTTTGTTGCCTCCACCAGATCAGAGCGCCTCATCCTGAGCGATATAGTATGACTCCCACAGTTGAAGTAAACGGTATCCTCTTCCATTAAAGCGTTATCCATAAATACAGGCAAACCAAATAGATTTCCAAACGGCGGAACAGCACCGGGCGAACATCCTGTTAGCTCAAAAAGCTCCTCTGTCGTGGCGAATCTGACCCGACGTGTCCCAAGCACTTTGCGAAGTTTGTTGTTATCCAATGGCACAGCCGCCGAGATTATAAGATGATAAAACTGGTCGTTTGCCTTGACGATTATAGCTTTTGCGCCCTGCGATAACTTGCTTCCACGTGCGCCAGACGCCTCACTACTGGTAGTCACAGGCGCATGTTCCAGTTTCTCAAAGCTTATGCCTTTTAAATTTAAAAGCTGAATAGCCTTCTTTGTAACTTCAGATTCTCCCTCCTGAATCTTGGGTTCATCCATAATTATCTATTTTCCTTTTTTAATTTTTCTCTGGCTTCCTCGAATATGGGTTCAGCGAATTCTGTATTCCACGTTCTTTCTTCAAACGTTCTCGTCTCCACAGTTTTCAGAAACCCCTTGAATTCATCATAATAGGATCCATATATGTGAAAACTGTCTGAAATGTCAACGTATCTGCCTACTTTGACTTCTTTCCCTAGATTTTCGCTTATCCTCCGGGCAATCAGCCTTTGAAGATCAATTATCGCAAATATATTCATAAAAGCGGCTTTGTATCCGTCTCTTGAGCGCCAGTGGGTATTCATATTAAGCGTTTCCCCTACAATCCTGCACCAGACGCGCTGTAAACATGGTGCATCATCAGCAGGAGGGTCAACGTCTACGTTCCACGTTATCGCCTGCGCTCTACGGGAGTATGGAGTTGCTGAAAGCTTATTTACAACGTATTCAATCTGATCTATCTTTTCGTTTCCAGGGTAATTAAAAAGCCGTTGATGATAGGTATAAAGCCATTTGCCTTCCTCTGGCTTGATCCAGTGGTCATGCACTCCAAGAATGACTTCCTGACGATATATTTCAAGATCCTCCAACCCACCGGGAAAAGCCCTATGGATGCGAGGCTCAGACAAAGGATCTTCGATCTCGATTATCATGGTGCAATCTTTGCTTGGTGGATCGTCTTTCCTGTCGTATTCAGTTTTGATCTCGATCCCGTCTTTCCACGTTGCTATCACTGCCTTTTCCCATGCTTCTGGTATGGTTTTTGCCTTAATTGTTATGACAGGTACGTTATACATGGGGTTCACTCCTCGTTTAGTGTGAAAAAATACTATTGGTAGAAGAAGAGAGTAGCACAGCTTTAGCTTGCGTTTTTGAATAATAAACCCTTAATGCAGTCTAAAGCCATGCTAATCCACACGTTTTTCTATATTGATAAATTATCATGCCTTTATAATACAATAGTCAGCGTTCCAAGTCAACACGAAACTAAATATGAGACTTAGCACTTGAAATCTAATCAAACTAACTGTATAATCCTAGTCATAATGGTGTTCGGTATGAATTGTGTAAATTTTTGTCTAATCAAGTTTGAAAAATGATATTAATGTTTGTAGTAAGGTGATTCATCACCTTTGATAACAGGCAATGAATTGCCCCTAACTATCAATCTTTAAACTTGTTAATACTGTCAGGGGGGATAAAAATGGATGATAATGAAAAGTGGGTGCTGGATCACTTTGCGAAAGGTATCATTCCACCTTTCTCGTTTGTTTACGATGGGAAGCCATCCTCTGAATTTTTGAAAGATTGGCGATTTGAGCATGGCTCTGGTCAGGTAGATGATGAGAGAAAAAAATATTTATTTACTTATATAGACGTAAAGACAGGACTTCGTATCTGGTGTAAATGTGAGACGTTCTCTGAATTTCCTGCGGTGGAATGGGTTCTGACATTCGAGAACACAGGCTCCGATGATACTCCCATAATCGAGGATATTCAGGCGATAGATACGGTCTGGAACTATGAGCAAAGCGGGGACGTAATTCTCCATCGTGCGCTTGGAAGCTCAGCCAGCCGTTCAGACTTCGCCCCCATTGACGAAGTTATGTCTCCCAACACAGAGATTAAACTTGCGACAATCGGTGGCCGCTCATCAAATACTACCGTATTTCCGTTTTTCAACATCGAAGCTCCGGGCGAAGGTGTAATGTTAGCCATCGGCTGGTCTGGGCAGTGGAATATAAAACTGGCGAAAGATGATGACAATGGCATAAAAATAAGTTCTGGAATGGAACTAACACATCTTAAACTCCATAAAGGCGAGAAGATACGAACGCCACGAATATTGCTCCTTTTCTGGGAGGGTGAAGACAGGATGATCGGGCATAACGTGTTCCGCAAATTCATGCTAAAGCACCATACATTGCAAAAGGACGATAAGCCTGTAACTGCACCGCTTGCGAGCAGTGGCGGGGCTTCTTGCCAGGCTCCTATACCCGGTTTTGAGGAGTTTAACAAGGCTACGGAACATAATCAGATTGCTTTAGCCGAACGCTATCGTCAGTTCGGTCTGGATACGGAATACTGGTGGATAGACGCTGGTTGGTATGAAGGCCATTGGCCAAATGGAGTTGGCAACTGGTTCCCCAGAAAGGACGGGTTCCCGCATGGCTTGAGAGCAGTATCAGATGGTGTTGGTGAACTAGGTTTCAAGCTTCTCGTATGGTTTGAGCCTGAACGAGTTTTTCAGGGAACGTGGATTGATAGGGAGCATCCTGAATGGGTGCTGAAACTTCCAGGAAATCCGAATGGATTACTAAACCTTGGCAATCCAGAAGCACTCAAATGGCTGACTGACCACGTATCTGGAATGATTGAAAAAGAAGGGATCAGCCTTTATCGTCAGGATTTCAATATAGACCCACTACCGTTCTGGCGTACTACCGATGAACCTGATAGACAGGGCATTGTAGAGATTCGGTACATTGAAGGTTTGTATGCCTTTTGGGACGAACTGCTGGTACGTCACCCCGGGCTTGTTATTGACAACTGTGCAAGCGGTGGACGCAGGATCGATCTCGAAACGTCCTCACGAAGCATACCCCTATGGCGAACGGATTATCAATATTTCGAGCCAAACGGTTATCAATGCCATACTTATGGGATAAACTTCTATATTCCAACGAGTAGCACAGGACATTTAAATCCGGACACGTACTCCTTCCGTAGTTCAATCAACAGCGGGGTTGTTCTTGGCTGGAACCTTTATCTTCCTAATTTCCCTGTTGAACATGCGCGCAAGCTGATCGCTGAATTCAGGAAGATAAGACCTTTCTTCTATGGTGATTACTATCCGTTGACTCCTCACAGCGTGGAGGACAACGTGTGGATGGCTTACCAGTTCCATCGTGAGGATATGAAGCAGGGGATGATGTTGGCATTTCGTCGTCCACAGAGCAAGGACGATTCTATAAGCCTTAAATTGCATGGGCTTTTACCTGAAGTGAATTATGAAGTAACCTTTGAGGATACTGGAACAACAAAAACCGTTAATGGAAAGGAACTTCTTTCGGGCATAAATGTGACGATCAATGAGGTTCCGGGGTCTTTTCTTATAACTTACCAACAATGTAGTGGTTAGCCAGATTAATTCTTTAGCGTATAAACATTAAAGGTAGGTTGGGTTGAGGAACGAAACCCAACAGTATTATCATAGTTGGGTCTTATGCTTCGACCCAACCTACAATTATATTTAATAAACTAAAAATTAATTCGGTTGACCAGTAGATAGGAATATGGTTGACTGGTTTTTAGGCTTTGTTAGCGTAATTGGTAATTGGGGCTACCTGATCATATTTCTCGTAGCCTTCCTTGAAAGCTCTGCTTTCCTTGGTATGATCGTGCCGGGTGAGAGTATTATACTGATAGCTGGATTTCTATCATTATACGGCTATTTGAATATCGTAAGTTGTATGATAGTTATAGGGTTTGGGGGAATATTGGGCGATTCGACAGGTTATGTTCTCGGTAGAATATTGGGACGTGGATATTTCGAGAAGCACGGAAGGCTACTCTTCCTTAAAGCAAAACATATCGAAAGGGTAGAAAGGTACTTCTATATTCATGGAGGAAAAACTGTATTCTTTGGTAAGTTTATAGGATTCCTCCGATCTTTCGGACCTTTCACTGCTGGCATGTCCAGAATGCCTTACAGGTCTTTTCTAATATACAACGTTACCAGTTGTATTATCTGGGCAACATTGTTCTCCCTGCTTGGGTACTTCTTTGGATGGAGTTGGCAGACAATCGAAAAATGGTCAGGAAGGGCAGGAGTCTTTATATTCTTTATCCTGCTTATAATAATTGGATTTAGCCGACTATACGCATCAATTGTCAAAAAGCAAGTTGAATTAAAGGCATGGTTTCAGGAAAAAAGCTATCATGTTGCCAATTCTCCAAGATTAAAAAGATTTGTAGCGAATCCTTTTGTAATTTTCTTGAAGAAAAGGCTGTCACCAGAGGGTTATCTCGGTCTTCACCTGACGGCAGGACTTGCTTTCAGCATAATATGTGTCTGGCTATTCGGAGAACTGGCAGAGGGTATGATGGCAGGGGATCCGATCTATACGGTTGATCAATGGGTACTGGAGCATGTCCTTTATTTCAGGACACCATCATTATCCATAATAATGATCCTCATCACGCAACTTGGTGAGTGGATCACAATAACTATAGCCAGCGTATTAATTGCGGTTTTTTTTATATTGAAAAAACGACGGGGGTCACTTATCGGGTACATTACGACAGTAGTGGGTGGAAGTATCCTTGATTACGTATTAAAGCAGGCTATCCAGAGAACACGTCCCATAAGTGAAACCACTCTCATTAGCGTAGGAGGATTCAGTTTTCCAAGCGGACATGCGATGCTGTCAATGGTTTTTTATGGTATGATTTCCTACTTCCTGATAAGGTATATTAAGCAATGGAAGTTCCGTATGCTGATAGTTATCTCAGTCGGATTCCTGATATTCCTGATCGGGTTTTCGAGGATATATCTTCAGGTTCATTACTTGAGCGATGTTCTGGCGGGTTATACAGGTGGACTTTTCTGGCTGACTATATGCGTTACAGGGATTGAAATATATCGGAAGAGAAAATTGTCTCAGTCATGATTATTGTCGAACTTAGTTCTTAATTTAGGTGTAAAAACGGAATTTGCTATATAGAAAATGTTTGGAGTCGCATGGTTTTAACCTGCGTTCAGGATTAATATTTGGCTAAAAACGCAAGCTAAATCTGTGCTACTCCGTTTAAATAATATCTTTCGGAGAACACGATGAGCTTTCTATGGCGTATTTTCTACAATGTAATTTTTATTCCTTTGCTGTTTGTTTCCTACCACGTATACGCATTTTTCAATGGGAAAGCTCGTGATGGCCTAAATGGACGAAAAGGGCTGTTCGACAGGCTAAAAAAACAAGTTCCATTCAAATCCGCTAATGGACGAGAGAAATTACCGGGGATCTGGTTTCACTGCGCATCCGTTGGCGAGTTTGAGCAAGCAAGACCCATTATTACGGCAGTCAAAGATAAGTTCCGCATTGTAGTCACCTTCTTTTCTCCATCAGGTTACAATCTGGCATCAAAGTATCCTCACGCCGATCTGGTCAGTTACCTGCCCTTTGATACGCCACGAAATGCAAAAAGGATGTTTGATCTAATCAATCCAGCAATGCTCATATTTGTAAAATTCGATGTATGGCCAAATTTCGTGTGGACAGCGGCTAAACGGGATGTGCCTGTGATCCTTGCAGACGCCACGTTGCACGAAAAATCAAAACGGCTATCGCCAGTAATCCGCTCATTTATGAAATCCATCCACAAGAATATAACTTTACACTGTGCAATATCGGCAAGCGATGCAGAGCGGTTCAAGCTACTCTGTCCAGAAAATGCCAGAATTGAGGTTACGGGTGACACGAGGTTTGATCAGGTCATAGCCAGACGAAACTCCGCAGGTAAAAAGCTGGAGGGGCTTTTGCCAGAATTTAATATTCCAGTAATAATTGCAGGCAGTACGTACACAGAAGACGAAGCGATAGTTATTGAAGCCTATCAGAAGGTGCTGACTGATTGGGGCAAAGCACAATTGATACTCGTTCCGCATGAGCCTGAACCAGAAAGATTAAAAGAGATCGAAGAGTTGATATCACAGCATAACCTTCCATACGTACGATTAGCCGATCTTGAAAAAAAGTCGCATAAAGGTGAAGTAATAATCGTAGACAGAGTCGGTGTATTGGCAGAATTATACATGCTTGGTGACGTAACGTTCATTGGCGGGAGTTTTCACGGAAGCGTTCACAATGTTATGGAGCCTGCCATCATGGGCAAGCCTGTGTTATTCGGTCCCACAATACATAATTCACTGGAAGCTTTTATGCTGATTGATCGTGGCGCAGGGATAATGGTAAAAAACAGCGATGAAATGGCTTCAGAGCTTATCAGGCTGTTAAGCGATAACGAGCTTAGAGTAAGGCTTGGCCAGATAGGCAAAACGATGATCGAAGAAAATGCTGGTGCAACTGAGAAGATTGTAGCGAGCATCATTAATCATCAGCCAATATTGCCCTGATCTGAAGTAACAGATCGGGCAATTCCATTTTGACTATGTTCCATACAATTCCATAATTAATGTCAAAATAATGGTGTATAAGTCTATCTCTTAAACCTGCTATATTCTTCCATGGTATATGTTTATTCCGATTTCTTAAATGGCTTGATAGTTTCTTTGTTGCTTCCCCTATTATCTCAAGGTTATGAACAACGGCATCTCTGGTCTTTTTATCCTTGATGAGATCATCATAAGTCAAACCTTTAGTATAATCCACAATACTATTTATTGCTTCTTGAATGTCAATAAGATAATCTCTGTCCTTTCGGTTCTCAGACATATATCAAGGTTCCTTCAACATCAACAGCAATATGTTTGTATCTGGGAATTTCTTTTCCTCTTTCCAGACAATCAAACGTAGTTAAATCAATCTTTCTACCCAGAACATCCTCAAGGCGATAACCAAGCTCAATAAAATCAAGCCCTAATGGCTTTGAAAGTTGAACAAGGATGTCCACATCGCTTCTGGAGTTTTGTTTATCCTTTGCGAATGAGCCAAATATAGCTACCTTTTCCACACCGTATTTTTTTTTTAGGTATGGTAATTCATTACGGAGAATATTTATTACTTCTTGTTTTGTAAGTGTTTTTCTCATTTTCTATTATGCTCATATATGGCTCAAGTTTATTATTTGAGCAATTCCCCTTCGATATACTTTTTGGCATGTAATACGTAATCTTTAGGCGAAACACCATCTTTTGAGGACTCAACGATAATCCATCCATCAAATCCCGCATCAAGCAAAGCCGTCATAAGCCGCTTTTGATCAAGGACACCCTCGCCAAGTAATGCGCCCTTATTTTCGGGTCCGATCTCGCCGATATGCGCGTAATTGACAATATCAGCATATTTTTCGTATATCTCGTAAGGATCAGCATTTGCTATGACCTGATGTGCCGCATGGACACATAGCCCAACGAGTGATGTATCCAGATATTTAAGCAATCTATCAACGTCGTTTGGAGTTTCTACCATACAGCCAACGTGCGGGTGCATACACGCCGAAACTCCATAATCACGGATAGCTCTGCCTATAGCGTTCATAGTTTTTGCTAGTTGTTTGAAATCCTCTTCGCTGAAACCTTCTGATTTTTGATTTTTGGATACACCGCCGTTGAGGATGATAAACGGAGAACCCACCTTGCCAAGAAACTTAGCGGCAAAAACTGCCTCAGACACCACAGCATCCTGATCTGCAGAAGATATAAATTTATCGCTGTTGAAATACGCCCCTGTAAGCTCTACTTTATTCTGAGCAAGGTAATCTTTAGCATCTGCTTCCATTCCATAGTATGGCGTAAGATGACCGGTAAATACCTCTATACCGGCAATGCCTGATGATCCCATGCCTTTTACAGCATCCTCAACACTACCACCCCATACACCGATCTGGCAACCTATCTTCATATTGATATTCTCCTTTATTTACAGTTAATCCTTAAAACGCTCTTTTATAGCACGGGCGTGCATAAATAGCCCTTCGGATTCAGCGAGTGTTATCACTGTATCTTTCAATTGGCTTAGTCCCTTCTTCGTCAAAAACTGGAATGTTGGCTTCTTTATGTAATCATCAACTGATAGTCCGCTGAACATCCTTGCACACTGCCCGGTAGGAAGAACGTGATTCGTCCCGGAAGCATAATCGCCGACAGGCACAGGCGCATAAGGTCCCATAAATATTGATCCTGCGTGCCTTATCTTTGGCAAGATTGCAAATGGTTCCGCAGTCACTATCTGAAGATGCTCGGCTGCATATTCATTCGCAAAATCTATTGCATCATCCATATTCTCCGCAACTATCACTGCGGAATGTTTACTGAGGGCTGATTTAATTATGTCTTTTCTTGGCAATCCATCGATCTCATTTTCTACGATCTCGCAGACTTTCTCAGCTATCTGTGATGAAGTACAGACCAGCACGCCAGCCGCATCCTCGTCATGCTCAACCTGTGATATAAGGTCAATAGCCAGCAGTCTTGGATTAGCGGTTTCGTCAGCCAGAATGAGTACCTCACTGGGTCCTGCGGGAGAGTCTATGTCAACTGTGCCAAAAACGAGCATCTTTGCGGCTGTAACGTATTTGTTCCCTGGTCCGACGATTTTATCTACCTTGGAAACTTTCTCCGTCCCAAAAGCCATGCTGGCAATAGCCCAGGGGCCGCCGATTTTGAATACGTGATCGGCACCTGCTATATCAGCGGCTACTAACGTTGATTCGGTTACTACCATGCCCTGTTCAGGAGGAGTACAGATCACCACGTTTTTTACACCCGCCACTTTTGCCGGTATTATAGTCATCAGAACGCTTGACGGATAGCTTGCTTTTCGTCCGGGAACGTAGGCACCGACAGCATCCATAGGACGGGTCAGCCTTCCAGCCAGTATTCCATCCATTATCTCCATAGACCACATCTCACGATCAAGCTGTGCTTTATGGAACTTCTCGATGTTTTTTGCCGCTGTCTTCAGTTCCTTGACTACATTGCTGTCAACGGATTGGTAGGCTCTCTCTATTTCCTCTCTCGTGACGACTATGTCATCAGAAGTAATGTCATGCTTGAACTTCGTATAATGTTCTATTGAGACAATATCTCCGCGCTTTTGAACATCCTGCACTATATCTCTAACTTCGAGGTAAACTGAGGATATATCCTCCATTGACCTTCGCATAATAGCCTCTTTACGTTCTTTTGTAAGGCTTTCCATCCGTTCTGGCTTCAAGATACTCATTTACTATTATATCCTTTCTGTTACCTATTGATTAAACAAGGTATGGTTACAAATATTAAGAAATAAACACGGAGACACTAAGTTTCTGATTTCGAAATTGTCATCTTGATTGTAAACCATGCTTGTATAAAATATCGAAATTACTGGCTTTTAAATAAATCATCTATCTTATTTCTTTCCAGTTGTTTTCCAGAGCCATAGACTTCGATCTCTGTAAGTCTTATGGTCCCTTCACGTGATTTACCATCTTCGGTCCTTGCCATGTCATTGGTTCCAGATATAAGCACTCTTATCTTCTGTGTATTGGCTGGATTAAATCTGACAGAAATGGCGCCGCTCATATTTCCTTTTATCGTATCACCCTGATCACCAAGTCCCTTTGTTGGTCTTTTTGCATTAACCCACATCAATTCTTTGCTGGTATTCTGCATCTGGTATTGTACCAGAACGTCGCTGACACCGAATTTACTGGCTGGGTATTTTTGGGAGTCAATGGTATATATTTTAACTTCATTTACAGTCACCGGCTGAGAAAGCTCAACTTCAACCCAGTTTCGTTCCATTTCATCTCTTTGATCCTTGAGTGTTCTTGTTAAGCCTGCCGTTATAGGTGCTTGCCATCCTTCACCTTGATCCCATCCTTCAGACGACGTAATACCGTTAATAAGAGTGGATGCAGGATGCTCGGGTTCTTCTGAGGACGCAGAAACACGCCCGCCGTTTTTTGCTAATGCCCAGTTTACCCCCGAAATCTGGCCTCCACCCATACTGGCACATCCCATTATTAAGCCCGCTGTAATTAATAGTGAACATACGAATGCAAGATCCTTAAATCTCATAACGTAACCTCCCATTAAGTTTCGATGTAGACTTACTTACATGACTCTTACAATACTAAATTGTCATGCCATCACAATCGAGAAATTCAAGCATCTCGAATGATTACCGAAGTCTTTTGCCCAGAAAAAACTCTTTCATAATTATAAAACAAAATCAATCTTACGTCTATAAGAAATGATTGAAGATTGCTAGTCGAGTTACAATCTTCTAATCACTTGATTCATCCTGATAGAACAGTAAATACAGCTTTTCCAGCCCGTCCACAACTCTGGGACCTGACCTGAGCATGATGTCAGGGTCTACTGCGTATATTTTATCGCTTACTACAGCGGAAACAGTTCTATACTTATTCCACTTGATTGCCTGAGAATTTTTATCGGATGATGACATCGTAGATGGCGCTGTTAGGATTACGTCAGGATTTTTCATGATAACAGCTTCGACACTGTATACGGGCCAACTACTAGGGGCATCTGCCGCTACGTTGATCCCACCAGCGGTCGTGATCAGATCGTTTACAAAGTTATCAGGCCCAACTGTAACCAGAGGGTCTTCCCCTATCTCATAAAACACTTTTATTCTTTTCTGCATGGGTATCTGGCTGACTTCATACTTTATAGCCGTAATTCTGGAGCGCATATCCTCTACGACTTGGCTTGCAGTTTCCTCTTTTCCAGTAATCCTACCTAGAAGTATTATGGATTCCAGCATATCATCAATTTTCAAAGGGTTGACGATAAATACAGGTATCCCGCTTTGATCTAATTTCTCGATACGCTCCTTGCTGTATCCATCGGGTGTAGCCACGATAAGGTCAGGAGAAAGAGACAGAATCACCTCAATATTTGGGTTGTAATACCCGCCAATTTTTGTTTTACTCCTGGCTGACTCCGGGTAATTGCAGTAATCTGTCACGCCAACAATCTCATTATCCAGATCGATAGCAAAGAGCATCTCCGTGACGTTTGGCGCCATAGAGACTATGCGTTTAACGCTTTTTGGGATTTTCACCTGACGTTCCATAGCATCAGTAAATAATACCGTATCACGACTCGATGCTTTTTTTCCACAGCCGTATAAAGCAATTACCATTAACAGAACGATTGATATAACAATTATTTTTCTCATAATGTCATTTCCATACAAGAAGATACTAGATACAGGATACTGACCAGTATCCTGTATCTAGTATCTTTTTTCTCCGTGTCTCTGTAACTCCGTGTTTTGATTTATGGCTAAGGCTTAATTTATTATATCACAGAATAGGCATTTCTACCATATTGTGTATCCACCGTCAATTATCAGGTCATGACCGGTCATAAAATCAGAGGCATCGGAGGCAAGATAAACTATTGCACCCTTCAGGTCATCCACTTCACCCAATCTGCCAATTGGAGTCAGTTCTGTCCACAGAGGTTTGTTTACTGCCACTTCTGGAGCAGTACTCAACGGAGTCATAATATAGCCCGGACTGATACAGTTGACCCTTATGCCGTGAGGCGCCCATTCAGTCGCAAGGGATTTTGTAAGATGAGCGACTCCCGCCTTGGAAGCGTTATATGAAGCCTGCTTTTGAGGACGATTTATAATGGTGCCTGACATTGATGCAGTATTGATGATCTTTCCATATTTTTGTGGAATCATGACTCTAGCCTCTGCCTGAGCGCATAGAAAAACACTCTTAAGATTTAGGTCAACGACCTTATCCCAATCATCTTCTGTCACGTCTTCTGCATTTCCCCATAATACTCGTCCGGCATTATTAACAGCAATATCCAGCTTACTCCACTCTTTTACGACTGTATCAATCATTCGCTTGACGTCAATGGTTGAAATTACGTCAGCCACGATCGGTATAGATTCCCGTCCTAATTGACGAATTTCATCAGCAACTTGCTGCGCTGTAGTTGGGTTAATGTCTACTATCGCCACGTTAGCCCCGGCTTCAGCCAGAGCGTGAGCGTAACCACGTCCAATACCCTGTCCTCCTCCTGTTATAAGAGCCGTCTTCCCATCAAGTCTGAAACGATCCAATATATTCAATTTGCTACCTCCTGAGTTAGTTTTTCAACACTGAAGACACAATTTTTGTTAAATCTTTTATCTGATATGGTTTAGATAAGTAAGTATCATTAAATTTGTTAAATAAATACCAGTTCATTTTCATCAATACTCATAAGGGAACAAAACTGTGAAAAAGGTAGCTTATCAAGCCATTGTATCACTGCTTCGCAAAGACATAACA
>Ga0315274_10009469_pt1 | contig 14069 bp, 9 predicted proteins | sample YL17G02_20_MG_FD_203700 | JGI IMG/M metagenome (GOLD analysis project Ga0315274, IMG submission 203700) | Sediment microbial communities from Yellowstone Lake, YNP, Wyoming, USA - YL17G02_20 | ecosystem: Environmental > Aquatic > Freshwater > Lake > Sediment | place: USA: Wyoming | collected...
ATACGTATTTGTTGTGCTTCTTCTTCTGATACGTTTCTTAATCGTAGAATTTTTGGCATTTTTATCCTCCTGAGTTATCGTATTTTCAGGAGAGTATTATAGCATATATTACTTAACGATCAAACCAATAAATTACTACATCTGCTCGCATAATCTTATCTCCATATGTTGAACTATTATTGGTTAGTGGGTAGGTTGGGTTAAACGAAGTGAAACCCAACATGATATTAGAATTGCTGAGTCTCGTTCCTCAACCCAACCTACCGACTCGTTGGTTTTGACGACTTAACTTCCATATCCAACGCATATAATATGGCGTTTTTGATTTTTGTCATTACATCGTCTGAAAGTTTGCCAAGCATTCGCTCAAGCCGAATTTTCGGTATGGAACCAAGTCCCTGCACATTCGCTATTGATTCTTGGTCAAGAAACATTAACTTTGGAAGGATAACCTCGTATTGGCTATGCCTATACTGGGTTGTTAATGGTACATAAGTTATCAAGGCTCTGGGTGGTTCTGGATCTTAGCGAGATACCACCACGATAGGTCTTGTTTTTGCAGATAAGCCAAGATTAGCAAGCCAAATCTCACCGGGTTGCGGGTTCATCGAGTATATTTAATACCTCCTGCTCAACGAGACGAGATTGCATTATATCTAATACATCATGATCTGCCAAATCAATAATTTCCATGATTCGTTGCCTGACCGGAGACGCAGTATTAGGTTCCCATTCTCGTAATTTTTTGTCTACGGCTATATTATAATCTGGATTCTGTTCTTTGACAACCTTTTTCAACTCGTCAATTCTCTGTGTGTGTTTCAAGCACAAGATCAGGCAGAGGTTTCATGTCTTTAGTCACTGTGAACATCTCGGTATTGGCTTCTTTATACCCGTCTGCTTTTGCATTAACATAGTATTCATCACCAACGATAAGGTTATCTATTTTGTAATTCCCTGAGCTATCGGCAATCCCTGCTGAGTTGCCTACCCCGCCTTCACTTTCCTGTTTAAAAATCATCATATCTGCTGATGCTATTGGTTCACCTTTCCTGTTGACTACCCGACCGATTATGCTTGTAGTCTCATATTGTTCTGTGATTATCTCAATATCTTCGTCAGGTGGAACCTGAATCTCGGTAGCTCCCCTTAGATGCAACTCCTTCTGATCTGCGTTCACTGTAATTTTTTGTCCCTGTCGAAGTCCAGATATAGTGAATTTACCATCTTTATCAGAAACAGCAATCTGTCTATACCACTCCCACGCATCAGCAATAATTGCATCAGCAATAATTGCACCAGCAACGGGATCACCGTCTGGTGTGAAAACAGTTCCTTTCACTGTAAATGTTTTCACTTTTTGGAACTCAAAGTTTACATCTGTAACCGTTCCACCTTCAACAACGTCAACAATCTTTTCCATAGGGCTGACAGGTTCATATCCCTGCTGTGGCATATTCGTGTAAACTTTTACCTTCCCGGGAGTTGCTCTAAATTGGAATGTTCCATCTTTTCCCGAATAGATGGGAAAAGAAAAATCTGGTCCAGGTTGAGATCGGTCATTTATGTCTATCCATTGACCAGATATTGGCTCATTCGTATCCTTATCTATCACCTTGCCGTTTATAATTCCACCTTTGATCAGCGTAAGATTTACGTCCTTAATGGTTTGCCCTTCAGTAACTTTGACACCTTCTACCGCTATTATTGTCGTCCATTCTGCATACCCCGGTTGTAAAAGAACGTTATACTGTCCAGCCTTGAGATTTGAAATAACGTATTGACCGTTAGCATCAGTTATCGCATTACCATAGTCGTTTCTATCAGCAATACTCGGCGCATATATTTGGATCCCTTCTGCTGGTTTACCTGTGTCTCCATAGGTTATTCGACCTTCAATACGCCCTTCAGGTTTAAGCCTAATAGTGATTCCCTCTGTTCCTGCTGAAATACTGTTTTTTATTTCTCTGGCATATCCCTGTCCAGTTACGTCAATACATACTTTTACACCCTCTGGTAAGTTGAGAAAAGCAAATTTTCCATCGGAGTCTGTTTTAATTCTAGAACTAGGAATATAACCACCTTCAAGAAAGGAACGGCTAAGGTCAAAAGCAGAATCGAAAGAGAAAAACGCTATAACAACTTCTGCGTCATGAATTGGCTTGTCTGATTTATCCAAAACTGTTCCTGATATTGTGGCAGGTTTAGGTAGTTTAATAATGATATTTGACGTCTCATCTTTCGATACATCAGCCCAGTTAAATGAATACCCCTGTAGATCAGCAACGATTGGTACACGATCCCATTTCAGATTATCATTGGGTTTTGGAACTTCGATTTTGAAAGTGCCATCTTTTTCTGTTATACCTTCATATTTATTCGATGTACCATAAAGATAAACGATAACTTGAGCATTTGCAACAGGATTATCATCCCTTAGAACTTTTCCTGATACCGTCTGCATTTCAACGTTACCTGTAACCACTGGAACGTTTGTCTGTGATGGCGTTTCTGTTTTAGACTCATCGCCTTTTCCTGATCCCGCTAATGCGTTACCTTTTAATCCCTTTGATCCCATTATTGGTTCAACAAGTATCTCTGCGTTCATCGAGGCTTTATAATTCTGTTGGTTGATTACAGGATACAATTCCGCATCCATAACCCCAATCTTACCTGATAATGCTGAAAAAGCTTTTAATGGATCAAATGAAGTCTGCGGTGAACTCAGGCTTAAAAAAGTGAATATGAGTCCTGCTGTAAGCGATACACCCCATGAAATCCAGGGTGTTCCTGGTGTTGAGCGTATAGTTATTCTCTTAATAATCTCAACTATTCGGAACGTAAAGCTGACTGACAATTTCTGTGCTTCGTAAGTCTCTCTCATCATCGTAACCATCTCCTCTCTAAGTTGTGACCTTGCTCTGCTTAGTCTTAGCATAATGGCGTTTTGTGACGTGCCGAGGAACCTTGCGATCTCCTTGCCATTCATGCCACCAAGATAATACAGCATAAGCACCTGACGATAGGCATCGGGCAGTGAATCCAATGCATCACTCAGCAACTCACAGGCTTTATCATCTCGATACGATTCCATTGAAAGACGATCTATTTCTTCTTTAACAATTTCGTAGTCAAATCGCCTTTCACGAGAACGGATCCAGTCCTTGCAAAGATTTGACGTTATTGCATAGAGCCATGCGAGAAAGTTATCTCTGTTCTTTAGTGTTTTCAATTTACGGTAGGCTTTGATAAAAGCTTCTTGAGTGACGTCCTCAGCGTCATGGAAATTACCGAGTTTGGAATAAGCAAGGGCGAATATACTCCCCTTATACTTATCCACGAGCAAGCCAAAAGCCGCCGGGTCGTCTTCAAGGCACTTAAAAACTATGTGACCGTCCTCTGTTCGCATGTTACAGCACTCCACATAAATGCGCTGGATTTACTTTTCACATATTAAGACGATCAGAATGGTGAGAATATGTCGTATGAAGAAAATAATTATTATAGTGCAATTTTCATGCCCTAAATGGTGCATTAATTACTTCCATAATGCACTGTAAATAGTTTACACCCATTTTTCTGCAAAGTCAAATTTGCAATATCTGTTCCAGCTTGACAATAAACCGTTCATCTGTTAGATTGCATTGATTTGTCTGGTATACAATTTGCAATGAAACCTTTGATGTGAAATTAAAATAAACAAGGTAAAATGAGCTTTTACAAGGTGCTTTTTCGCTTTTTAAAAAATTGGATGTCCATTTTATGCGGGTTTACAAGATCATTTCACATCAAAAGTATGAAACAATTTGAAAGGGGAAAAATGATATGAAGTTACTCATCTCGTTACTGACATGCGCTATTCTAATGTCAGCCTTCGCTGTTTCAGCAGTAGGTGCCGATTACCGGGTTCTTATATCTGTTGACAAGAAGAACCAATATCCTGCCTTCTCTCCTGATGGCAGTCAGATTGCCTTTGAGGCAGGTGCAGGAAATGTCCGTCATATCTGGGTGGTGAATGCGTATGGTAGTTCCCCAAAGCAACTAACTTACGGCATGATGGGTGAATATAAGCCAGTCTGGTCGCCCGATGGTAAAAGGATTGCATTTTTCTCAGATCGAGGTGGCAACTTTGACATCTGGCTGATGAACGCTGACGGTAGTGATATGCAACAACTCACAAAAGACCCAAAACCGGATAGATACCCAACTTTCTCTCCCGATGGAAAACGAATCGCTTTTAGTAGTTGGAGAAATGGCGTACCAAATTTATATATGATGAATATTGATGGATCGGATGTTCACCAGATTACTTATGGCACAGGAGGAGATTTTGAACCATATTGGTCACCAAATAAAGATGAAATTGCCTTTTTCTCGAAACGAAGCGATAAATATGAAATCTGGAAAGTCAACGCTGATGGAACAGGATTGCGCCAAATAACACACTATGATGGAATGTATATGGGCGCATGGCTACCAGATGGTTCTAGAATCCTGTGTTTTGACAATGCTCACAACATATTTTTAGTGGATAATGATGGCAATATTACTGGAATTCTATCTTTAGAATTGAACCTTTGGCACCCGATTGTGTCAAATAATAATGAAAGGATTTTGTTTGAAACAGTGGCTTCATTTTTACCTAATAAAACACCAGATGAAATCGTCATCATTGAAGCTAAAATGCCCGCAGTAGTAAAGCGAAAAGAATATCAACAGCAATTTGGTTATCTGATCCCTGAAGGATACGAAATCATCAATGTCTTGCAAGAAGATACGAACAATGACAGTATACCAGAGCTTATCATCGGCATTCAAGGAAAAGAAGACGAAAATGGTGAAGTCAGCAAACCGTCACTATTACTGATTTTTGAAAAGCAGGAAAACAAATGGGTCGAAGTTTGGCGCTTTCATAAACAAGACAAATATGGTGGTAATTGTAATTACTTTGGTTACTGGGGACATATTGGGCTTATGGACGGGATTCTGGATAAAAGTCTTCGGGTCATGGATATAAATAACGATGGAAGGAAAGACTTATTTTTCGTAACGACAGACTATGGCATGGGTAGTGGCTATCGCTCTTATTTGAACCTTTACAGTTGGGAAGATAAAACATCAACTTATATTCCTCTGACGACAACAGATATTGATTTTGGTGCATGGAGTGGGAGACCTTACGCCGCAGATGGTCTTGCTATCTTAGATGTAGACCCACAATATAACGGAAAAGAGATAATCCTCGCAAGGTATATTTATGACGATACATTGGATGAACTGGCAGGATGGGAGATTTTCTTCTATGGCTGGAAAGCAGGAAGCTATAACGTATATAAGCAGATCAAAACACCAATAAAATGTAAAGACGCAGGTGAGGCATTAAGAAATGTAATTGGCCTTAAACCATTATTGTTCCAAAACACAAACGCTCGATAAGCTTTTAAATACCGTTTGCCAGGGGGAAAAATGCAAAGGCATCTGGTACCAATATTAAACATCATGATCTTTAGCAACTGTAAGTTCAAGTTTGCAATGGTTTCGTATTTGCACCGTGAGAAACAAATCAAGGCAAAGGTTATCCGAACTATCATTTGTATAGCATTATTTACACTGTTGATTAGCGTTATTTTATTGATTAATGTAGATGCACAAGCACCAAAAAAAGCACAAATTACTTTTTTCTCACGGGTTAATGGGAATTATGAGATTTTCATTATGGACGCTGATGGAGAGAATCCATTAAATTTGACAAAAAATCCTGCGGATGATCGTGGACCTGACTGGTTTGATCCTGCTTTCGCTCATTCTGTATTCTCTGCTGGTCAACTCAATACAACATGGGGTTGGATAAAGCAGGACAAGGGAATATTTTAGGGTGTTGATAAAAATTAAATGAAAATAAACACGAATACACTTCTCGTTCCGCCGAGTAACGGAAGAACAGAAAGTTCACAAAGACCACGAAGAAATAAAAAGAGAGGGAATTGAAAATCTTAGTGTTCTTGGTGTCTTTGTGGTAAAAAATTTGACAATGCCTATTTTAGGTCTGGAGGATGATAAAATGTATAGGTTTCTGGTATCAATATTAATCACTCTAATCCTTAGCGGTTGCGGTATCAAGACTGCCATTTTTCCAGAGAAACCGGTCAAGGCAAAGGTCGTCCGTACCGCCGAATGGAAAGTTGACTTCAAAGACATTTCCTTCATAGATGCAAAAAATGGTTGGATCGTAGGTGGTAAGGGTACTATCTTGCGCACAACTGACGGTGGAGAAAACTGGGAAACTCAGACCAGCGGAACCGAAGAAAATCTAAACAGAATACAGTTTATAAATGATAAAGAAGCATGGATAGTCGGAGACAAGGGAATGTTGCTTCATACATTAGACGGCAGAAATTGGCGATTCCAGAAGCTTACTCAGGACAACCTCAGTGACCTTTACTTTGCCGATAAGTTTCAAGGCTGGTTAGTCGGAGAAGCAGGGGCGATATATTACACTTCTGATGGAGGTAAGACGTGGAATTTTAAGTCCTCTGGTCTTGGAGAATTAATGCACAGCGTTTACTTCAAGAACCTTAAAGAAGGCATGATAACCGCTGAGTTTGGATTAACTTTGCAAACGTCAGATGGCGGGGATCATTGGCAGATGCAGAGGATTGACACCATCAATAGCCTGCTGGACGTGAAGTTTTCAAAGGACGGTAAAATCGGATGGGGAGTTGGTACAGGAGCAACCGTTGTATCTTCTAAGGATGGTGGTAAAACGTGGGAGTCACGTGATGGAAAGATACCTGATAATCATTACGCTGTATTTAGCGTATATTTCACTGATAACCAGAATGGATGGGCGGCGGCGCAGGATGGATGCGTGACACATTCATCAGACGGAGGCGATACGTGGGAACTGCAAAGGACAGGTACTCACAGTGATTTGATTGCTGTATATGCTCTTGACACTAAGAACGTATGGGCTGTTGGAAATCGTGGCACTATGTTACACTCCACAGATGGCGGAAAGAAATGGAATGTTATATCAGAGAATACTGCCGAACCACTTAAAAGCGTGGATATAGTAGATCAATCAGGGCATGGCTGGGCTGTCGGTGAACGAGGCACTATCCTCCGCACAGATGATGCTGGTAAAAACTGGAAACGTCAAGAGAGTGGAACTGTTTCAAGTCTGAATAAAATCTACGCCGTGAGTGATCAAGAGGCTTGGGCGATAGGTGACGCTGGTAACATACTCCACACGAGTGATGGTGAAAAGTGGAATGTACAGAAAGGTAACGATTGGGTCGGTCTGCATGACGTACAATTCCTGAACAAAAATCGTGGGTGGGCTGTCGGTGACCTTGGCGGTGTATTCTATACCAACGATGGAGGTAAACGCTGGGTAGAACAGCGAGGATATAATTTTGAGTCATTATATTCCCTGTGCTTTGTATCTGCTGATGAAGGCTGGGCTGTCGGATGGCCCGGTATAGTCCTTCACACGAAAGATGGTGGAATGACGTGGGATAAACAGAACTGCGGGTCATTCAGTGAGCTTTATTCTGTTCAGTTTATTGATAATCAAACAGGCTGGACCGCCGCACAATACGGTGAAATAATCCATACGGAAGATGGCGGTAAAACGTGGCAACAACAGAACAGCGGAACCGATGCGCACCTGCGTAAAATATACTTTGCAAATTCGATGGTAGGAATGGCTGTTGGCGATCTGGGAACATTGCTGACAACCGAAGATGGCGGAAAAACGTGGAAAAAACAAAATAGCGGAACTACTGAACGCCTGAGAGATATAAGCGTCGGTGAAAACAAGCTTATTGCAGTCGGTGATAACGGTGTAGCCATAGAATACAAGATACCCATGATCACGAAGCAGACACCAAAGAGAGTCATTGTTGAAGAACCAGAGCAAATTTCTATTGAGTCAGATGCTACCTGGCAAACAGTGAAAACACCTGTTGATGCAGGTTTGCGTGATTTATGCTTTGTCAACGATTCCGAAGGCTGGTGCGTTGGTGATAACGGAATAATCCTGCACACAGTTGATGGCGGAAAGTTATGGGAACAGCAGACAAGCCCCGGCAACTTCACTCTGGTGGGAGTGCATTTTATATCACCAAAGATTGGCTGGGTCATGGCTGAGGATGCGACTGTCTTGGTAACAAACGATGGTGGAAAGAAATGGATGATCCTGAATGAGAAATCACGACCAATGTTGACAATACAAGACGATAATCTTACACCAGTGAAAACGAGATATGAGTTGACACAAGCTCGATTCACATTTTCAAGTGAGGGATGGACAGTCGGTAAAAATGGTGCGATATTGCATAACGTTGACGGCGGACCTGTGTGGACGGCTCAGGATAGTGGAAGTCCTGCTTTTTTAAGTAAAATACAACTTGTTGACGACCGAAAAGCTTATATTGTCGGTTCATGGGGAACGATTCTGTTCACCAATGACGCAGGCAAAAGCTGGATAACGCAATCTAGCGGAAGCGGATACGATCTTGAAGGTTTACACTTCTTAAATGCTGATGAAGGCTGGGTTGTCGGCAAATTCGGTATCGTATTACACACAACAGACAGCGGTGTAAAATGGTCGTCACAAAAAAGTGGGGTCACAGATAATCTGTATTCAGTATTTTTCGTTAATACAAAAGAAGGCTGGATTGTTGGACAGGGTGGAATAATCCTTCATACAATTGATGGTGGAATGAACTGGAAAAAGCAAAATTCAGGCACGGGCAACGACTTATATAACATTCAGCTTATCGGTAAAAATACGCTGGTAGCTATAGGCACAGGCGGGATGATGGTTATATTGACGATTGAGAAAACCCTTTGATGAAGTATAGTTAGGCTATACTTCCTGCATAAGAGATTGAATCTGCTGGTTTTTCAATGGGATCATCAATGACTGACGTTCATGTTGAGACATGCTAAATACATAGTAGCCCAAGAGATTTCCATTTTCGTCTACCCGTTCGTAAACATCATCATCAATTTCCTGAAAGTATCCTTTTGCATCCCGGAAGGTGATTTCGAGAAAATCTCCTTCTTTGTCGTACCAAAGGCTGATTATTGAGGCCATATCTTTGTTCCTTGATTCACTTTTGATCATACATTTAATTCCACAGCATATTATATCAAAACCATATCAAAATAGCAATATTATAAAAGCAAAATGGAGGTATGAAAATGAAAAAGAGCCAATTAGCAATCATAATCAACTTTTTATTATTTGTGTTTGTCACATTTGCGTATTCTGCAAAAAGTAGTGAGGATCTTTCACTTGAGGACGTTCTAAAAGGTATTCAGGCATCTCAAAGTGAGATCACCAGTGGTAAATGGGCAGTCGTTTATAAACGCAATGAAACTACCTACCAAGTTGATGAGGCATGGGTTCTTGGATTTAAGCTTATTGACTATTCCGCTGATAGATCAAGGGAACCGGTCTGGGCTTATCGGTGGCTTCAGAAAGACCTTAAAGAAGAAAGATATGTTAGAACTCTGTTTTCTGATGGGAAACGTCAGTTGAGCATAACTGAGTTCCCATCCGGTAGCCCCCCAATGATCGAAAATTCTGAAGGTTTCTACTATTTTGAGATACGAAAACTACTAGGCAGATGCTTTAGAATCGGGTTGTCACCACAGGCAGTTAAAGACTTTCTTCCGCTGAAAAACTTACCGGGTGAATATATAGTTTCTATCATGATGTATATGGCAAATGGAAATAACACTCTTGAGAGGTTTACTATTGATGCAAACAAAGGTTTTTGCATTAAGCGTATCGAGTATTTTCGTCCTCCTGATGCCGAAGAACCTTATACTTTCTATGATTTTTTTGATTATCGCAGTTCAAAGGAAGGTATCTGGTATCCGTGCATAATCAGGCATGGTAACTACGACTTTGTTAAAAAAACAAAGAAAAATATAGAGGAATGGAATATCTTAAAAGTAGAAGTCAATACAAAGTTTCCAGAAGATTTCTTCCAAATCCCTGAAAAATACTGAGATTTTTCGACATTTGATTTTGACACATGCACCCAAAGATTCACCGATGTCATCGTCATCCTGCACTATTGCGTTAACATACTTAGAATTGGCGGCGTTGTCTTTTGGTTTAGGTACTTGCTGGGCAGGATATGTCCACATGGCTACTACCTCGCCATCAATACAGGAAGCACTAAACCTTCCAGAAGGTCATCAGTGCTTCGGTGCAATGATGGTTGGCTATCCGAAATTTGATTATCATAGGATACCTTTGCGGAAGATGAATGTAACGTGGCGATGATTAAATGATCTAAACAGAAAAAGTCTATCCCTAAAAATGCTGAAATTGTTATTGTTTTTAATTAAAAGGCAATTATGCTTATGTCTTGTTCAGATGAATATTGGAATGAAAATTGCATGATTATCAAAATGGCATTTTAACAACTACGTGGGGAATGATGAAAAAAGGGAGTTGACTATGAAACGGCTAATCTTAATTCTATTTTGTTTTACCATAACTTTACCAAACGCCATAGCGCAAGTGAGATGTGTTAACGTTGACTTTCTGGGACGTGTTTCACTCAAACAGGGCGATCTGTGGTCAACTCACGATGTCTACGTAAAAGATAATTATGCCTACGTCTGCATCGGCAACGATCTAGCTATTGTGGAAGTTAGCGATCCAGCTAAGCCAACTGAGGTTAGCCGTGTTAAAACATCTGAGCGAACATGGAACGTCAACGTAGTTGGCAAATATGCCTACATCGCTAATGATATAGCTGGAGTTCGGGTAATTGACGTGTCTAATCCAGAAAAACCTGTAGAGGCAGGACTCTACGATACACCGGGAAATGCAATCAGCATCTGCGTTTCGGGGAGTTATGCTTATGTGTCTGATACAAATTCAGGGCTTCTTATAATAGATATATCCAATCCAAAAAAGCTAAAGGAAAAGGGATTTAGCAAGCCGCCTGATGCTCCATATAAACTCCACGTTTCTGGCAAATATGCCTTTGTTATTGATTCGCTGAACGGACTGAGTATTATAGACAAATCTAATACAAGTAACCCGGAAATCACTGCAAAATATACCATTCAGGGATTGCCTGAAGCTATATACGTTGTCGGTGATTATGCTTACGTAGTTACACTTATGGAAGGTTTGTATATAATAGACGTATCAGACCCAAAGAAACCAAGTGAAGTAGCACACTACAATATTCCAACTGGCTCACCAAGTGACGTTTGCGTTGCTGATAAATACGCTTACATTACTGGCAATGTCTTTGGTTTTCGCATATTGGACATATCTGACCCACTCAACCCAAAAGACGTCGGATCATGTTTACCTCCTGTAAGTGGAAACGGTGTTGACGTCTCCGGGATATATGCTTACGTTATTGATGGGGATGGCGGGCTATCTATACTAAAATACAAGAGCATTATTCCCCCAGTAATCTCTGTCAATCCAAAGGGAAAATTAGCAACCACCTGGGGTTATATAAAAATGTAGAGATTTTTGAGGTATACCGTAGATTGCGTGATTGATCATTTGTTTTGTTTCATTTGGCCCCATTTTGATGGCAATTTCCCTTGCGGAGAAACGGCGAACGACCAGCCTTCGGGGGTGTATTCTTCCACTGTCGAAAGTAAATTCTGTGCCGTCCAACCGCCAATGGCATAGATTTTCCCATCTACCACACTGGTGGATAACCAAGAACTTGCTGTTGGCATATCAGTTTCCTTCGCCCAGGTATCTGTTGCTGGATCATATACTTCTACTACCTTATATATACTTGCGTTACGATCCGACATACCACCAATAACATAAATCTTTCCGTTCACTACGCTGGTGCTATGTCCGTTTCTTTCAGTTGGCATATCAGCTTTATTCATCCAAGTATCTTTTGCTGGATTATATACCTCCACTGTTGAAAGAGCATTCCCATTTGGTACGTGTTCAGGATAACCACCCATGGCATATATCTCATCATTTACCACACTGGTGGTTAGACCACCCCTTGCAGTTGGCATGTCAGATTTCTTCATCCAAGCGTTCTTCACAGGATCATATTCTTCTACTGTTGAGAGACTAGGTTGTCCTTCTATATCTGCACCACCAATAGCATATATCTTTCCATTCACCACGCTTGTAGATAAAACGCCTCTTCTGGTTGGCATATCTAAGCACTTCATCCACGTATCTGCCACTGGGTCATATACCTCTACTGTCGAGAGAGCGTTCCACACATATTTTGAAAAACCACCGATAGCATAAATCTTCCCGTCCACTACGCTAGTAGATAAAAAACATCTTGCAGTCGGCATATCAGCTTTTTTAGTCCAATTATCCTTCACTGGATCATATTCTTCCACAGTCTTTATAACTACGTCATTACCTTGTTCATCTACTGTTCGACCACCAATAGCGTAAATTTTGCCATTCACCACGCAGGTGTATAAAGCATCTCTTGCTGTCGGCATATCTGTTTTCTTTGCCCATGTATTTCCTTCAGCTTTCGGAGCCATAAATAAAGCATTCTGTATATCAGGCTGTTTCGGTTCTCCGTTTTTTCCTTTTCCCATCTTGTTTGATAGGATTGGCACGTTGGAAACCTTAACCACGTCCACCGGTATCTCACCGACTTTCAGCACTTTTGATTCACTTAGTAACGGTGCGCCTGAAATTGTGCCAAACTGATCGAGTTGCGGTATATAAGGATTAAGGCTAAGAACTGCGATAATAATTCCTGTGGCTAGTGACAATCCCCAAGGTAAACCCTTAGACTGTGCCACTGGATGTATCTTTATACGCTTTATTATCTCGACGATCCTGAATGTGAACCCGACAGGCAACTTATGCTCTTTGAACGTTTCGCTCATCATGGTGATCATCTCCTCCCTCAATCTCTCTTTGCCCGCATGTAATCGCTCTGCGACAGTGCGGAGAGAGACACCAAGTAACTGTGCGATGTCCATGTTCTTATAACCACTGAAATAATGGAGCATCAACACCTGACGATATACTTCAGGCAGTGAATTTAACGCTTCCTGAAGTGACTCATGAATAAGGTCATCACGGTAGGAGTCCATAGAGCTACGTTCTACAGTATCAGGCGATTGGTCTTCAGCGAATTCTCTGTCAGGACGTTTTGATTTTGACCTGATGAAGTTTTTGCAGAGGTTATTGGCTATGGCAGAAAGCCACAGCGCAAAGGCATCATATCGCTTTAATGTGCGAATCTTCTGGAAGGCTTTGATAAAGGTTTCCTGAGTTATGTCCTGAGCATCGTGGAAGTTACCGAGTTTTGAGTATGCGAGGGCATATACGCCTTGCTTATATTTTTCAACAAGGAAGCCGAACATAGCAGAATCGCCATTCAGGCATTGATATATGATCTGACCATCTTCTGTTTGCATCATGGTCCTCCTATCAGTGATCGCTTTCATTTATAAAGACACAGCAAACAGAGAAAAAGTGCAGAAAAAAAATGGCTTATGCCAAAATCTCATTTTCTATTGCTATTACAACTTTTTCAGTTAATGTCGTAAAACATGCTTTAGCTTGTTAAATTGACAATTAAATTCACAAAACAAGCTGAAGCATGTTCTACTTCTGCCATTTCTGCCCATAAGTAAAAAACTCGTATTGCTATCAAAGATTAGCACTATTTAATAGAAGAAATCAAGGTTTTAATTGACTCATTAAGCATAAATTTATCGTCCGCTGAAATAAATATCGGTAGGTCGGGTTGAAGCAATGAAACCCGACTATATTATGTTGGATTTCGTTCCTCAATCCAACCTACAAAAAGATAAATAAACTATAAACATTCCGCTCTTACAGAGCTAAAAAAAACATAAAAAGACATTAAAAAGCACATCTCTGTCAATAGGATTTTGGCAGGTGTTGAATATAGGCTTAGTGATCTTTTTAGTATGTAAAAGACTTACAATGTCAACCCCCTAAAATAAATGCAGGTTGGTTGATGATATGATTCGCTATAGAAGCAAGGTGTTTACTTTCATCATAAGGAGTTTTGCTTCGCCACATTGCATAGGTT
>Ga0315274_10009470_pt1 | contig 14069 bp, 15 predicted proteins | sample YL17G02_20_MG_FD_203700 | JGI IMG/M metagenome (GOLD analysis project Ga0315274, IMG submission 203700) | Sediment microbial communities from Yellowstone Lake, YNP, Wyoming, USA - YL17G02_20 | ecosystem: Environmental > Aquatic > Freshwater > Lake > Sediment | place: USA: Wyoming | collected...
ATCGCTGGATATTAGCCCGGCTGCGCCACCGGCGCTTCTTCAGCCTGGCCGAGCTCAACGCCGAGATCCGCCGGCTCCTGGAAGACCTCAATACCCGCCCCATGCGCCTGCTGCGGCAATCCCGCCGGGAGCGCTTTGAAGCCCTGGACCGGCCGGCGCTGAAGCCGCTGCCGGATTCTCCGTACGAGTTCGCCGTCTACAAGAACGCCATCGTGAACATCGATTACCACGTGGCCTTCGATAACCATTTCTACAGCGTGCCGTATGCCCTATCCCGGCGGCAGGTGGAAATCCGGGCCACCGAGCAGACCGTGGAGGTCTACTACCAGCGCCTAAGGGTCGCCTCGCACCTGCGCTCGCGCACGCCGGGCCGCTTCAGCACCCTGCCAGAGCACATGCCCGAAGCCCATCGTCGCCATCTGGAATGGACCCCCGAGCGGTTGATCAACTGGGCGGAGAAGGTCGGCCCGCAGGCGGGTCGGTTCATCCAAGGGGCCCTGGCCGCCCGGGTGCATCCGCAGCAGGCCTTCCGCACCTGCCTGGGGGTCATGAGCCTGAGCAGATCTTATGGCGACCAGCGCGTGGAAGGGGCCTGCGCCCGAGCGCTGGACTGCGGCATCGCCTCGTATAAGGGGCTCAAAAACATTCTCGACGCCAAGCTCGATCAGGCGCCGGCCCAGGAGACTCCGACCCTCCCGCTGCCGGCGCATGCCAACATCCGTGGCCAAGCCTATTACCGCTAAGGAGACCTTTGATGCTTACTCAGCCCTTGCTCGACAAACTACGCACCCTGCGCCTGCCCGGCTTGAGAGCTGGGCTGGAAGAGCAGCTGCGCCAGCCGCGCTATGCTGACCTGTCCTTCGAAGAGCGGCTCGGGCTGCTGATCGACATCGAGTGCGCCCGCCGGGATGACGGCCGGCGGGAGCGCCGCCTGCAGGCCGCTCGCTTTGCCCTTCGGGCCACGCTGGAAGACCTCGACCTGAGCCCCGTCCGAGGTCTGGATCGCCGCCTGATCTTTGAGCTTGGGCAGGGAGAGTGGATCGAGCGCCACCTGAACGCCATAGTCCTGGGCCCCACCGGAGCGGGCAAAACCTACCTGGCCTGTGCCCTGGGCCATGCCGCTTGCAAGCAGGGGCTCCCGGTGCGCTACGAGCGCACCTCGCGCCTGCTGGGTGATCTGGCTCTGGCGCACGCCGACGGCTCCTGGCCCCAGGCCTTGCTCGGCTTGACCCGGGTGAGGTTGTTGATCCTCGACGACTGGCTGCGCGATCCGCTGACCGCCTCCCAGACCCGGGATCTACTCGAGGTCCTCGACGATCGCTACGACCGGGCTTCCACCTTGGTGGCTACGCAGGTGCCGATCGAAGAATGGCTTCTGCGTTTCCCCGATCCCACGCTGGCCGATGCCATCCTGGATCGTCTGGTTCACAATGCTTACCGCCTGGAAATGCGTGGGGAATCGCAGCGGAAAATGCGCTCGCCGTTGCCGGCGGCCGGGAATTGAGGGTATGATCACCTAACCAGCGTTGCCAGGGTCATCGGTGGTCGACATCGCCCGGATTGGGCGGTCGCCATCCGCCGGACTCGGTGGTCGACATCACCGGAATACGCATCCAAGAGGTGGACAATTCCACGCTGAAGATCAAGCACGCATCCCCACGAAGCCGTTCCCCATGACAAGCACTCATGTTTGCTATCCACGCTCTATGGAGGAAACCCCAACCATTGTTGACTATTGCCGACCCCGATGCTACAGTCATGGTCAATCCCCGAGGCTGGGGCAATCTCGACTGGGGTTGCCGTGGTCTCATTCATCCTTCAAGCACGGAGGAGGCACATCGATGCAAAGGAATCCGTTTCTCAACCTTGGTCTTCTCATTGTTGTGGCATTGGCCCTCTCCCTAACTGGCTGTGGGGCCACGGAGGTGCCTGGCGAGGTGCCCGAAGCGACCGTTGTTGCGACAGAGGCGTCCGCCGCCACGCAAAAGCCTGAGCCAACTACAGCGATCGAGGAGGAACCAGTAGTCCTACGGGTGGGCGGGTTAGAGGATGTGGATTGCTGGAATCCCTTTGGCTGCGCATCCACTTGGACGTTTGGCCATCTGATCAACGAAGGCTTCACCGACCATGGTCCTGTACCTGGTTGTTCTGGCATACCTCGCTTGGCCGAGTCATGGGAAGTATCGGAAGATGGGCGGACCTGGACCATCCATTTGTACGAGGGCATCACGTACTCAGATGGAACGCCGTTCACGGCCCAGACCGCCGCTGACTACTTCAATTGGTATGTATCGACAGAGATGAAGGAATGGACTGCCGAAACGCTGTACCTGGAATCAGCCGAAGCCATCGATGAATTGACCTTTCAATACACCACCTCTGCTCCAATTCTAAACTCGCCCGATTACGATTTTCAGTGGCTATATATGATGCCGGTTCACATCTGGGGGGATGTGCCGGCCGAAGAATTGTTCACCCATGAGGTGTTCCCTCCGGTTACAACTGGCCCATATGTTGTTGCAGAACATGTACCTGGAAGCTATTTGGTCTACGAAGCGCGTCCCGAGTACTATCGCGGGAAACCCCCGATTGACCGCATCGTGTACCAGATCTATGGCAACATCGATGCAATCGCAAGTGCTCTGATAGCCGGGGAAATCGACATGACGATGAATGAACTTCCCCCGGATGTTGCTGCCACATTGAGTGATCAGCCGAATATCTTCGTCGAGGTTAAGGTCCCCGGCCCACATCACATGCTTGTGTTCAATCTCGCACCTGGTGGTACCAGACACCCTGCCGTGGAAGATGTCGCCGTCAGAGAGGCCATGGACTATGCAATTGATAAGGATTGGATCGTGGATGTTGCGCTCCTTGGTTATGGCATCACTTGTCCGAACAACTGGGCTTGTGGCCCGAACTATGCGGATCAGCTCAATCCGGATCTAGAAGTCACCCCCTACGACGTGGACCGGGCGAATGAGATCCTTGATCAGGCCGGCTATCTCGATAGCGATAAGGATGGTATCCGCGAGACGGCTGATGGGCTGCCACTCGAGTTTCGCTTCTATTATGTGCAAGAAGTCCCCTCACATGTTGTCATCGCTGAAGCGATAGTGAATTGGGTGAAAGAGATAGGGATCACGCTCATTCCAGAAGCTGTTGAAGCGGGGACCTGGGATTCCTCCATTCGCTATGAGAGAGATTTCGATGTTGCCCTGGGATACGGAGCCCCGGATATCGACGCGGCGGCTATGGATTTCTCTTATTCATGCTGGTCTTCAGAAGCCGGTGGCGTCAACTGGTCCGGGTACTGTAACCCAGAAATGGATGATCTTGTGTATCAATTCTGGCTTTCAAGCGATTACGAAGCAAGCCTCGAGCCTCTGTTTCAAGCGCAGGAACTTCTGTACAATGATCGACCACAGTTGATCCTTGCTGCTCAGAACGACCTTCAGGCATGGCGAACGGATCGCTTCGAATTCCCGGTCAATAGCTGTGACCTGGGTGGGATTATGGTCAATTACTGGGCGCTGTCACAGGCAAAACCGAAGTAAATGATGCGGAGAGGATGGGTATAGGAGAGCGTCAGGCAAGACGCTCTCCTTTTCGATGCACGGACCGGGGAGGTGCAACGGATACCTGTGGATCCATTGCGGGCCGCGGATGGCTGACTCAAGGGCACGACGACCGCAGTCAACCATGGCCCAGATAGGGTTCGTTTCCCCGGGGCTGTTCCTGAGGGGGCAAGGGCGCGAACCACTTCGGAGTATGTTGGATAAGATCGGGGTGGTTCCAAGGCCCCCGGAAGATCATCGTTGAGATGGGGAGGAACAAGACCGGCCAGGTTGCGCTGGCGAGATGGGTGGGCTCCTGTTCCTCTGATAAGGCCCCATCGTCGCGACCGGGCCGAGCTCAACTGAAGGAGCATCGCCACCACCCTCCACCGTCGAGACTGGGATTCGTTGCAGCCGGGATGAGCGCAGAGGATGGCACCACGCCCGTCCGAAAACAATGCCGAAAGCCGTCAACGCATTCAAGGAGATACAACCCATGTCAGTAGCCACACCTGAACCCAGCAACCTGGGAATCCTGTTGATCGACGCCCAGCCCGCATTCTGGAAATTCGCATTCGGTGACGACAACGACAAGATCGAGCCAGCAATGGTTCGCATAGAGCATCTGCTGTTGTTGGCGGATTGGATGCAATTGCCCTTGATCGCAACTTTCGAGCATCCAGTGGGAGCTCATGGCCAACTGCCCGAGCGCCTTGAGGCGGTGTTTCCGTCTCATGGCAAACGCTTCACAAAACGAACCTACAATTGCTGCCTCGAGCCCACGATTCGGGAGACGATCAAGAGCTTTCGAGTCAGGCAATTTGCCGTTGCCGGCGCGGAGACGGACGTGTGTGTCCTGCAGTCGGTCTTAGGCCTATTGGGAATGGGCTACTCGGTTTACCTATTGGAGGACTGCTTGTTCACAACCGAACGGCATCCTGCTCCGGCAATCAGACGGATGTATCAAGCAGGCGCGGTGCCCTGCACGTTCAAATCCCTCGCTTACGAGCTTGTTGAGAGCGTCGATCATACGCCATGGCTGAAAACGTGGATTGAAAAGGAGCGAGACTACGCTAAGCCTTTCCCAGAGGCATTTGGGCGGATCGAAAGCTTTCCGGATTGGGACCCAAAGATGTAGCTGCAATGCGAGAACTTCGCACGAGTGAGGGTTCATCTGAATGGGATCAAGCCAATGGCTTCGCGTAGAGTGTCAGCGGGAATACTTGATCGGGTATGCCCTGATGCGTAAATAGGCGCACCGCGACACTACGCTGCTGTCGGGCCGACGAAGTGTCAGCATCGGTGGTAAAAGTACTCAAATCATCGGTTTAGGAAGTCCCCTGAGCATCGGCCTGGATGTACCTTCCTGGGGAGTACCCCCGGGAGGTGCACATGCTGATGCAGGAGGACTTCGCTGTGATCAGAGCCTTGAAGAGACGTGGGGTCTACGTTCGGGACATAGCCGCTGAGCTGGGCGTACACCCCAAGACCGTCAGCCGAGCACTCCAACAAGGCTCAGCCCCGTCGCCCGCCAGCCGACGAGGCGCCAGCAAGCTCGACCCCCATAAGGCGACCATCGACCGCCTGCTGGGCGATGGAACGGACAATCCAGAGGGTGCCGTCATCGGGCTTGGTGGTCAGGGTCTTGTGCGCTAACCGTGTCACCTCTTCATCGAAGATCGAGCGCGGCCGTCCGGGTCGGAGTTCATCGTCGAGGACCGCCAAGCCCTGTTTCAATAGGGCTGGCGCCACTTGCACACGGACTGCGCGCTCAGGTCCGTTTCCGGGCGATGGGCTGACTGCAGGCCCCCTCGGCAGCCATGAGAACCGGGTGAGCCCGCAAGAGCAAGCGATGCAGGGGCGTATCCGAACTGGCCGTCGCAAGCAGCAGATTGCGCTGCTCCTCGAAGAGCACGACGGGACGTTTCGGGGGATCGAGCGTCATGGCTTGCCTCCAAGATCAGCGATGAACCCATAACAAAACAACGCCTCTATTTGGTCAGGCTAATAACGAGACAGAACACCAGCCTGGCAAGTTCGCTCTTGGAAGCTACAGCGTCAGAATAGGCACATCCTTCGGCTCGCCCTTCTCCGCCAGATCGGCCAACGCCTCGCGGATCTGGGCCGGGCTCATTTCTCATTCCCTGGCTCCACCCGGCAATGACTCCATTCCTAACGGGCCCCGGAACGGGAGAACCTGCGTGTGCTCGTAGAATAGCAGCACCCCGATCATCCTGTTCTACATGCGGGCGACGCCCATCCGGAGGCCTATCCGTTATACTATGCCATGCCCCAAGGGGCGGCGAGCAGGGGATGAGGCAGTCGACGTTGACCACTACACCGGACGAGGCCAGAGACAACTCACCGCAGGCGTCGACCCCTGGAGGATCTGAACTCATAGACTGGGAAGATCTATCCGTCCGCTCCCAGTCCAAATACAGGCTCTCCATCCGTGCCAAGCTGGCTCTCGCCCCGCTCGTTGCCCTGATCCCCATCTTGCTCCTGTCGACGTGGTTGTTCTGGGGCCAGCCGTTTCTCTGGGCGACCTGGGCAGCCGGACTGACCACCCTCGGGCTGGGCCTAGCCATCATCTGGTGGGGAACACGCCCTCTCGACGTTCTTTCTCGAAGAGCTAAGGCCCTGGCGGGAGCCAGACTCTCGCCGCGCAAGGCCCTGGGCATTCTCGGTACTTCCCCTCCCTGGGATGTGGCCCTTTCCTCGGCCCTGGATGAGATCGAGCGAAGCCTGGTCGAAATCCAGACTCTGAATCGAGTCGCGCAATTCATCGTCACCGACTATGATCTGGAGACGATCCTCACGCGCATCGCGCAAGAAGCCGTCGCCCTGCTGAGGGCAGATGCCGGCATCATCGGCCTGTGGGATTCGGAGAAAGAGATCTTCCATGACGTGGCCGCCTCCAACCTGCCTATCGCGTTTCCTGACCGCGAATGGAGCGCCAGCGAGAGCTTCACCAGCCAGGTGGCAAAGTCCGGACGCGTCGGCTATCTGGATGACTACACCAAATACCCTCAACGGATTCGAGAGCTTGACTCCTACGAATTCCGGGGAACCCTGGGCGCGCCCTTGACTGTCCAAGGTCAGCCAAGAGGGGCCCTGACCGTGCTCACCAGGGACCCCGCAAGGCGGTTTACCCCGAAGGACGGTCAGCTTCTGGCCACCTTCGCCAACCAGGCCGCGACAGCGTTGGACAAGGCCCGCATCTATCGCATCAGCATGGCCCGGCTGGAGGAGCTCTCGCAGGCTCAAGCCGAGCTTGCCCGCAAGAGCCGGCAGCTGCAGAGAGCGCTTTCCACGGTCGTTCGCGTCCAGGAGCACGAGCGTTCGCGAATCGCGGCCGATGTGCATGACGGCGTAGTGCAACTCATGGTGGGCAGCCTGCTGGAGCTTCAGGCGGCGATGGCCCACTTCGGCCAGGCTTCGGACACTGTTATCAAGAAGTACAGCAGAGCCCGAGAGCTCATCCAGGAGGCTGTGGCGGAACTGCGGCGGGTGATTTTTGACTTGCGGCCTCTCGTCCTGGAAACCGCGGGGCTTGTCCCAGCGATCGAGACGCTGACCAGGCACTTTGCCGATGTGGCCGGCTTCGTCCCGAGCCTGATTGTGATTGGCACCCCCTGTCGGCTTTCGGCGGACGCTGAGGTGGCCGCGTACCGCATCGTGCAAGAGCTGCTCAACAATGTCATCAAGCATGCGGAAGCGGGTTCTGTGGATGTTACCGTTCGGTTCGGATCCTCCGACCTGGAGCTGATTGTGGCAGATGACGGAAAAGGATTCCAAACCGCCCATGAACCGTCGCTCCAGGAAGGAAAGAGCGTCGGTCTCATAGGAATCAGGGAGCGTGCCCTCAGCGTGGGCGGCCAGGTTCATGTATCCTCCTTGCCAGGCCTGGGCACCGAAGTCAGCATCGCGCTGCCAAAGGTCAACGGCAGTGACGGGCTTCGTGAAGGGGAGCAGGAGAAGGCGGGGAGTCTGTCCGAGGGTCCCGGCGGCGGTGGCGAGGGCTGAGGGAGTAGCCGGATGGCGAGGCCGCGTATCAGGGTGATGGTGGTCGATGATCACCAGGTGGTACGGGAGGGCCTGGTGAGCATGCTGGAAGCCCCCGAGCACATTGAGGTCGTCGGTCAGGCGGCCAATGCCCCGGAGGCGATCCGCAAGGCCCATGAGTTGAGGCCGGACATCCTGCTGCTCGACATCCGCATGCCCGGCACGACGGGTCTGGATGTCTGCAGGACGTTGCGGGTGCAGTTGCCGGAAACCCGGGTCATTATCCTGACGACCTATGAGGAGGAAGACTACCTTTTCGAGGCGTTGCGAGCCGGCGCGGTGGGCTATCTGGTGAAGACGGCAAGCTACGAAGAATTGGTGGACGCGATCACCTCGGTGGCAGAAGGGCGCCGGCTGCTCAGTGCCCCGCTCGTAGACAAGCTGGTCGCGCACTACGCCGAACTTGCGAGGGAGAAGGCGCGTCTCGAGTCTGGCTTCGACCAGGCCGAGCTCAACATCCTGCAGATGCTGGCCGAGGGAGCGACGAATCGTGACATCGCCCGCCGGCTGCACTGGAGCGAAGTCTCCATCAAGCGCAAGCTTCAATCCATCTTTGAGAAGCTGGAGGTTGCGGACCGGACCAGTGCGGCGGTGGAGGCAATGCGGCGGGGTCTTATCTAGCAGGAACTTGCTCGCGTCCGGCGCAGGCGGCTGCTGGAGGATCTGGTCCCTCTTCCTGCCAAGCTTGGGGCTATTAGAGTGCAGGAGAGGTTCTTCTCGGATCTGGGTCCATGGTTCGCGGATGAGGCAGACGATCGTTGGGAGGCAAGGAGGATGGACTTCAGTTTGCAGGGCAAAGCCGCCATTGTCACGGGCGCCTCCAAAGGGATCGGGAGGGCGATCGCCATTGCGTTCGCGCAGGCGGGCGCTCGGGTTACCGTGTCCAGCCGTTCTCTCGATTCTGTGGAGCAAGTGGCTCGGGAGATCCGTGAAGCAGGAGGGGAGGCCCTGGCGGTCGAGGCCCACATGGGCCAGGCGGCGCAGGTGGAGGCCCTGGTGGCGCGCAGTCTTGAGCAATGGGGCCGGATCGACGTTGCGGTCAACAACGCCGCCACCAATCCGCATTTTGGTCCTTTGCTCACGGCCGATGAAGGCCAGTTCGACAAGATCCTCGACGTCAACCTGAAAGGCTATTTCCGACTCTGCCAGAAGGTCGTGCCCGCCATGAGGCACAGGGGCGGGGGCAAGATCATCAACATCACGTCCGTCGCGGGCCTGCGGCCGGACACGTTCATGGGGGTCTATAGCATCTCCAAGGCGGGCGTCATCATGCTGACCAAGGTCCTGGCCCGTGAGCTTGGGGAGGATAACATCCAGGTCAATGCCATCGCCCCCGGTTTCGTGAAGACCAAGTTCAGCCGTGCGATCTGGGAAAACGAAGACATCGTGTCGAATCTGGAAAAGGTCACCCCGCTGAAAAGGATCGGCCTTCCTGAGGACATCGCCGGGGCAGCCCTCTACCTGGCCTCCGACGCGTCGAACTGGGTCACGGGGACGGTGCTCGTGGTCGATGGGGGCTACACGCTGTCTCCCAGCTATTGAGCGGTCCCAGAACTCTTGCTGTTGGAGGAAACCATGTCATTCGCCATGACCCGAGAGGAACGAGAGGCCTTCCTGGCCGATGTGCATGTCGGCATTGTCAGCATAGCGGAGGAGGGCCGCGGCCCGCTGGCGGTCCCCATCTGGTATGCCTATGAGCCCGGGGGCGAGGTACGCTTTGTCACGGCGAAGGCCTCCCGTAAAGGGAAGCTCCTCGAGCGCGCGCACCGCATCAGTCTGTGTGTGCAAACCGAGGTCGACCCCTACAAATACGTGAGCGTCGAAGGCCCTATCGTGGCGATGCAGCCGGCGGATACCGAACGCGATGAACGTCCGATGGCCTATCGCTACTATGGGAAGACAAAAGGCGACAGGTACGTCGAGACGGTGGACAAGAGTGTCGAGACCCTCGTCGTGAGGATGAAGCCGGAGCGGTGGTACACGGTGGACTACTCCAAAGAATGACCCCGGGTCAGAAGAACCCATCGGGGAAACTGACCTTTCCTCAGAGGTGATCCATGCAGCTACTCACCATTGACGCAGAGAAGTGCAAAGGCGACGGGATGTGCGTCCAGTTGTGCACGGGGGCGCTGGTGCAAAAGGGGAAGGGCACGGTCCCGGTCCTGGAGTTCCCGGAGCTGTGCATCTCCTGCGGCCACTGTGTGGCCGAATGCCCGACGGATGCCATCATGATGTACCGGATGGACATGGACAATTTCCCGCTGATCCCCGAAGAGGCAAGACCGGAGCCCGAGGCCTTGCTCGAGTTCCTCCGCATGCGCCGGTCGGTGAGACGCTATAAGAGGAAGCTGGTGCCGAAGTACATGGTCGAGAGCCTGGTCGAAGCGGCGCGATATGCCCCGACCGGATCGAACGCGCAGAGCATGTGCTATGTGATTGTCCAGGACCGACAAGTCATCGAGGACCTTGCCAGGTTATGCATCGATGTGCACCGTCGGGATCTGGAAGACATGAGGCGTCGTCTCGCCCAACCTGGGCTGGGCGCGGTCGAGGAGACATGGCTGAGGGATGAGGTCTCCTCTGTGCAGGATCTGGTGGAGCGCTTTGACCAGGGGGAGGACACGCTCTTCTACCATGCCCCCGGGTTGGTGGTGATCCACACGCCGCCGCGTGGCGCCACCACGCCTTTGGAGGACGCGACGTTGGTGGCCTACAACATGATGCTTATGGCCGAAGCTCAGGGCCTGGGCACATGCTTTATCGGTTTCTTCTATCCACAAGCCGCGAAGAGCAAGGAGATCCGCGAGGCCCTGACTATCCCTCTCAAGAACGAGATCCTGATGGCCTTCACCTTCGGCTACCCGGCGATCCGGTGGAGGCGGCTGGTGGATCGTAGGAAACTTGAGGTGAAGTGGATGTAGAGCGGGGAAGCTGTCGGCCGGCTTCACCGGGCCGATCCTATTGACTGCCTTCGTGGGGAGGCGCACGGATCCAAGATCGACCCTTGGCCCAGGCTCCCAGGTAGAGCGAGACCGTCCACCCGCCCAGGCGGTTCGAGGACGGCGGAGGCACACCCTTCGGCGGGCGTCTGGCAGCCCCCTCGGATCGGGTTCAGGGGGCAGAATTGACGATCTCCGCCTGTCATGGTATTATCCTTGCTGATTATGGGCCGCCTGGCGGGCTTCGGGCGGCCTAAGCCTACCTAATACGGAGGAACTCAACATCAGTGCATCGGAGCTCAGGGCGAACGAGGACATCCGATCTCCCGAGGTGCGCGTCATTGGTCCTCAGGGGCAGAACTTGGGGGTGTTGTCAATCAGCGAGGCGCTTCGCGTGGCCCGGGAGTCGGGTCTGGACTTGGTGGAAGTGGCCCCAAACATCTCGCCCCCTGTGTGTCGGGTTCTGAACTACGGCAAGTTCCTCTACGAGAAGGCCAAGAAGGAACGCGAGGCGCGCAAAGCGCAAACGAAGATTGAGGTCAAGGAAATCCGCCTTCGTCCGAAGACGTCCGGCCATCATCGTTCCTTCAAGGTCAGGGCCGCGCGGCGGTGGCTGGGTGACGGAAAGAAAGTCCGGGTGCGCATCCGCTTCAGGGGGCGGGAGATCACCTACCCGGAGCTGGCGTTGGACGAGCTCAAACAGATCGCAGCGGACCTGGGAGACGTGGGAGCCATCGAACAAGCCCCCAGCATGGAGGGCAACACCATGTTCATGACCCTGGCGCCCGCACGTCCGAAATAGCCCCTCCCGGGGCCCGAAGATGGTGAGATTGGCCCGCGGACAGTTCGGTCGTCCGCGGGGTTGTTGAAAGGAGCACAACTGTGCCTCGGAAGGCGAAAACAAGCGGGAAGCAGAAACTCAAGACGCACAAGGCGACCTCCAAGCGTTTCCGGCTGACGGGGTCGGGCAAGTTGGTCCGCACCAAGGGTGGGAAGAGCCACCTTCGGCGACGGACCTCCAAGCGCACAAAGCGGCTATTCTCCGAGATGATCCCGGTCAAGGGCAAGAAGATCGCGAAGCGTGTGCGCCGCCTGGCACCCTACTTGAAATAGATGGAGAACTGACGAGAGGCCGGTTCCTGGATCCTTCCGCGTGCGGCGCCGTATCCCATCGGCCAGGAAGGAATCTCGACGCAAGAGAGGTCAACACCCCGCCCGTCCCGTTGGGCCGAAACGGGGTAGAGACATCGCGGGCCCTGGACGCAAGCAACTGGATGGATGATATCCTCCGGCGCCCAGGACATCGCAGGAGAGTGATGTGTGACCAGAGTTAAGGGCGGTTTCGCCCCTCACCGAAGACACAAGAAAGTACTGCGCTACACCAGAGGCATGTGGGGCTCGAGGCATCTACTCTTCCGCCGGGCCAACGAAGCGATGCTGAAGAGCCTGTGGTACGCGTACCGTGATCGCCGCAATCGAAAGCGGGATCTCCGCCGCTTGTGGATCGCCCGCATCAACGCGGCGGCTCGGCTGAATGACACGACCTACAGCCGCCTGATGCACGGCCTGCGGGCGGCCAACGTCCGCCTCAACCGCAAGGTCCTGGCCGACTTGGCCGTGCGCGAGCCTGCAGCCTTCAGCGCGGTCGTGCAGACGGCTCGTTCCTGAAGCGAACTCATCTAGTTTCTGACGCCAACAAGGGGCACCCCGGTGCCCCTTGTTGGCGTTCCTCGGCTTCCCGCTACCCCGAAGCAAGCGAGATGAACGGAGCCCTTGCGGCAGGTGGGCGCAAGATCTTCGGCAAGGAGGATTTGCCATCAGGTCGACTCAGGCTACCCGTGCCCTCCCACTTGTCCAGTTCGAGGATTTCGATGCTGATCTCCTCTTCCATTCGATTTGCCTGCTTTCCCGGATAGCCACTCCATTGGCCGGACCGGGGGCAACCACCGGTCATAGGTGAAGAGCGGCCTTGGCTTGTCGGTGCCGCTTTCCCTGATGATCCGGCTGCCCGAGCAGTATTCGTTCGCACGCGCCCAATGTGAGCCGCTGGTGGGGGATCGAGGCCAGATTCGAAACGGAGGGCCCGCGGTGAGGCAGAAGGACAAACCCCCTTCCGTTAAGATAGCCGACCTCTCGGTTTGGGCCTGGGTTCTTGAGTGGCTCAAACCCATACCCCAATGCCTGGTGCGCCATGCCGATCACAACGAAGGCGTCGCGATCAGCCTCGGCGACGACACGCTTGACGTCCGCCACCTGAGGGCGATAGACGGCGCACAAGATCATGGCGTGCCTTTCACCGGTGTACGCGCCGGTGATCTCCCACCGGCTCACCCCTCGGCCCAACTCTGCGATCAGGGCCTGGGAGACTCTCTCTGGCTCATCGGTCACAATGGTCGCCGTGCGCACGCTGCTCGGCCCCTCCAGCGTATAGTCAGAGGCCAATCCGCTGACAAACAAGGTGAGCAGGGCATACAGCCCGGTCTCCCAACCGAACACCAGAGCGGCGATGAGGATGATGACGCCGTCGGTGTAGAAATACACCTGACTGAGCGGCGCTCCGGTCTTGAGCTGCAGGATGCGGCCTAGAATCCCAGTGCCGCCCATCGAGCTGCCTGCCCGGTAGACCACCCCGACGCCGATCCCACCGATGATCCCCGCATAGAGCGCGCTGAGAAGGACGTCTTGCGTAATGGGGAGATCGGCCAGGAGGCGAGGCAGCACTGCGAGCAGGATGTCAGTGCCCGCCGCGAAGGCCGCGACCCCCACAAGGGTGCGGAGGACAAACCTCCACCCTCCCAGATAGGGTATCCCAGGATCATCAGCGGCGCATTCATCACCAGGATCATGAGTCCGACCGGCCAGCCCGTGAAATGATTGATCATGATCGCCAAGCCGCTGACGCCTCCCGCTGCGATGTTGTACGGGACCTGGAATAGACTATAGCCAAGGGCAGAAATCGTCGCTCCCAGGATCACCCCAAGGATTCGAGCGATCTCTTGCAAGATCCTGCGACCGGCCGGGGATGTCATTGTGCCTCCGTCTTCATAGGGGGTGCCCCCGAGAATCCCCCGCGCCTCGTGTACCGGGGGGCGGCACCAATTCTCCCATGGAAACCACGCTCCGTCCCCCGATTGCGGCAACAGGTTCCCTGCCGTCAGCCTTCGCGCGTTCGTCCCCCGTTCGACTCTAGGGCGAGCCGGAAGGTACGATGATACAATCGGCCGCAACTCGCTTCACGGACCCGAGCGGATCGATGGGACAGCAAATCGCGGAGACTGTCACGGGATCGCGCGCGGTCCTCCGCCTGATCCACGGAGACCTGACCGAGGAGGCGGTGGACGCCATCGTCAACGCCGCCAATGCCCAACTGGCTCATGGAGGTGGCGTGGCCGGGACCATTGTCCGCAAAGGAGGCCAGGCCATCCAGGCCGAAAGTCGCGAATGGGTCCGTACGCACGGCCCCGTCCGTCACGGATCCCCGGCAATCACCGGTGCCGGGCGTCTTCCC
>Ga0315274_10009473_pt1 | contig 14066 bp, 16 predicted proteins | sample YL17G02_20_MG_FD_203700 | JGI IMG/M metagenome (GOLD analysis project Ga0315274, IMG submission 203700) | Sediment microbial communities from Yellowstone Lake, YNP, Wyoming, USA - YL17G02_20 | ecosystem: Environmental > Aquatic > Freshwater > Lake > Sediment | place: USA: Wyoming | collected...
TGGAGATCCGGGTCGCGGGCACATCGGGCATTTCTCAGGCGCGCGAGCGGGTGGGAAGCGAACCGTTGCGGCTGCTGCACGACGAGTTGGTCGTTCCCGTGGCGGTGCGAGGCGAGGGGCGGACGACGAAAGGGGCGTGGTATCGCCGGTGGCGCGTGGTGTCGATGGACGGCAGCACGCTGGACGTGGCCGACACGCGGGAGAACGAGGCGGCCTTCGGACGCCCGGCGGCAAGCCGGGGCAAAAGCGCTTTCCCGCAAGTGCGTTTCGTGTCGCTGGTCGAGAACGGCACGCACGTTTTGTTCGGCGCGCGGGTGGCCGGGTGCGGCGCGAGCGAGGTCGCGTTGGCCCGCGAGACGATCGGCTTTCTCTCGGAGGGGATGGTGTGCCTGGCCGACCGCAATTTCTTCAGCTATGACAATTGGAAACGGGCGCGATCGACCGGCGCGGAGCTGGTCTGGCGGGTTAAGAAGAATCTGAAACTGCCCTGTCTCAAGCGCTTTCGCGACGGCTCGCACGGGAGCAAGATCTACGCTTCGGACAAAGACCGCCGCCAGGATCGTGACGGCATTGAAGTGCGGGTCGTGGAGTACAGGCTCGAGGGGATGGCCGACGGCGAATCGCCCTATCGCGTGATCACGACCATTCTGGACCCCCGCCAGGCGCCGGCGAAAGAACTCGCCGCGCTTTACGCCGCCCGCTGGGAGATCGAGACGGCGTTCGACGAATTCAAGACCCATCTGCGCGGGGCGCAGATCGTGCTGCGCAGCAAGCGGCCCGATCTCGTCATCCAGGAATTCTACGGTTTCATCATGGCGCATTTTGCGATCCGGGGGCTGATGCATGAAGCGGCGCTCAAGGCGGACGTCGATCCCGACCGACTCTCCTTCACGCACGCCGTGCGGGTCGTCCGACGAAAACTTCCGCGTTTCGTCGCCCTTCCCCCCTCAGGCCAGAAAAGCCTTTCATGAAGAGGTTCTCAATGAGATACTCCAAGAGCGGGTCGTCTCCAGCCGCGGCCGCCGCCGGCCGCGAGGGGTCAAGCGGAAGATGAGCCAGTGGCCGATCCGCCGCAAGAGCGCCGCCGCAACGGTCCAGGAATGGATCAAGTACCACGTTAAGATCCTTAAGTGAGGAGCATTGCGGCTAAGCCTGAAGAGAAAGCGGCTAAACCTGAAGAGAAAACGGAGACGAAGATGATGGTCGCTGCCTGCGGCATGAGCTGTTCGGCTTGTCCCTTGATGGCGGCCAAGAAGTGCAAGGGCTGTGCGCCGGGCAACAAGGCCCCGGCGGAGATGGTCGAGATGAAGAAGTGCCCCGTCCTCAGTTGTGCGCAAATGAAGAAGGTCGCCTACTGCGGCACGGGCTGCAAGGGGTTCACGAAGTGCGAGAAACTCATTGACCACCCCTACTCCAAACCGTTCATGAAAAACATCGCGGACCGTTCCTCCTGACGGGTGATCGCCTCCCCAGCCTTTCTCCCGTTCATTGCCGGCGCGGATCGGTTCTCCGGTCCGCGCTTCTCCTTGTTCTCGGCCTTGGAGAAGAGAGGGGCGTGTAGAGGCACCCTCGACCCGGGCATTAGAATTGCATTCTGCAATGCGCCAGCGCCTGAAGGCTTGCATTCCGCAAGTTGCCTGCCCCGCGTTCATGCCACGTGATGCAACGCACCCCCCTGAAGAATGGGCGTTTACGCTTCTTTCGCCCAGCACTCTTCCCGTCTGGCACATCTTGTGCGGTTATGGGGCAATTGTGAGAGTTGCCGTGCCCACGCACTCCGGTCGAATATCCCCCGTCTTTGACGTCGCGGAGTGTTTGCTCCTGCTGGATACCGAAGGCGACCGCCTCGTTCGGCGGCGCGAGGAACGCATCGCTGAGTTGGAGCCCCTCCACCGAGTGAGGCGTTTGAGCGAACTCGGCGTCGAAGCGCTCATATGTGGCGCGATCTCCGGGCCCCTTGAGGAGCGGCTGGCCGAGACGGGCATCCAGGTCATCTCGCAGAGATGCGGCCCGATTGACGACGTGCTCCGCGCATTCGTATCGGGAGAACTGAGGGAAGGGGCATTCTTGATGCCGGGCTGCTGCGGCCGGCGTCGCCGCCTTCGTGGCCGACGAGGTCACGGACAGCAACAGCGGGAAGGAGAGATGGACGATGAAAGTGGCCGTTACGTCCCAAGGCGAAGATCTGGACAGTCAGGTTGATCCCCGGTTCGGAAGAGCGAGGAATTTCGTTGTGGTGGATACCGAGAGCGACGCTTTTGAGACTCATGACAACGCTCAGAACCTGAACGCCAGCCAAGGGGCCGGGATCCAGGCGGCGCGGAACGTGGCGCAGATGGGGGTGAATGCCGTGATTACGGGGAACGTGGGCCCCAAAGCATTCGCCGCCCTCCAGGCGGGCAACATCCGGGTGTTCGTGGGGGCCAGAGGCTCCGTTCGCCAGGCGCTTGAGGACCTCAAAGCGGGCAATCTCCAGTCTGCCAAGGAAGCAAGCGTGGAAGGGCACTGGGTATAGGGCCGAGATGAGACGCCCACGCAGATGCCCCGGAAAACCATACGAGGAGGCGATTGCAATGCCAAAAGGCGATGGAACAGGGCCCCAAGGTCAAGGCCCCGGCACAGGCCGGGGACTGGGACCTTGCGGCGCCGGGAAGAAACGCGGCGGGGGCCGCGGACGCGGCGCAGGACAAGGCCAGGGCCAAGGACAAGGGCAAGGCCAAGGACAGGGCCAAGGACAGGGCCGCGGACAAGGCCGAGGCCGCGGGGAAAACAGGTAGAATCATCCTGTAAAGACTATCAAGGAGGTATCTTATCATGCCAGGTGGAGACAGAACGGGTCCAATGGGACAAGGAGCCATGACAGGACGCGCAGCTGGGTACTGCGCCGGATATGCGGTTCCGGGTTTCGTGAACCCCGCTTTTGGCAGGGGCGGCTTCGGGGGGGGGCGTCGCGGCGGAGGAGGCGGCGGACGCGGATGGCGCAATCAGTTCTACGCGACCGGCCTGACGGGTTGGCAACGGGCGGCGATGGGCATGCCCGGCACTGCGTTTCCAGCCCCTGTGGGCCCTGGTCCGGCGATGACGGAGAAGGACCAGCTGCGGGCGCTCAAGACCCAGGCCGGGCATTTCGAGGAGGTCCTGAAAGGAATCAAGGAGCGGATGGAGCAACTCGAAAAGGACGCGGAGGACTGAAGCGCCGCGGGAGGATCTGCCGCAAGCGCGGGGGCGAGGGCGGAAAAGTCGTTGCCCCCGCCCGTTGCGTCCCGGAGAGGGGGGACTGATGATGAGGGGGGACTGATGATGGAGAACACCGTTCGGGCGCCAGGAATGTCCTCCAATGCCGAAGGGCCCGATGTGCGACACTCGCGCCCGACTCTGACGGAACGGACCGCACGGGGTGAGACAACCGCACCCTGTGGAGACCCGCGTCGCGAAGTCGAAATGTGGGTTGTAGAATGGGCAATCGAACGCCCAAGGACAAACGATGGAGCACAGCGATAGCGATGGCTGGGGCGTGATCTCGTTTCGTCCGATCGGCCGTTTCCGAACGCCCCACACTTCGCCGGAGAGGACGCCCATCCAGCCGCCCTTTGCGGCGGGCTGTGTGGGATGGGTTGAGATCTTCCCCGAATATGAGGAAGGCCTGCAGGATATTGAGGGGTTCTCTCACGTGATCGTCCTTTACCACTTGCATCGAGCCGGCCCTGTTTCGCTGAAAGTGAGGCCTTTTCTGGAGGACCGGCTCCACGGCGTGTTCGCCACGCGCCACACGCGGCGCCCCAACCCGCTGGGCCTCAGCGTTCTGCGGCTCATCAAGCGGGAAGGGCGCACCCTCGTCTTGGACGGCGTCGACGTTTTGGACGGGACCCCCGTCCTGGACGTCAAGCCGTTCGTCAGCCGATTCGATGTGCCCGACAGAGTCCGCAACGGCTGGATCGAGGGCGTCGACGAGGAGGAAGCCCGGCGACGAGGGCGACGCATCGTCGAGGCCGGAGAAGCGCCGTGAAGAGAGCCGCGGCAAACGGCAAGGGTGGCGGGGGCAGAACGAGCGGCGAGCCAAACCCACGGCGGCCGACGCCAGGAAAGAGCCAAACGCCGCCCAGACGGCGGAAAACCAGGGAAGGAGAAACGAGATGGCCGGCAATAGCAAGGAGTTCGTCGAGGAATTCGAGAAGAACCTCCCACGAATGAAAGAGGCCGCTCCCGACGCCGTTTTGGGGTTCGGGGGACTGTTCCAGAGAGTCATGAAAGATGGCGCGCTGTCCCTGCGGGAGAAGGAACTCATCGCACTGGCGATCGGGATTGCTCTGCGCTGTGACCCCTGCATCAACTTGCACGTGAAAAAGTGTCTGGATGCCGGGGCAACGCGCGAGCAAATCATCGAGGCCGCAAGCGTTGTCACGATGATGCAGGGCGGCCCGGGCTACACCTACCTCCCTTACGTTGTCGACGCGCTGGACGCCTTCGGGGCTTAGAGGCGGAGCGGGCCCGGCAAGACGACGAACACGTCTCCTCGTTCGGCGCGGGATGAAGAGCGCCGGTCGCGAGCGAGGAAGCGCGGCAGACCCGCTTGCGTCCTACATCAAAGGTGATTACATGAACATTGCGGTTGCCAGCGGCAAAGGCGGCACAGGCAAAACGACCGTCGCGACCAACCTGGCCTACGTCGCCTCGCGCGATGGCCGGAGCGTCGTGTACGTCGACTGCGACGTCGAAGAACCGAACGGTCACATCTTCCTCAAGCCCGAGATCGCCGAGACAAGGCCGGTCGGAGCGTCGGTCCCCGTTGTGGACGACGAGAGATGCACGCACTGCGGCAAATGCGGCGAAATCTGCCAGTTCAGCGCCATCGTCTCCATCGGAAAGAGGGTCCTGACCTATCCCGGACTATGCCGCGCTTGCGGGGGGTGCGCCTTGGTCTGTCCAGCCGATGCCATCCGCGAGGTCCAAAGAGAAACAGGGAAGGTGGAGAGCGGCAACGCCGGGCCCATTCACTTCGTTCACGGGTCGCTCCACGTTGGCGAGGCGATGAGCCCTCCCGTGATCAAGGCGGTCAAGGCGGCGGCGCCGAAGACGGAACTTGCGATCCTCGACGCGCCGCCGGGGACCTCGTGTCCGGTCATCGCGAGCATTCGAGACTGCGACTTCCTCCTTCTCGTAACCGAGCCCACTCCTTTTGGGCTGCACGACCTGAAGCTCGCCGTCCGGCTGGCGCGTGCGCTCGGAAAGGCGTTCGGCGTCGTCATCAATCGCGCGGGACTGGGCGATGACTCGGTCGGCTCGTACTGCCGCAGCGAGGGCGTGCCGATTCTGGCCGAGATACCCGACGACAGACGCGTTGCGGAAGCGTACTCGCGAGGAGAACTCATCTGCGAAGCCGTGCCCGGCTATGCGGCGTTGTTCGAGGATCTTCTCGAACAGGTCCGCGCCGCTTCGAGGAAGGGGGCGGGAGCGTGAGGGAAGTCGTCGTAATCAGCGGCAAGGGCGGAACGGGGAAGACTTCCCTCGTGGCGGCCTTCGCTTCTCTGGCGGACGGGGTCGTGCTGGCGGACTGCGACGTCGACGCCGCCGACCTGCACCTCATCCTGGAACCCACGATCGTCGAACGGCGGGAGTTCTCCGGGGGTTCGCGCGCGCGGGTTGTCACCGACCTGTGCGCCGCTTGCGGCAAATGCCGGGAGGTCTGCCGTTTCGACGCGGTGTTTTTTGACGGTCCGGGCAACGGCGGAGTGGAGCAAACATTTCGCATCGACCCGGTTGCGTGCGAAGGGTGCGGCGTTTGCGCCTGGTTCTGCCCCGCGGAAGCGATCGAGTTCGCGCCTGCCGTCAACGGCGAATGGTTCGTTTCCGAGACGCGCTGTGGGCCGATGGTTCACGCGGAGTTGGGCGTCGGGGGAGAGAACTCGGGCAAACTCGTGAGCGTCGTCCGCGCTCACGCCAGGAAGATCGCCGAAGCGCAAGGCTTGGACGTCGTTCTCATCGATGGTTCGCCGGGGACGGGATGTCCGGTCATCGCGTCCGTCACGGGAGCCCATTACGCGGTCGTAGTCACGGAGCCGACGCTGTCGGGCTTGCACGATCTGGAGCGGATTCTGGAGTTGACTCGCCACTTCCAGGTTGCGGCGGGCGTCATCGTGAACAAGGCGGACTTGAACGACGGCGTCGCGCGAAGAATCGCCGAATCAGCCCGGCGCGCGGGCGCCCAGGAACTGGGAGAAATCCCTTATGAGAGGGCGTTCACCGAGGCGCAGATCCAGCGCAAAACGCTCTTGGAGTACGGCGATTTCGAGGCCGGCCGGCTGGTTTCATCGACATGGGAGAAGGTGTGCCGGAGCATCGCCGAGGGATGAGCGGACTGAATCCGGCCCAAAAGCGGCTGGGAAAGAGGCCGGGCGCCCGGCGCCCGGGGAGACGAAGATGAAGGGGATACGATCGCTGGAAGCGCAAACTGGCCGGCAATGGACGGGAGTGGCTTTCCACTTCGATCGCGCGCCAACCGGCGCTTTGGCGTCGCGTCCGACGCGCTTCTGCGAGGCTATCACAGAATCGTATGCCCGTTCCTTCGTTCTGCCCGAGGAACTGGTCATGTGTCCCGGCGCGCGCCGAAGCCTGGGCTTGAGCCGATTCAGCGTTGACGATCTGATCCGGGAGATGTCCACGAAAACGGGCGTGCCGCCGGACCGAGTGGGCCAGATCCTTGACAACACGGCTCGGCTGGACGCGCCGATCGCTGCCGTCACAGTTGGGAAGATCGATTCGCCCGATGTGGTCGTGTCTTACGTGCGGCCCCGCTCCGCCATGAACCTGGTTCGCCGATGGCAGGAGATTCACGGAGGCAATCTGAGGGCGGACCTTTCCACCTTCATGGCGGTGTGTGGCAACGGGGCGGTCAAGGCCTACAAGCTGGGAGGGATCTGCGTGTCCTTTGGCTGTCCGGATTCACGCGAGTACGGGCGCGTCGGGGATGACGAGATGATCATCGCCATGCCCTATGGATTGGCGACATTGCTCTTTCCGGAGGATCGAGCGGACACTGAAGAGCAGCCATGCCGCGCTGCGGGAGGGAAGTATGCGCAAGACACAGGACCATGAACGCCAGACTCAGGGGCGGCGCGACCGGGCACAGGAACCGGACGAGTCGACGCTTCGGAGACGGATGCAGGAGATCGGTTTCAAACTCCTGATCCTCTCGGGAAAGGGCGGAGTCGGCAAGAGCACGGTGGCGGCGAATCTGGCCGTTCTGCTGGCAAGAGCGGGCAAGAAGGTTGGCCTCCTGGACGTGGACGTCCATGGGCCGAGCATCCCCCATCTTTTCGGGCTGAAGGGCCATTCCGTCAGGATCGATGGAGGAGCGATGCTTCCTGTCAATGCAGGCGGCGGCCTCTCGCTCATGTCCATCGGGTTCCTGCTCGCCGGCCAGGCCGATCCGGTCATCTGGCGGGGGCCGATGAAACACGGCGTGATCAAGCAGTTCCTGACGGACGTCAACTGGGGCCCTCTGGACTATCTGGTCGTGGACTCGCCTCCCGGGACGGGCGACGAGCCCCTGAGCGTTGCCCAACTCGTCGGTTCGCCAAGCGGCGCCCTCATTGTTACCACTCCGCAAGACCTGGCGATCTCGGACGTGCGGCGCTGCGTCTCCTTTTGTAGCGCAGTGTCTCTGCCCGTGATCGGCATCGTCGAGAACATGAGCGGATTCGTCTGCCCCCATTGCGGCGAGAAGGCCGACCTCTTCAAGACGGGCGGCGGGAAGGCCTTGGCCGAGGAAATGCGGATCCCATTTCTGGGGGAGATCCCGATTGATCCCCAGATCGTGGTCTCGGGAGATTCGGGCACGACATGCATCGAGAGTTGCCCGGACTCGGCCGCTACCGAAGCCTTTGCCGATATCGCAGGGAGAATCCTTGACCGTGGCGCAAAGCGCGGAGAAACCGCCTTAATCACGTTGGACCGAGAGGAGAAGAATCGCATGAAGATCGCTGTTCCAGTCGCCGATGGACGCCTAACCATGCACTTTGGCCACTGCGAGGAGTTCGCACTCCTGGACGTCGACAGGCAAACCCGGTCGATCCTCAGCACGGTGAGACGCGAGGCCCCGCCTCACGAACCCGGACTCCTTCCCCGCTGGCTGCGCGAACTCGGAGTCGACATAGTCATCGCCGGCGGCATGGGTCGGCGCGCGCAAGACCTCTTTGCCCAGAACGGCATCGAAGTGGTCGTGGGCGCCGGCGCCGAGACTCCCGAGCAACTGGCGTCCGCGTACCTCGATGGGACCTTGCAGACCAGTGAAAACGTTTGTGACCACTGATCTCATGCGGGCCGATCTGAAGCGCATTCGAGCGGCGATGCACCCCCGTTGCGTCGTGTGCAGCGCGTCGAACGGCCACGGCCTGCAGCTGGACTTCCGCCTTAGGGAGGACGGCACGGTTCGCGCTTCCTTCGATTGCGCTCGGGCCTACGAAGGCTACACCGGATACCTCCACGGGGGAGTGATCTCCGCTCTTCTCGACGGAGCCATGACGAATTGCCTCTTCGCGCACGGGTATTGCGCCGTGACGGCCGAGCTCCGTGTCCGCTTCCTCGCGCCCGTGAGCACGAAGCGCCGGGCGCTCGTGCGCGCCTGGGTCGAGCAGTCCCTGCCCCTGCTGCACATTCTGGGAGCGCAGATCACGCAAGACAACGAAGTCAAGGCGATGGCCACGGGGAAGTTCATGCAAACCCACCATGTGGCGAAGAAGGCCGCTTCGCCGCGTGATGAGAGATCGGACCGGGTCGCTCCCGGAGTCCACAGGAAGGGAAACCCCGGCGCGCTTGCATCCGGCGGTGGAGAAGCGCGGGACTGAAATCCCCCAGTTTCGCGCCGAAAGGAGACGCACCATGCACCTGAAAGGAGACGCGCCATGCACCTGACAGTCCGACAGACGCGCGGTTTCACTCTCATCGAGCTCCTGATCGTCGTCGCCATCATCGCCATTCTGGCGGCCATCGCCGTGCCAAACTTCCTCGAAGCCCAAGTTCGCTCCAAGGTCGGTCGTGTGGCGTCCGAGTTTCGGACCTGCTGCACGGCCATCGAGGCGTATCGCGTGGATCACGACGACTATCCGACGTACAACGGGTTGGATCAGCTCATCAGCCCGCCGATCGCCGATGACGCCGGCCCCCACTTCCTCCCGTATGAGCTGACGACGCCGGTCGCTTACCTGACCTCGCTCTTTGTCGAGGTCTTTGAGGGGAGGAACACTCCCGGCAACATCCCGAAAACGCACGAATATCACTACTTCACCCGGAAGCAAAGCCCTGAGTTCTTCAGGGCGAGGGAACTGGCTCGATTCGGCGCCGAGGGCGCGGAGCGGGCGTATCTCCTGTCGAGCAACGGTCCCGATCTCTGGTGCGACGGCGCCGGGATGGAGGTCTACGATCCAACCAACGGGACGCGCAGTTCGGGGGATATTGTCCGGTTCGCGCCATAAGTTCTGGCGCCCCAGGCGCGATCCCGCATTCTTGCGCAGCGCCCGCATCCAAGGAGGTCTGCCGCAGTGCCCACCTATCCTTACGAGTGTCAAGCGTGCGGACACCAGTTCGAGCAACTCCAGAAGATGACGGATGAGCCGTTGAAGACGTGTCCGCGATGCGGGGAGCAGATTCGTCGGCTGATTGGCGGCGGGGCGGGCGTCATCTTCAGGGGAAGCGGCTCTCACGGCGGGGGGCGCGGCAACCTATCGGAATCGGCGGCACGCTGCGGTCGCGACAGACCGTGCTGCGGGGCAGACGTTCCGTGCGACTCGCCGCCCTGCGAAGACTGAGGGAGTGAGGTGCAATGACGCAATCGTGTGTCTTTGGGCCTGTGCCGTCGCGGCGATTGGGCCGGTCTCTCGGCGTGGACCTTGTTCCGCTGAAAACTTGCACCTATGACTGCATTTACTGTCAGCTCGGTCGGACGACGCACAAGACCACCGATCGGAAGGAATGGGCGCCGGTGAAGGATATCCTCGAAGAGCTCGAGAGGAAAATTCCCGCGAGCCGGCCGGACTACATCACGCTCGCCGGGTCGGGAGAGCCCACGCTCTTCTCGCGGATGGGGGAACTCATCGATCGCATCAGGTCCATAACCGATATTCCCATAGCGTTGTTGACCAATGGCTCGTTGCTGTGGCGGCCGGACGTTCGATCTCAGTTGATGAACGTCGATCTCGTCATCCCCTCGCTGGACGCGGGAGACGAGACCATGTTCCGAGCCGTCAACCGTCCTCACGAATCCGTCTCTTTCCGAACCATGCTGAGCGGATTGGTCGATTTCCGCCGGGAGTTTGGGGGACAGTATTGGTTGGAGGTGTTTCTGCTGGCCGGCTACACGGCCGTCGAGGCTGAAGTCGCCAAACTGGCCGAATGGGCGCGCTTGATCGAGCCGGATCGCGTTCAGCTGAATACCGTCGCGCGTCCGCCCGCCGAGGATTTCGCTGTCGGCGTTGCGCGCGAGCGCATGGTCGAATTCGCCTCCATGTTCGATCCGCCTGCCGAAGTCATCGCTGGTTCTCGCCCTCCGCGCGAGGAAGTCGAGTTCTCGGCGAGCCGGGGGGAAATCCTGGAGATGCTCCGAAGGCGGCCGTGTTCCATAGAGGACATCGCCGCGGGACTCGGGATGCACCGGCATGAAGTCCTGAAGCACATCGAGGATCTCAGCGCCCGACGTTTGCTGCGTCACACTCTTGCCAACGGAATACTCTACTATGCGACCGCAGAGCAGTATCGCCGGACAGCGATTCGAGAGGCGTGAGAAGAGCGGATCGGGACCACCCCGCTTGATTCTCTCCCATCCTCCCATGCTCTGCGCCACGCGCAACGATACGAGCCAGACGGTTTCCGAACGGACACGCGCGCCTTTGCGGCAAACGCTTGTCTCTCTTTCGAGACTTCATTCCCGCTTCTGAGAAACCTCGATCCGCTTCATTTCGAACAGGTCGCCCTCATTCATGACACCGCATTCCCGCGAGAGTTTTTCGAGGTCCTCTTCGGGCCGCGACTCTATCCGTCTCAGGTACTCGACCTTTGGCCTGAAAATCAAGACAGGTCCCGTGCCGTCCTTTCGCCGGACGCCGACGTGAATGAGATCCATTGACATGACCTCGGCCAGGCGAATGTCGAGCCGGCCGATGCTGTTCCCCGTACCGATGACGAGTCCGTCAGCCATGCACGAATAGGGGGTCTGCATGGGAATGCAGCAAACCATGTCGAGCTCGTGCCGGCCCCACTCCGTGCCGAATTCGCGCAAGGAGGCTTTCCCGATGCGCCAGCCCAACACGTTCCAGGGCCCCACGTGCCCATGCATGCGCTTGATCGCTCCCCACCAGTCCTCGGGCTCCTGTCCCTGGTTCCACGGGTTGTCGCCTGGGGAGGAGCGGTTTGGCTCTTCTGGTTTCCCCCCGGGATCGGCGGGATGGTGCGGATGCGCAACCATGGCGCCACCCAGCCACAAAACGCCGCCGACAATCACACACAAGCAGAGTCTCTTCATCGTCCTCTTCCTTTCACATCGGATGTTCCGGATTATACCGGCTTTCGCTGTATCTCTGACAGCGGACGATATCGCCGTCGCTGACCGTGCCGTTGGTGGCGTCGTAGACCTTGTTCAGCTTGATGTCCTGACCCCGGTCGCCATCCGGTCCGGCGGCCACCATGCGCCAGTGCCCCCATGCGGGGATCAGCTGGGGAGCAAAGGCGGGGAGGGATGCGCCGAAATTGGCCACGTGCTGATCCAGGTTGATGTACTCGATCTTGCGGATCAGTTCGTTGCCTTCCGGCGTGGCCGAGCTCCCCGCGACCGCGAGTTTTCTGGCGAAGGGATCTTCGAAGAACGCGGTGACGTACGCGACCGGGGTCGTGATGCAAGACCCGATGAAACTCATCTGGTCGTTGACGCCGTCGATGTTGTCGGTCGCGGGGTACTGCAACTCCCCGCTGGCTCGGATGTGGCCGTAGAGCGGGTACCCGCCGCAATCGGCCATATACGCCTCAACCGCGGTGGCCAGACTGCGCATTCCCGCCATGGAGTGCGCGACCTTCGCGCGCGCTTGGGCCTCGAGGAAGTTCGGCACGGCAATGGCCGCCAAGATGGCAATGATGGCTACCACGATCAGGAGTTCAATGAGGGTGAATGCGGCCTTCTGCGGATCTGTGCGATGCATGTTGCGCTCCTTTCCTAAGATGCCATGAGAACGCCCCTGCTGGTAAGGCGCGCATGCGTTGGGACAGCCGTTCGGGAACGGGGAGGATTGGGCAGAGGAGATCGGACATGGACACGGTGGTATTACCTTTCTTACGGAAGTAATACCAGCGAGCCGCGGCTCTGTCAAGAAAAAAATTCTGGTCCGCGTAGGTAAGTCCGGCGGACGTCCCGCCTGGCGCGCGCTGGGAAGCGAAGCGACTTCTTGGGCCGCAAGAACCGCGACAGCGGCGCATTTCCACTGTGACAGGCGCTCAAAGGGATTTCCTGCGCCTCGCCGCGCTCTACGGGCATTTCAGGACAATCCCTGGACTAAATGAGTGGACCTCTATGGGACATCCGGGATAAGGTGCAGGCGCGAGTCGGTCGCGTTCCTTGACCGGCGCAAAAGGAGGGGCGGGCGATGGATCACAGAGAGCGCTTCGTACGGACCCTGACGGGACGCAACGTCGACCGCGTTCCCTTCATCAAGGTCTTTGGGGGCGCAAACGCCGTCATTCCACGCTGGGAGCGCGAGTATCCGGGGATCTCGGAGTGCATTGACGAAATCCTCCGGTTCGAAGGCGAGTACCGCGGGTGGCAGATCGCGCCGGTGAACGTGGGGCTCTCTCGGGTCGGCGAAACCGAGATTCTTGAAGAGACCGGTTCTCGGATCGTTCAGAGACGCGGGGATGGCGCGGTCGAGATCATTCAGAAGGGCGCGGACTTCTACCACCAGACGATCGAATGGCCCGTGAAGAGCCGTCGGGACTGGGAGCGGATCAAGGACCGTCACCTGCAGGCCGACGACCCGGATCGATTCCCCAAGGACTGGAACGCGTACGTTCAGCGCTTCCGCGCGCGCGACTACCCGCTGCAACTCACCCATGGAGGCGTCTACGGTTTCGCGCGCAACCTGATGGGAGACGAAGCCCTTGCTTATGCGTTCTATGAAGCCCCGGACCTCGCGCATGACATCATGGACTCCTACACCGAGATGGCGATATCGATCTGGAGCAAGATGGTTGAGGACGCGGATTTCGACTTGGTCGAGTGCTGGGAGGACATGGCCTTCCGCAGCGGATCGATGGTCTCGCCCCGCATCTTTCGGGAGTTCATGAAGCCGAACTACCTGAAGATCGCCGCTTTCGCCAAGGAACACAGCATCGGGATCATCCTGGTCGATTCCGACGGCTATATCGACGACCTCACGCCCCTCATGCTCGAGAGCGGTGTAACGGCCATGTATCCCTACGAGGCGCAGTCGGGATGCGACGTTGGCAAGATGCTGGACCGCCATCCCCGGCTCGGCGCCATCGGCGGGCTGGACAAACAGGCGATGGCGAGAGGCAAGGAGGCCATCGACCGCGAAATGGAGCGCGCGCGCCGATTGATCCGCAAAGGCCGCTTCATCCCCGGCCCCGACCACTTCGTTCTCTCTGACGTGAGCTGGGAGAGCTATCGCTATTTCATGCAGAGGTTGCGCGAAGTCGTGATGACGACCGAACCGGGAGTCGAATCTCGAGCTTCTGACGGGGAAGGCCGTACCTGATCGATCCGCGGAACCCGCGTCCTTCCTCTCGTTGGAACGCACTTTGACCTGTCAACGCACAATAGAAATGTCCCCTTTCTCACCACAATAGAAATGTCCCCTTTTCGATCTTTGGCGCATTGACCGGAGTCTGGCGCACATGGTAGGGATGGCCTGCCCGCCCGGAGGACAGGGCGACGCTGGAGAGCGACCCGAGCGCCGCGGCGGGTGACGGAGTGATGAGGCGGGGCTTTTCGCCCCGTCTCTTTCCATTATGCTTCTTTGCCATTCCTCTTGCCTGGCCATCATTCTGTCCGCAGTGCGATAAACTCCGGC
>Ga0315274_10009475_pt1 | contig 14062 bp, 11 predicted proteins | sample YL17G02_20_MG_FD_203700 | JGI IMG/M metagenome (GOLD analysis project Ga0315274, IMG submission 203700) | Sediment microbial communities from Yellowstone Lake, YNP, Wyoming, USA - YL17G02_20 | ecosystem: Environmental > Aquatic > Freshwater > Lake > Sediment | place: USA: Wyoming | collected...
TACAGCGTCTCCGTCAGCCAATCACAGTTTTGAGCTGACTCGGAAGCTCTGCCAGGCTGAGCTACCGCCCGTTGACCGACCGATTTTGTAGAATGGTCGGAACGAATTTATGTGTTTTGGAGCGATACCCGCGTGGCTGTATGGTGGAGTAGTTTGGTTATAGAGGATTTTTCCATAAGTATTTATTTACATAGAACCGTGATAAGCATGTGAAGATGGAGAGACAGGGGTAGGTTTCAGGATAGGAGGTGAACGTGTGGAGTTTTCGATTAACGTGAAGCAAGGAATCGCCGTAATATGGACGATCATAGCCCTGATAATATCGCTGATAATCGTGCTGGCAATGGGTTGGCCAACTTTCGCTACGTTTGGCGCGATATTTCCAACAGCTTGGCAATGGCTAGTTGTACTGTTCTTCGGACTGTTCCTCATAATGACTGTTCCGGTTTACCTGTTGATAGCGCTTTGGCACATCGTGTCCAAGTGGGATAGTAGCTAGTTTCGGAAAACTTCAGCGTTTCAAACCATTTGGGCACTTCGCGAGCCCTTTGGAGCATTCTCAGCATCAGCGCTTTTTCATGCAACCTTCCTACAAGCGGTGAGTTGACGAAGATCTCAGTCTAAACGTCAAAAACGGTCTTTTCCTGAAGAAGCCTCATCATGGCCATTTCTAGATGTGTGATTCGGATTCTCGTTTCTATATGTGTGGGTGGGCTATCACCGTGTAGGCTGGACGTGGCCTTCGCCGGCGAATCCTATCCAGAGCCAGAAGCAGAAACAATAGAATTGCACCTATTATCCCTGCAATTATGACTACGATAAAGAAGAATAGCAATTCAGGAGGCAGGAACGGGACGTTCGATGAAATTGTCACCGTTCCGTCGATAAAAGTGTTGTCCGCGGTTTGAGTTTCACCCGCAACGACATCAGCCATTGCCGAGATTTCATATTCGTGCCGAGGCAGGCTGGTCGTGTTCCACTTGAAGTCCAATTCAAGTTCAACTGACGGCGCGAGGTCACTCACCAAAATCTTGTCAATGGCCACGTGATCATAGAAGACTGTTACATAGAAAGACTCGGCGTTCAATCCCTTGTTCTTTACCGTCACATTGATATCAACGATTTGCCCAGCGTTGACAACTCTAGGAAATGGCACAACGTTCAAGACGGCAACATCATGAGCCTGAATTTCCTGCCCACTCTTGATTTCTACCAGTCCGTCTTCCAGTATGTTGTCAGACGGTTGGGCGTCTCCAACAAGAGGCGCCGAAGCAATGATTTGGTAGATGCCGGGGTCAACGAATTCTGTGTTCCATGTGAATGCGATCGACACTTCTGCTAGAGATGCCAGCCCCACAACGTTGCGAGTTTCAATAAGGGAAGAGTTGCGGTAGATACTCAGATCGAATGTCTCGAAGCCATTGCCCTTGTTAATTATGACGACGTTTATTCCGACAGGACCGCCGACGAAAACCTGTGTCGCGGATGTTGTGACAGTTATTATTGAAATATCGTGAGCAACGGCAGTCTGGTTTGTTTTCACTTCTATCGTATCACTGAAATTGTTGTCAGTCAGGTCAGCTTCGTCTGACAAAGGAGGGATAGTTGCACGGATCGAGTGATTTCCCAACGTAACCACCGCAGGGTTGATTGCATAAGAGAAGACTTTCACTCCGTACGGCACGAGTGTTTCAACGGATGCTGTTCCAAGAAGGACTTCATCGAAATATGTGCTTACTGTGAAAGTCTCGCTGGTGGTTCCTTCATTTCTGACGAGAGTTGTGAGTTCCAAGTTGCTGTTCGGTTCCAACGGGTTGGCCGAAGGCAAGACTGCCACTACTGCCACATCGTGCAGGTTGATCTCCAACGGGTCAGTCGGAGTAATTTGAAAGTCGGCGCTTATGGCAGGGCAAAACGGAACGCCGCCCTCACTTATGGGAGCCGTGAAAGCTGAGATAAATACTCTAGCGATTCCTATGTGGGAACTCTTGGGAAGCGAAGCTTTACTGTAGATGAAAAGCAACTTTTCGTTTGGTTGCACGGCAAGGTCTTCTATTAGCGAGAAATTTGCCGTGAAATCGAGTTCATCCTTCACCAAAATGGAGATCGTGGCGTTTCTGAGCGTCATGGCTATGCTTCTGAGAGTTATCTCGAGACCTACATCTCCCCCAATGCCAAACGAACTCCGAGAAGTCCTGTCGTCTATGATGGTCCTCACAGTCAACAGTTTCACGACGTAGTCTACCCTGAACATCAACGTGTCACTAAACGTCTGCCCAGCATAGAGGATCGTTCCAATCACTCTCCAATAACCGAAGACTTCTGTTTCAGTGATGTTTATCGGAGGGGTCGCTATGGTAAAGTTTACAGTTGCGATGCCTGAACTATTTGTCCTCGCGGATATGCTGAAGTTAGCACCGTTAGGGGTCATGATATTGTAAGCTACAAGTATGTTTTCGACCAGACTATCGTCCGTCCAAACCTCAGCATAAAGAAACACAATTTCCTGTGGCCCAAACGCGTCACTCTGCACATTTTGACCTTTTCCACTGAACGGCTGCTTCTGCGTAAACACGTCCACCCTAGCGTAGTTTGGAGCAGCCGACAAACTCGCTTTCGTGTTTGACAGTTGTAGCAAGATAACGACTATCGTAAGCGCTAACGCTACTTCTCGAAGCCTACCTCTCATCATTATCACGAATTTGATTCGTGGAGAGCTCTTTAACAGATATTCCGCAACTGTGAATATTACGCGGAAAGAGACGTGGGACATCCAACTTCAGGCACGTTAAGGACGCCTAGTCGCAGCTAAGCATCCCGGGTCCATCCCTTAGTTCTCTGAGCTAGGCTCTCCCCTTCTTGCGACTAGAACGTCACTCCGCGGCGTATTTAGTCATGTATGGAACACTATTATGGAATATTCTTCTATAAAGCTGAACTTGAAGAATTAGTCCCTACCAGTCGGAGTGAATCGTCAACGACATGCCACGGTGGGTGGATCAAATACTCTGTAGTCCACTTTTCATCGCCAACTAATGGGCTCAGAGCGTTTTCTGCCAGAATGGTTACAGCACAAAAACCAGCGGATATGGTGAACACAAAAAAGATGGATTCCGTTCTTAGAGTATTGGCGATCTGCTCCTGAGGAGAATTAAGACGTTGCAAGGGCTAACGCCTTCCGGTGCGTAATTCGAATTTTTGCTTTTTGTGTTTGAAATTGGGACTACCCGCTTTTGCCAAAGTTATTTGACAGAATTATAGCGTCGAATATGTCTACCGCGCTATCGCCGTTTATGTCCGCGTTAGGGTTCCATTTTGGATCTCCTGGCCGTGTGTTGAAAGCGTTGGAAAGCAGGATTGCGTCAAAGATGTCGACTTTTCCATCCAGGTTTATGTCTCCAGGAAGACCTCCTTTAAGTACCTGCACTATCTCTGCCGTGTAACCTTTGAATCCGCTAGCGTCGGTGACGTTCAGCTTCACCGTATAGTTGCCAGCAAGGGCGAACTTGTGGACTATAATTTTGTAGTTTCCGCTCGTGACGTTGCCGTCACCGAAGTCCCAAATGTAGTTCGTTATCGCTGGATGTGTCACCCCGTCCCAGCCTAGTATCGTTGATGACGCATCGAATACAACTTGAGTCAGGTTAGAAGGGACCGTGGGAGACCACGTGAAGTCTGCGATAGGCCCTGTGGGGGGTTTGATTGAAGCAATCTTAGAAGTGGAACTCCACAAACCCTGACTGTCCGTCACGTTCAAAGTCACGGTGTAGTTGTTTGCTACGGTGAATACGTTGTTTATCGTTGGCGTTGTTCTGCTGTACTTTGTCCCGTTGCCAAAATCCCATTCAAACTTGACCAAAGAGACATTGTACCCTTCGGCCGTCGATGCTGAGGCGTCAAAAGTAATCGCCATATTGACAAAAGCATCAACAGGATAATATGTGAACGCGGCCTGCGGAGGCATAACCGCGTTGAGAACTGAAAACGTCGTTGAATTCTGCACGGTCAAAAGACTCTGCTGAGTACCATTTGTGATCGTCGATCTGGCGCTAACATAGATCCGGTAATCTCCAGGCTCCAACTCCTTCGTTAACTTAAGGGAACCAGCAAACGATCCACTTGGTGCACTGGGATCCGACATCGGAGCAGTTGTATAGTCAAGTTCTGGATTTCTTTTGATCTCAAAGTTCGCCTTCTCTTCTTCGCCATAGGGAACTCCTCCATCTTTTGGATCATCAGAGAAAATACAAGCTACAACTGTGGCGTTTCCTGGTTGCGCCCAGATTGGTACATCAGGCCCCATGAAAAAGGTTGAAGGGCTTGCACCCGCTAGGATCACTCCAACAGTGGCGAAGCGCGTTGCCAAAGGTATGCCATTGGCGTCAAAGATGGTCACAGTTACCATTTCATTATGATCCACTGCGTCAGCATTATGTATAGTAAACTTCAACCACATCGTTTGGAGTGGCAGAAAACTGTCTTTCGGCGCACCATTCTGATCGCAAGGGACCAACTCAACAAAACTGAGGGGGGTATAGATTGATGTCGGTCCTGTTTTCAGCGCTCTGTAAGCTATTGGCAGAGCAGGCGCTGAGGATTCGTAGACCGCAATTCCCACCGTGCCATTCGTCACTGGCAGTCCATTTTGCCTGAAGTTCCCCGTGAATTTGATCGGTTCTCTATAATAGTAAGCGCTCTTCTGTGATGCCACGGTGATGCTAAGCGTGACACCGCTCTGTGCATGCACCGAGGTTGAAGATGCGACCGCAAGAAACAACATTACCGTTAAACATAGAACCAATGATTTAGTTATCAACATAACAAAGCCTCTGATGATTCATGCAAGAGTAGCGGCAACGACAATTATAAGCGTTCTGGAATATAATTCTACATAATAAAGGGAATTCTCAACTGACGATTTTTGTCACATTGTCCATGAAATATCAGCAGAGCAGGATTTTCGGGATGTTTTGCAGCGTTCCCATCTGAAAGAGTGGTGCATAACACATAAATGATGCGTGATCTCTTCAAAAGTTGTGTTAAACCTTGAGTCTGGACGAAATTGAATCCTTCGCCAGCTCCTTGAAGACATGCCCCAAATGCAACTCGGGTGAAGGGTTTTGGCTTGTGGCAAACCGGGAAAAAAGCTACGCCCAGTGCAAGAATTGCGGTGCCATCTTGGAGTTCTGCGAAATCTTATCATATAAAGACAAGGAGAAACATTCTAAGAGTGCTTTCAGAAAACTGAGATTCTGACGACCCCTATCAGATCTGCTTTTTTGACAGTAAATAGCCTTCTGCTTGTTTTCTTCCACTTGTGAAAAACCATAACTTATTTCAATTGAAAAGTTTGTTGCACAGGTTGTCGCATGGTGCTTTCAAGCGACTACCTCGTAATTTGCGGAGCACATTCCTCGGCAGACAAGTCGGAGTTTCGTGTTTAACTTCTCTTGGGAGTCTGGCAGCTTCTTCAAGCAGGATGTTAGAAGTTTCTTCTTGGAGACAATTTGACTCCAGCATTCATTCTTGTCAAGCCTTTGTCTGATAGCAAGAGACGAGATGGTTAGGCTTTACGGGTATCAATTCGGGCTCAGCTGCCTTGCATTTTTTATCGGCGTATGGGCATCTTGGGTTGAAGCGACATCCTTTTGGGATATCTATTGCCGATGACACCTCACCCCTCAGTTCGATGGCTTTCCGTTTTCGTTCTGGATTTGGAACAGGAATAGAGGACATTAGTGCTTGCGTGTATGGATGCATAGGGTTTGAGAAGATCTCGTTCTTGTCCCCCATTTCAACGATTTTTCCGAGGTACATTATCGCTATCCTGTGCGAGATGTATTTGGCGATTGCCAAGTCATGGGTTATGAAAAGGTAAGTGAGGTCAAATTCCTTTCTTAGTTCGAGCATGAGATCAATTATCGTGGTCCTCAATGAGACGTCGATCATTGACACAGGTTCATCGGCCACGATAAATTCTGGGTTAAGGATGATGGACCTTGCCATCGCAATTCGCTGGCGTTGCCCCCCACTAAGTTGATGTGGGTAAAGATTGATGAACTGTTCAGGCGGCGTGAGCCCAACTCTTTGCAGGATTTCCAGGACCTTTTTTCTCTCCTCGTCGCCCTTTTCTAGATGATGAATTTGCAAAGGGTGCCCGACGGCTTGGCCTACCTTCATTCTTGGGTTGAGAGAGGCGTATGGATCTTGAAAAATGATCTGGAGCTTTCGTCTGTATTCCCTGAATGCCCCCTTTCTTATTTTTGTTATGTTCTGTCTGTCGAAAAATACCTGACCTGAAGTCGGCTCAATCAGTCTCACGACTAGCCTGCCTGTTGTTGATTTTCCACATCCGCTTTCTCCGACTAGTGAGAACACTTCGCCTTTGTTAATCGAGAAACTGACGTCATCCACGGCTTTCACGAACCGTCTGGAACTGGTGAGAAGCCTTTCGAGGAAGCCCTTCTCAACTGGGAAATACTTTTTCAGGTGTTCGACGCGAAGAATCTCGTCACTGGTCATTTGTCTCATCCTTGTAAAGGTAACATCTGACAAGATGGTTCTTTTTCGTTTCGAAAAGCGGTGGTTCTTCCGTCCGACATTCTGGCATTGCGAAGGAACATCGTGGCCAAAATCGGCATCCTTTGGGTGGGTTGAGAAGGTCTGGTGGTGAGCCTTCTATAGCTTCAAGTTTCTGGTCAGCGAGCTCGATATTGGGAATCGATTTTAGTAGTCCCTGCGAGTATGGGTGTTGAGTGCTGGAATATAGGTTGACACTGGAAGCGTACTCAACTATTCTTCCGGCGTACATGACGATGATCTTGTCGCTTCTCTGAAGCACTATGCTTAGGTCATGGGTTATGAGTATTAGTGCCATTCCGTATCGATTTTTCAGGGAATTGAGAAGGTCCAGAATCTTGGCTTGTACGATCACGTCTAAAGCTGTTGTCGGTTCATCTGCTATTACGACGCTCGGGTTTAAAGCCAGTGCCAAGGCGATCATCACCCGCTGTCTCATTCCACCGCTCAACTGATGTGGATAATCGTTTATCCGTTCCTCCTGGATTCCAACATCTCTGAACAATTGGTTTGCCCGTTCTAAGGCCTGTGTTTTTGACACCTTTGGTTCGTGAGTTTGAATCAACTCAACAAAGTGATCCTTGATTTTCTCGACAGGGTTAAGCGACGTCATTGGATCCTGGAAAACGTAGGAGATCCTTCTTCCCCTCACGTCTCGCATTTCTTCATCTTTCATTCTTCGGATGTTCTGACCTTCAAGACTTATGTCACCCGTGATTATCCTGCCTGGGTTAGGTACGAGCTTTATCAACGACAGGCCAAGAGTGGACTTCCCAGAGCCCGATTCGCCTACGACTCCCAAAGTCTCTCTTCTGTCCAATGTGAAAGAAGCGTTTTCCACGGCTCTGATTTTTCCTCTTCGCGTCCAATACTCGACAGTCAAACCGTTAACAGTAAGTAGATGAGACTCGGCGTTGGTCTGTTCAATCATTGCTCAAGCCTCGGATTCCACAATTCACTGAGGCCTTCGCCCATGAGCGTGAAACCTAATGCTAGGAGCACAACCATGATGCCAGGGAAGGCGATGACCCACCAGACTCTAGTCGTCAGTAGGGTTCTGCCGACTGTGAGGTCATAGCCCCAGTCTGGAATGTCAACGGAGACTCCCAGACCGATGAAAGTGAGACCAGCAGCTGTCAATATTGCATCTGCAAAGTTCACAGTCGCCACCACGATGATCGAAGGGATAACATTCGGCAAAATGTAGCGTGAAACGATCGTATGCCCTTTGGCACCGATCGCGTTAGCTGCCTCGACATATGCCATTTCCTTTATGCTGAGAACTTGGCTTCTGATAACCCTGAAGTATGATGGAACGTAGACCACGGCTATGGAGAGAGCCATGTTGACCACTCCTCTGCCCAGCATCAACGCTATAGCTATTGCCAGAACCAATCCTGGGAAAGCATAGATGCTGTCCATTATCAAGCATAGTATTCTATCAAGAATTCCTCCTGTATAGGAGGAGAGCAGACCGATCGGTACTCCTCCCGCCATGCATATGACCACCGAAAGAAGCGCAACCTGAATCATTATTCCTCCGCCCGAAATCACTCTGCTGAGCATGTCCTGACCCAACTTGTTGGTGCCAAAGGGAAATTGTGAACTTGGAGGAGATAGAGGTGGTCCCATTTCGATCGCAGACGGGTCATGTGGAGATATCCATGGGGCAAGCATGGTCATGACCACAATCGCGATAACCATGATTAGTCCGATTGCAATGAACCAACCTGCAAGGCCTCTTCTTGCAAGCGAGGTCAAGAGCGGAACAAGCCTTGAAAACATGTTTTTCTTGGTTGACGAACCTCCCATCATATCACCCTACAGTCTGATCCTTGGGTCAAGATACGCATATAACAGATCGACCACCAGACTCACGATTGAAACCAGGATGCCGAAAACAACCACTGCGCCTTGAATCGCCGTGTAGTCCCTAAAATTGATACGGTCGACGACGTAAGTGCCTAACCCCGGCCAAGAGAATGTTGTTTCGGTCAGAACGGCTCCAGCTAGGAGTGTTGCGAATTGCAGTCCAATCATAGTAAGCACTGGAAGAAATGCATTTCTCAGGGCGTATCTATAAGTCACTGTTGTTTCTCTCAACCCTCTGGCTCTGGCTGCAGTAACGAAGTCAAGCCTCATGGTTTCGAACATGTTAGTTCTAGTCAGTCTTATGAACACTCCTGACAGCACTGTTCCCAAGGTTAAAGATGGCAGGAAAAGGTACCTCAATGACTCCACAAATTTGAACATGTTTCCCTCAAGAAGGCTATCAATAGTGTACAGTCCAGTTGAGAAATGGAGAGCTCCGATACTCAGTCCCTGGGGTGCAGCCAACATGGGGTTCATTCGCAAACCCACCGGCAACCAGCGGAGTCCAACACCAAAAACAAGTTGAAGAATCATGCCTAAGAGAAAAACCGGTATTGCATACGTGACTATGCCAAAGATTCTGATCGTATGATCCACGGGCTTGTTGTAACGTTTCGACGCTTGTACACCGAGGAATATCCCAACAAGAGCTGCGATGATCATGGAAGAAATCGCCAGTTCCAAGGTGGCGGGGAACGCCGAGAAGATCTGCTCGGCAACTGGTGAGTAGTCGTACATTGACTTGCCGAGGTCCCCTCTGAACACTCCGAAAACATAGTCAAAATACTGAGCCCATAAGGGTTTGTCGAGTCCAAGTTTTACACGCATTTCTTCTACTAGCGCAGGATCTACGTTTTTTTCAAAATGAGCCAGAACAGGATCTCCAGGCAGAATCCTTATGACTACAAAGACCATCGTCAAGAGGATGAAAATCATCGGTATTGTCAGTAAGATCCTTGAAATGACGTAAGCACGCAGGGTCATCTGCCTTCTCCTACCTTGTAGGTTGTAGAAAGAAAAGGGGATTTAAGTCTGTTCTATTGTTCGATGTAGAGCAGCCAATATCTCCAGACTTGTGTTATATCAAGGTAGACGCCTTTCACTTTCGGGTCAGTCACGGCGTAAGCTGAACCCTGGTAAAGCGGAATCATTGGTGAATCTGTGACCGTCAAGTTTTGGATTTGTGCGTACAGGTTATCCCTTGTTGTTGCCGATGTGTTTCCTCTTGCCCATTCTATGAGTGTGTCCATCTGTGGATTGCTGTAGTTTGTGTTGAGCCAGCCGCCTCCTGAAGAGTGGATGAATGGATAGGTGTAGTCGTCAGGATCGACGTAGTCTGGATACCAGCCGTAAATGTATGCTTCCATCTCTGCGCGGCTTCTCTTCTCCTTGTACGAAGCCCATTCCGCGCTACCAAGACTCACAGATATTACTCCACTAGCCTCGATTGACGACTTCAGAACCGTTGCCAGATCAGCGCTTTGTGGATAATGGCCGGATGTCTCATACCACAGTGTGAAGGGCAGCTTGTGTGTCTCGTTGTATCCGAGTGGAGCGAGCAATTCCCTTGTCTTGTTGTAGTTGGGGTCACCTAATGTCAGGAATGCGTCTGTGTGTCCAGACATGCCGATGGGTATCATGCTGTACAGTTTCTGTGCCTGTCCGAGGAAGACCGTCTGGACTATTGTGGTCCTGTTTATGGCTGCTCCTACGGCTTGCCTGATCGCTGTGACGTTGAACGGGGCATATCTCTCTTGGAAGCACAAGTATTGAATGAATGATCCTGTGCCCCCCCATACGTGGAGAGTGTCATCAGTCATCATGTCCTGAATATCAACGGCTTGGAGTTGTCTGAAAGCCACATCCACCTGCTTCGATCTTATTGCCGACGCTAGGTTTGTGGCGTCACTGTAGAATTTGATGATGATGTTCTTGGTTTTGGGCAATCCATTGCTTGCGTCCCAGTATCTGGTGTTTGCTTCAAGACGGATTTCGGTCTCTTTTCCTGCAACTCTGGTCCAGTTTGCAAGTGTATAGGGGCCGAGTCCCATTGCATGGTTCTCTCGTGGAGTTCTGCTTGAATCGTATTCCACGACTGCATCGAATGGTGCATATCTCGGGTCGACTATGAATGACACTTGGAATGCCATGAGTGACAAGAAGGCAGAGAAGGGGATTCTCAGATAGAATTTCACTGTGTACGTGTTAACAACCGTGACGTTTTCAATTATATCTCCGTAACCGACGCCTCCGAATGCGCCATCGGGGTCGTTTATCGATATGCCTCTGTCGAACGTGTATTTCACGTGCGTTGCGTTGAACTCAGTGTCATCATCGAACTTGACGCCTTGTCTGAGAATGAAGGTCCACTGCAAACCGTCCGCAGAAGAGCTCCAGTTTGTGGCTAGAGCAGGAATGATGTCATTGACGCTGCCCGTTGCTCCAGGCTTGAAGTCCACGAGGCCTGAGCTCAGCGCCTGTACTATTGACAGTCCGAAGAAGTCGTATGCCCTTGCAGTATCCAGACAAGTTTCGATCGAGTCAGTTGTTCCCTCCACCAGAGTATCCTTTGCCGCAGGTGTAGTCGGTATCGTCAGGTAGTAGCCTACTACTCCTGCGATGACGATTATCACGATTATGATGCCGACAATTAGCATTCTGCTGATTGCTTTGATGTTTTTCATTCATTTCACCGTTGGTGTATGGTTTCGCGCGTTCTCAATATAAGACTTTAGTCTTCGACCAAAACGAGTTAGTAACTTCACTCCTCATTTATCTGGACTCTATGGACGTGAGAGCATGAGAATCAAGGTTGTGTCGACACCCAGGAGCAGGCGGGGATAATCATGAGCGTTTCGCTTTAGTCGAAGACAGCCCAATAACGAAGCGTCAAATCGTTACTTCTTTTGATTTCTTGCCGCTCATGTAAGCAACGTCAATTCTGCCGACGACGGTGTTCCGCAAACGCTCTGGCCGAAGATCCGTAATTAGGGTTTCTGGATTCTTGTCAATTTGACGAATCATGCACGCCAATGCTTCTCGTTTCTCCTCAAGGTTTTCTAGCATAGTGACTTTTCCACTGAAATGAACTGAAGCGTAAAGGTAGGTGCACTCGCCTTCGGAATATCCGTAATCCAAAAGCGCTTGCCCCCAAACGGTGTTGTTTGATCTCAAGTACTGAAGTTTCTTGCCTTCTCTTGCACAGTGGAAATATACGCAATTCTTCTTCTCGTCATATCCGTGACTTAGCGATACAAGATAAGGCTCGTTGTTCATCGAAAGAGCTATTGTCACGTACTTTGCGGTTCTCAGAATCTTTTTCAAGAGTCGTTCATCAGCTATCTCTTTGTCTTTGCGTCTCAAGTGGAATGACATAGGTCAACGTGCGCTTTACACAGTCTATTAACCTTTGCCACAGATAACAAAGAAGCACTGTCCATTCATGAGCCTACACGTTCGTTGTCAGCGTCAGTGGTACAATATCCGAGTCTGAAGCTTCGGCAACGCATGGAAATGCAATCGTAGGTCTTCGAATCTATATCTAGTTTTATATATACATCCTCCTGTAGAACCAAGACATGAGGTATGTACAATGAAAACAGCAATTACTGCTATCGGCGCAGTTCTCATCATCGTCGCCTTGATACTCGGCAGTCTGCAGCTTCTTCACATTTACAACATCTACGGAACCTCTGACAACAAATGGTACTTCTACGGCGCGGTCGGAGTCATCGGATTCATTGGAATCATAGTGACAGCATGGGGACTAATGAAGAAAGAAACACCTTCAACGCCTAAACAATGAAACCGCGCAAGATTACGATGAATTCCGTCCCTATCTCCATTTTTCTTTTCAAAATCACAGGTAGGGGACGCGGAAAAAATCGAACGTTGCCCACGTGCCCGAACATCGCCCAACCGAGCTAGGAGACTTGGAACACGTTCAAATTACCGTTTCTAGATTGCCAGTAGAAAAAGGCTTCGTTTGCATCTGCTCTAATCTTTCAATTCTGGCTAGATTGTGTGCAAGGGTCATTCGCCGATGCCCGCGGTGATGTCTCATGGACAGCGGAGCTGGATTGCAGACTTTTATTGAGCCTAGCGATAGACTATTGGTCTACTCCCAACGTCGAAAAACAGACTTCCTGTTGCGTCTCCAATTGGCAAACGATTGCTCGAACTCGTATCTATTCAGCCAACGGAATGTCTGGAAGAACACAAGAGCCAAAGACAACAGAAAAAGCTGGAATGTAATTGGATTCTGTGCACTAACGATCGTGACATCGACTGTGTATCCGCCAACGGGGATCATTATTATAAACGTTGGAAAGTTGGTTTCGGCACGAACTAGGAGCCCAACTCCCTGGACTAATGCATAACCCACTACCTCCGCATGATTGACAACGTAGGGAGAATCCGGATTCGAGAAAAGCAAGTCATTTTGATCGACGGTGTATGATATGTGTGAAATGTTCAGAGAATCTCCGGGCTGTCCCTGCGGCGTGAGATAAGGAATTGGCCACAACATACTTGCTCCATTTGGAAGCCTGTCGGTGACGGTGATATTCTCGACGCGGTACTGGCCTAGGTTGAAAATAGTAACTTGATACTCGATCGTCTCTCCGATTGTGGCTCTCAATTGCCCATCCTTTCGCATTCCAATACCAACACTGTCTAGTGCATAGGACTTCTTTGCCATCGATAAGGAGCATGTGACCAGTGCTAGGCTAAGGATAACGAGGAAAACTCGGTGGAGCATGTGAGCCTTGATGTTTCTCTCTCCTTATGCATAGCCTCAACTCTTTTGATTGATATATCTTCATATGGAATAATCTTCCATATGAAAGATCTAGTCGTGGGCAAATGAATTCACGCGTGCTCACATTGTAGATATTCCTACGCTAACAATGTGTGAAAATCGAACCAAAACCCTTCGCACGCATGTTCGGCCTCAGAATTTTCAGTGAGACCAAATACCAGACAAGCAATGTAGAAATAATAAGAAATATCATACGAATTGCTGGATGAAATCCAGAACGAGTCTTTGGCAAAAGAAGCCTTGATTCAGGCAGCCAGAACCTACATTAACTTCGAAGATCCACAAAACCACGAATTAAGAACGCTAAGTTGCACTCGCAGAGAACACGTCTAGTGAAGCACAATCGCTGCTAGTCAAACGGAACAGGATTGCACCATTAATGGCGGGCCCGCCGGGAATTGAACCCGGGACCCCCGGATTTCTCCGCGGACCATTTGCCTAAAAGTCCGGTGCTCTGTCCTTACTGAGCTACGGGCCCTCGACGGATTTATCGGTCGTTTCAACAAAGGTGGACAAGGTGTTTTTTAGTGTTTCGATCAATCTGGAAGTATTGTTTTCAAAACTGTTACTTTGTATGCCCGTCTTTCATTTTCTTCAGGCTCGATTTTTCCTTCTTGTCCGAAAAGAAGCCCGCCTAATCAGTCAGCGATATATCTGCATGTTAACAAAGGTTATTTGCCACTTACAAGGAAAAGACCTGCACGGTGCACAAATTGATCTCTTGGAAGCATTCTTTTAGGAGATTAAACGAAGAATATGAAGTGGCTAGGAAAAAGAGGCAAGCTTTGGACA